>Ga0209427_10005817_pt1 | contig 14126 bp, 15 predicted proteins | sample DeeMarSWOR136_30_FD_187465 | JGI IMG/M metagenome (GOLD analysis project Ga0209427, IMG submission 187465) | Marine sediment microbial communities from White Oak River estuary, North Carolina - WOR-1-36_30 (SPAdes) (version 2) | ecosystem: Environmental > Aquatic > Marine > Intertidal zone >... | reverse complement strand
GCGCGTATCTTGGTTATCTCCGAGCATTGGAGCAGATCGCCCCTGGCGGGGTTTGAGCCAGGCATATCGATTCTGTCCCACTTGCAGACGCCGGCTTCGACTGGCGACGGGGCGGCGAGGTTAGTGGGTATGATGAAGCTGGCTACTAAAAGCAGAGCAGCCAGTACTCCAAATATACTGGTATATTTTGCTTTCATTGTACCTCCCAAGTTTTTATAAGTTTTTTAAACTCCGTTAGCTTTCTCTCGGAGACCTTCGGCGGAATTCGACCTTTCCGCCTCCGGTTTTGGGAACCCTTAACGGGGAAATTATTCACTTATTAGTGGGTATTTGTTAAGCCTGCCCTATCAGGCTTCTCCATAGGCATACCAGAAACACTTTTCTGGGTTTAAAGCTTTACGTCCCGGAGTCAGGGCGGTTCTGTGGTTGCCTCGGCCGGTGTTGCCGGCTTCGACCTTCTGTCATCCGCATCAACTCCTTTGCTTCCTTAATAGCCGAATAAGCAAGGGTTTCTCCTTGCTGGATAGTACTATTGTACCACCTCTGTCAAGATTTCATGCTTGCGAAATCCCGCTGTCTACGTTTGCGGATTTTTACTCTGGGGCGAGGGAAAAAGTTTTTTCTGTCTCAGGGCTGGTGTTGTATATGTTTGGCGATTGCCCCTCCTACCGCGTATATTAATCCATACTAAAGGGCGGATATTTGTCAGTCAGAAGCATATAATAGCCTCTTACTCTGGCGTACCAGCGAACATAGCCAGCGATGAAGTTAAAAGCCCATTTAGGGTACTTGCCTGTAAATAGAATGGTCCACCAGGCGACGAAGGCGATAACGCTGGAGGCTATGCCTATAGCCCAAAGGACGATGAAATGCGGTATAACCATAAGGGGGCGAAAAAAAGTGGTCAGCCGCGAAAGTTTGTCTTGATAATTTATGCTGACAGTTATCGGATATTCCACTTCATTCTTCCCCCTTTCAATTTAGAAGGCTTTTTACCTCTGCCATAAGTGCCTCTAGGAAGTCTTTTTCAGCGACGGTGTTCATCACCTTGCCTTTTTTGAAAATGGCACCTTTGCCTTTGCCGCAGGCGATGCCGACATCGGCATCTTTTGCCTCGCCTGGGCCGTTAACAACACAACCCATGACGGCAACCTTGATAGGTTTGCTTATCTCTTTCAGGTTTTTATCTACGGATTCGGCAAGGCTGATGATATCAATTTCAGCTCGCCCGCAAGAAGGGCAGCTTATCAAGGTAGGGCCGTGTTCGCGTAAATTAAGGCATCGTAAGATTTCGTAGGCGGTGCTCACTTCTTCGCATGGATGGGCACTGAGGGAGACACGAATGGTGTCGCCAATACCTTCGTTAAGTAGTATGCCTATACCTACGGCGCTGCGGACAGCGCCAGCTCTAGGTAGCCCTGCCTCAGTTATACCTAGATGCAGAGGATATGGCATCTTGGAAGCTATCTCTCTATAAGCTTCAATAGTTGTAGGTATATCGAAGGCTTTAAGCGAGACTTTGATCAAGTCAAAGTCCAGACTTTCCAGCAGGTTGATTTGCTCCAGCGCTGCATTAACCATTTGCTCGGATTTGGATGCGCATGGTTTTGAAGCTGGCGGTAGGCTTCCGGCATTTATGCCAATGCGTATTGGTATCTGTTTTTGCTTGGCTGTCTGAACTACTTTAGCGACTTGTTTCGGATTGCGGATATTGCCGGGGTTCAGACGAAGTCCATCGATGCCGGCATGTAAGGCCTCGATGGCGAGTCGATAGTCGAAATGAATATCGGCGATGATAGGAATGGAGACTTTCTTTTTGATGTTTGAAATGGCCTGTGCAGCTTCGGAGTCGGGCACAGCTATTCTAACTATCTCACAGCCACAGTCGGTTAGTTCCTTAATTTGAGTTACGGTGGCTTGTATGTCTCTAGTATCGGTTTTGGCCATAGACTGAACTATAACAGGTGCATCGCCACCTATTGTTACTGTTCCAACTCTTATGGGTTTGGATTGCCTGCGCGTTATCAAGGTAGCGTACTCTCTCCATGAATAATATTTGAAATATCATAATAGCTTATCACTATAATTAGAAGTATTAGCACTATAAAGCCGATTAGATGGACAAGCCCTTCTCTTTTTGGTGAGATCCTTTTTCCTCGCCGGACCCATTCTAGAGCTACAAAGATGAGTCTGCCCCCATCAAGACCAGGGAAAGGGAACAGGTTAATTATGGCCAAGTTTATGCTAATGAGAGCAGCAAATTCGAGTAGTGGACTTAGGCCTGCCTTAGCCATCTCACCAGTCAGTTCTGCAATACCTATCGGACCAGTTAGCTGAGGTGGTGTTCCTCTTATAAACCAGCCTACTACTTCATTTTTGAATAAGACAAGGATTTCCCAGCAATGAGTTATACTTGAAGGCACTGCCTTCCATATTGGATAAGATTCGCGGACTATAGTGCTGTCTACTCCGATGATAGTGATACCGGTGGCTCCCTGACCTTCTGGTGGATCCCACCTTGGTTTTAGGCTTACTTCCTGGTTTTGGCCGAGGTCGCCCCTTTGAAGCAAGATATTTATCTCTGAGCCGAGATTAAGCTGGATGAAATAGCCGACATCATTGCGGTTTCTAATTGTCTGGTCGTTTATTTTTAGGATTGTATCGCCTGGCTCAATGCCAGCAATCTGAGCTGGTGAGCCTGAGGCTACCTCTTTCACCTGTACCTGCTCTAAGACCATATCGTGGGGGATCATAAAGCTGATTGAAAATAGCAATATCGGGAGTAGAATGTTCATCAGCGAGCCAGCACTGAGAACAAGGAATCGGATGGGAATGCTCTTGCTGGCCAGACTGCCTGGTAGTGTCGGGTCTTCTTCTCCCAGCATTTTGGTAAAGCCACCGAGTGGTATAGCGTTTAGCGAATATGTTGTCTCGCCTCGCTTGAAACTGATAATCCGTGGTGGGAAACCGATGCCGAATTCCTCCACCTTTACTCGGGCGAGTTTGGCTGTGATGAAGTGTCCAAACTCATGGGCGAAAACAAGTAATATTAGCAAGCCGATAAAACTGACAGCTGTAAGAGCTATTGTTTCGAGCATAGGTTCGCCTTTTCCGTAATTTTAATAGCGGTGTCTCTTGCCCAGTCATCAGCAGCTAAAATCTCATCCAAAGTGGGCTTGGCTATACCCCGGTGCAAGCTGATGGTATGGGCTATTATTTCGGCGATGCCAGGGAAATTAATGCGCTGTTTGAGAAAGAGTTCAACCGCTATCTCATCGGCAGCACAAAGCACAGAAGGGTAGGTTCCTCCCTTTTTACCAGCGTCCAGTGCCAGTTGTAAACAAGGGAACATAGAATAGTCTATTGTTTCGAAGGTTAGTGAATTCAGTCGGGCCAGGTCAAAATGTGGTAAGCTGGGATTGGTCAGTCGCTCAGGGTAGGATAAAGCATATTGGATAGGGAAACGCATGTCAGGGGTGCTGAGTTGAGCCTTTAGCGAGCCGTCAGCAAATTCTACCATAGAATGAATAATGCTCTGGGGATGAATTATGACCTCTATTTTCTTAAAGGGTACGGAAAAAAGCCAGTGGGCTTCAATTAGTTCAAGCCCTTTGTTCATTAGGGTTGCCGAGTCGATGGTCACTTTCCTTCCCATTTCCCATGTGGGATGCTGCAGGGCCTCCTCAACAGTGACCTTGGCTAGTTGCGTGGGTGAATAATGATAGAAAGGTCCTCCTGAGGCTGTTAGTATAAGTCGAGCCACTTCTGCTTTCTCTCCACGGAGGCATTGCCATATAGCACTATGTTCGCTGTCAATAGGCATGATTTGAGCTTGGTGATATTTAGCTTCTGCCATAATGATTTCACCTGCCATGACTAGCACCTCTTTGTTGGCCAGGGCTATTTTTTTCCCAGATCTTATGGCGGCTAGTGTTGGAGCCAGCCCTGTTTTACCTGAGGTGGCTATGATAACGATGTCGACGTCGGGGTGGGAGGCTATCTCTTCCATTGATGAGAATTTTGTTTTATCGGGCAGGCTGAGCTTAGTTGAAGAATATGCCAGTTTGGGCTGAAATTGGCTGATTTGTTCGGCAAGCAAGCTCGTATTTTTACCGCCAGACAAGCCTAGAATCCTGAATTTCCCCGGAAAGTCCTTTATTATGTCTAGGGTTTGTTGTCCTATCGAGCCTGTTGAACCAAGGACAGCTAATTTTTTGAAAGTAGTGCTCATAGTGTAATTAATATCACACAATAGTATACTATAACTCCGGTAAATATGAGACTGTCAATTCGGTCTAGTATACCACCGTGCCCTGGTATTAATTTTCCTGTGTCTTTAACACCTATGTTGCGCTTGAGCATTGATTCGGCTAAATCTCCAAGCTGAGCGAATATGCTGATAATGCAGCCTAAGAGTGCTATTTGCCAGTAGTTGAAGGGCAGTGGAAAGATTGTGCCGAGAATTAACGAAGCTATAATACTGGCTAACAGTCCACCTATGGCTCCTTCCCATGTTTTACCTGGGCTTATGGATGGTGCCATTGCGTGTTTGCCCCACGCTCTGCCGATAAAGAAAGCGCTGGTATCGCTAGCAAATGTTGTAGACATAGCCCAAAAAACCAGCTCTTTGCCAGCCTCTAGGCTTCTGATTTCGACCCAGTGACTGAGCATCCAGCCGATATATAGAATACCAGCCATTGTCCATGCCCAGTTGGTAAAAGCCTGTTCCCTTGGAGAGCGAAACAACAGCCAGATTAGCGAAACAACTATTGCCGAAGTAATGAGAAACGGTGTTGTAATGGCATATGGGCAGTGGGGACTGATGACTACAAGTAGTACCCATGCCATGCCGAAATAAGTGATTGGCTGTATTTTTAACCGGCCAGCCATTCGGTAGAATTCCCAACTGCCAAGTGCCGCCATGACAGCTATCAAAAGTGTAAACCAAGGTTCACCGAACCAGATTATGGCGATCAGAAGTGGTAGGCCAACAACAGCAACGAGAATTCTATGCCTAAGCATTTTTATTCTTAGACTCTGTGTGTCTTAGGTAGCACTGGCTGTAGCGAGGAATGATGAATGTTGGCAGGGCTTTTCGGTACTGGCATGATGTTTTGTGTGTAGATTTATTCTTTGGGAAACGGGTGGCCTGCAAGTTTCGGTGCTCTTAGACCTCCATTATCTCCGTTTCTTTGGCTAGTCCTGTGTCATTGACTTGATCTATAAATCTATCAGTGAGCCTTTGAAGTTGTTCTGATGCACGTGTGTATTGATCTTGGGAGATTTCTTTATTTTTCTCCGTCTGCCTCAACTTTTCGATAGCTTCACGTCTTAGATTACGAAGGGCAATTCTTGCCTCCTCTAATCTTTTGTGAACTAACCTGATTAACTCTCTACGTCGTTCTTCAGTGAGCGGTGGTATAGGTATGCGTATGGCATTGCTATCGCTGGTTGGGTTTAGGCTGAGGTCAGAGGTGAGAATGGCTTTCTCGATACTGCGGATTGAACTTCGGTCCCATGGTTGGATAAGTATCATTTTGGCTTCGGGGATTGAAATAGAAGCTATCTGGTTGATTGGAGTGAGGACACCGTGATAATCAGCCTTGATATGTTCGACTAGTGCCGGTGATGCACGTCCTGTGCGAATAGATGCCAGGTCTCGAGTCAAAGCATCGACAGCTTTTTTCATTTTGATATCGATTTCGGTGAGTATTTGCTCGATCATTTCTCTTACTCGTTGGTTACAAAAGTGCCAACATGTTCTCCACAGATGGCGCGTTCTATGCTTTGTTTTCCTTGGAGGTCGAAGATTATTATAGGAAGTTTGTTGTCCTGACACAGAGAGAAAGCAGTGCTGTCCATCACTTGGAGTTGTAACTTTAGAGCATCTCTGTGGGTTAAACGGTCAAATTTTTTCGCCTTTGGATTGCTGAGAGGGTCAGAATCATATACACCATCGACTTTATTTTTGGCTACGAGTAGGACATCGGCTCCGATTTCAATGGCCCGTAGTGCTGCAGCGGTATCGGTAGTCATGTATGGGTTTCCTGTACCGCCGGCAAAAATGACGACTCTTTTCTTTTCCAGATGCCGGATAGCTCGACGACGTATATATGGCTCGGCTACGGCGTGCATGGTAATTGCTGACTGAGTTCTGGTAGTTATCCCTTTGTTTTCTAGTGAATCCTGAAGGGCCAGAGCATTAAGCACCGTAGCTAACATCCCTGCATAGTCAGCTGTGGCTCGATCCATTCCCTTAGCTTCGCTACCAGTGCCTCGCCAGAAATTGCCCCCTCCAACAACTATGGCCACCTCAACGCCTTGCTTAATTATTTGCTTTATTTGTTGTGCTACGCGTGTCAGAACTGAACGGTCGATACCAAATCTTTTCTTACCCATGAGTGCTTCGCCACTTAGCTTGAGTAAGACACGCTTATATTTGGGCTTTTTCGTTGCCACTTCTAATAACCCAATTCGAGTCTGACGAATCTACGTACTTTGATATTCTCGCCAACTTTGGCTATCGTCTCAGTGATGATATCTTGGACGGTCTTGTTTGGGTCTTTAATAAAGGGCTGGAGCAAGAGACAAGCTATTTGAGGGTCTTTATCGGTTTCTTGTGGCATATCTTCTGGAGAAACGAATTGTGGTGACATAGCAGCTGTTTGAAGAGCTAGATTATGGGCTAGCTCTTTAAATTCGTCAGTACGGGCGACAAAGTCGGTCTCACAGTTGACCTCGATTAATGCGGCAATATGACCTCCTTGGTGGACATAAGCCTCGATTACTCCTTGGTCTGCAGCGCGATCAGCCTTTTTACGAGCTAAGACCAGACCGCGCTGGTTGAGAATCTCGGTTGCCTTCTCCAAGCTTCCTTCTGCTTCGATGAGAGCCTTTTTACAATCTATTACGCCAGCACCGGTTTTTTCTCTAAGCTCCTTTATCGCTGTCGTTGAAACCTGCACTTATACCTCCTTGCCATGTAGGGTAAGGTATTTCTGTATCGCTATTCGTCTTCGTCGGGTGCAAAAATATGTGATTCTAGTAGCTGGTCGGGTTCTATTCCTGTTAGAGCTGGTTCAGCAGTTCCTATTTCGCCGGTCTCTTTAAGTGTCTTGCCTTCGAGAACCGCGTCAGCCATTTTGCTACATATGAGTTTGATTGCCTTTATAGCATCATCATTAGCTGGAACAAGATATTCGATGCCTGTGGGATCGCAGTTAGTGTCCACAACAGCTATTATAGGTATGCCAACCTTTTTTGCTTCAGCCAGAGCTATTTTCTCTTTAGTTGGGTCGACAATGAATAAGGCTCCAGGGAGGGTGGTCATTTCCTTGAATCCACCCAGCAGCTTGTTAAGTCGTGCTATTTCCTTTTCGACCTTCAACTTTTCCTTTTTGGATAAGTGATCTAACTCACCTTTATCTCTTCTATCCTCGAGACGAACTAAGTAATCTATCCTGGCTTGAATAGTAGCGAAGTTAGTTAACATTCCACCCAGCCATCTTTGGTTGACATAATACATGCCGCACCGTTTTGCTTCTTCCTCTACGATTTCCTGAGCCTGCTTCTTGGTGCCGACGAAGAGAACACTTTGCCCGTTGCTGACCAGTTCTCTAATGTAAGTGCAGGCTCTGTCCAGCATAGTTACAGTTTGTTCCAAATCGATGATGTGGATGCCATTACGCTGGGTGAAGATGTAGCTTTTCATGTATGGATGCCAGTGGCCAGTTAGGTGCCCAAAATGAGCCCCCGCCTCCAGAAGCTGTTTTACTGAAAGAGACTCAGGCAAAATTTGACCTCCTAATTATACTAAACCCCTGAAAAACGATTTTTTCATTGGTTACTAGTAGTAATCCTTGATTAAAGTTGCTCACCAGTATAGCATAAGGTGATTGGCAAGGCAATTTAGTAGGAAAGTATAATCGCCCGTTGCTTGTTACTACTATCGATGGTCACAGGCAGTTTGTAATTTATATTCTGGTTCTTGGTGTCCATTGAGAACTTGCTAGAGTTTAATCCATAGTTAAGACAAAAACGTAGCCTCTCCAAATAGGAGAGACTACGGGAAATGGTCTTTTGCTAAATGTGCCTAGATTAGCCCGATTTCTTGTGCTACCCGCTCTCTGTGGAAGTCAGTACCACCAAAAGCAGTGTCGGCGGCCTTAGATCTTCGGTAATAAAGTGGTATGTCGTGGTCATAGCTGGTTGCAATAGCGCCGTGTAATCTTATTGCCCATTTACCTACGTTCTTATAGACCTCGTTGACATACGCCTTCGCCAAGGAGGCTTCTTTAGCACAGGGCTGACCCTCCGATTCCATCCAGGCAGCTTTATAGACCAAATAACGGCTAGTTTGCATAGAGGTCCACATGTCGGCCATTATGTGCTGGAGTGCCTGAAAGGCTCCGATAGGTCTATCATACTGAACCCTTTCTTTGGAGTACGCTACGGTCATTTCGACACAAGTCTGTGTCGCACCGATGGACTCCGCACACTTAGCTATAGCTCCTTTGCGCAACATCATTTCTACAATCGGCCATCCTTTGTCCATCTTGCCCAGCATGTTTTTCTTGGGTACGGTAACATTCTCAAAGTGCACCTCACATAATTTATCTGCGGCTATACTGGGTATTACCTCACAGTGTATTCCAGGAGTTTTGGAGTCAACCAGAAAAATTGTGATTCCTCCCTCGGGAGGAGTCGTATCTTTGGTTCGGGTAACACAGATAATGTAATTAGCGACATGGGCCATTTCGGCAAAGAGTTTTGTGCCGTTTATTATGAAGTCATTTCCTTTAGGTGTTGCTTTAGCGGCAATTCCTGAAGCATTGAATGTCCCTTCAGCTTCAAGGAGAGCTGTACTAATAATTAGTTCTCCACGGGCTATTTTGGGCAGAAACTCCTCTTTTTGTTCCTCAGTCCCGGCCTCAAGGATGAGGAAGGTGCTGATTACAGTAGCCATTAGTGGTCCTGGAAGGATATTTCTACCTGTTTCCTCTAAGAGGACTGTAAGGTCCTGGAATGTGTAGCCCATGCCTTCATATTTTTCAGGGATAACTAGTCCCATCCAGCCGAGTTCAGCCATCTTTTTCCAAAGCTCGGGGGAGTATCCCTTCTCGCTCTTTTCTAGTTCTCTCACCAGAGTCTTAGGGCATTCTGTGGCAAGGAAGTCCCGCGCCATTTTTCTCAAAATCTCTTGCGCTTCAGTAAATCTAAGATCCATGATTCCCCCTATCGAAATCTTTTTATTTCATCCTGGGCAAGCCTAGGCCGTACCAGGCAATAATGTTTCTTTGAATCTCATTTGTCCCCATTGAAATGGTGGTTACGAAACACTCCTGAAATGATTTTTCCCACGCTCCGTGCACTGGAGCCCATCTGGAGGTTTTGACTTGGCCGTAGGGCCCTGCGATGTCAGTTGCAAAAAAAGCAAAGCGCTCGCCTAACTCGCTGTAGAATATCTTTGCTGCTGATGCATCCATCAGAGCCATCTCGTTCCTGTTTTGCAAGTCAGCTATCCGGTATGCGATAGCGCGAGCTGCTTCAAGCTCACAGGCTAGCTGTGCCACTCGATTGCGTATTATCGGGTTTCTCGATAAAAGTTGACCATTACGCTTGGTCTCGTTGCAGTATTTTACTAGTTCTTCTAGCTCGTGGAACATAGACATGATTTCGACCATTCCCGACCTCTCGAAGCCGGCGAGCAGATTGACCACCGCCCAGCCTTCATTTTCCTGGCCAACGATATTTTTAGCCGGCACATGAACATCATCGAAATAAACCTCACAGAACGGGGTACCGCCATCCATGTATGGAATGGGTCTCACCGTTATTCCGGGTGTTTTCATGTCGAGCAGTATGAAGGTGAGGTTGTGGTGTTTCCGGGCGGCTGGGTCGGTCTTGAATACACCAAAGCCCCATTCAGCCCGGTGAGCTCCTGTATTCCAGGTCTTTTGGCCGTTTATAATGTATTCATCACCCTTTTTTATCGCGGTGGTGGTCAGAGTTGCCAAGTCTGAGCCTGAGTTAGGCTCGCTCCATAGTTCGCACCACATAACTTCTCCTCGCGCGATTGGCGGCAGAAACTCTTTCTTTATTGAGTCACCTGCAGCTTGTAAAAGGGTAGGGGCAAGCATCTGAACTCCAAAGATATCAAATCCAGGAATTCTGTGGTATCCTCTCGCCTCTGCGAAGAGAACTTGGTCCATCATGGTTCCTGTGCCGCCGTACTCAGGTGGCCAACCTAAGGCAAGCCATCCCCTTTTAGCGAATTCCTTGGCACAGTAAAGGTGGTATTCCCAGCATTCGTCAATCCCATATGTAGCCTCAAATCCTACATAACTTGCCGGCTTTTTCCCCTCAAGCTCCTTGCAGACCTCGAAAAATTCCTTTCTGTGTGCCTTTTCCTCTTCTGTTAGCTCGAAATCCATCTGCGCCTCCTTAACATTGTCAATTCCTATGGAAACGCCGCTTATAAAAGCGGTGTAAAATTATGCAGCACTAGTCGAGTGCCAATTTAGGTTTCTACTTTAATTCAGATAGCCTCGAGTTCTTTATCAGTCTAAGTTAAACGGTGTTGGATGTCTTCAATTTGGTATTGCAGGATACCAGCTGGTGCCCTGACTTCAACATTTTGCCCCTTTGTCTGCCCTAACAGTGCTTGTCCCATAGGTGAGGCAACAGAGATCTTGCATTCTAACGGGTTAGCTTCACTAGCATCAACTAATGTGTAGCTTGTCTGTTCACCTGAAGCTAGATCCCGCAGTATCACTGTATCGCCAAAATTTATTTCCCGGCCAGCAGGTTTTTGTTCATCTACTAATGTTGCCATTTTTAAAGTTGATTCCAGGTTTCTAATACGTGCCTCCACTTGTCCTTGGTGCTCCCTTGCAGCCTCTAGGGGTGCATTCTCGCGAAAATCCTTATCAGAAGCTGCTTTTTGGAGTTCTTCAGCTATGAGAGGCCGCTCGTTTTTGAGGTTTGTAAGCTCGGCTTCTAGATCCGCGTAACCTTGGCTGGTCAGTAATACCTTTCTTTGGAGGCGTCGCTTTGAAATTGAGGCTGATTTTGGTTGAGTCTTCTTGCCCTTAAGATGTACAGCCAAGTTTGTCTTTGTAAAGCCCTGCTTGTGGGCGTAGGCAAGGAAGGTTTTGATTATCCCTAGTTTTTCAACTACTTCAGTGGTTGATGAAGTGATCTGTTCAGCATAATTGGCAACTTCGGGGATGGTGAGCCCGGCTAGCGAGCGTTTTTCTCCATACCAACGTACAAATTTGTATACCTCTTGCTGGGCTTTTAGTCTTTCATCCGGGGGCAAAGTTAGGATAAACTGAGTAGCAATATGCCCTAAACTATAATTTGATTGCGTTGAGTCAGCCGCGTTTTTTAAGGCCATCCCTTTGCTCTAAGTCAGACTAATAATAGAACAGAGAGCAGGCCATGTCAAATATTGTTGATATTGAGACTGCTGCGTATCTGCTTCTTATTGTACGGCGTAACCGATGAGCTTGTAGGCTAGTTTGGCTGCCAGGAAGGTGCAATAAGCAGGGCCCTCGTTAGGGCATAGTTCTACCAAGTCGAAACCAATAACGCGTTTATGCAAAGTTACCGTTCGTAGTAAATTCAGGACTTCATACCACTGCATGCCACCTGGTTCGGGAGTGCCTACTGCTGGCACAATTGAAGGGTCAAAGACGTCCAGATCAATAGTTACATAAACGTTGTCACTCAGTAAGGCTGTTATGTCCTCAGGTGAAGCTAAATCTGAACTAGGCGTGGCAAAAAAGGGGTGCATGTTGTTTTGAGCCAGAAACTCCTGTTCTTCCCGGCTCAGGCTGCGTATTCCGACTTGTACAATAGAGCAAAGTTCAAGAATGCGACGCATTACGCAGGCATGACTGTATTTAGTTCCTAAATATTCATCGCGTAGGTCAGCATGCGCATCTAGTTGTAACACGCTAAGATCCTGAAATTTTTCCTTTAGAGCTTGGACTACCCCTAGACTAAGAGAGTGTTCCCCGCCAAACATAACCACGAATTTTGCTTGTCTAATTAATTCTCCGGCTATACGATAAACTCTATCAATCATTTCCCCCGGGCTGTTCAATGAAGGTTGGACTTTGGGTAAAGTGTGAATTCCAACCTTATATATCTCCCTATTTAGCTCAATGTCATATAATTCTAGATACTGTGAAGCATTAATTATAGCCTCTGGTCCTTCGCGGGTACCACTGTGCCACTCGGCAGTGCTGTCGTAAGGAACTGGCAGAATCACCACTTTAGCGGTTGGCAAGTCGGCGTATGGAGGCATCAGGCCAGCAAAATTTTGTGGTGGAGAAAATAAGCCTTCTATGTTTTGCATGTCTCAAACTGAGTGGAACCGGGGTATGTCAGTGGCCTCGGTAAGGTCTGCCATCTTCAAATCTCGGTTGATCAGGCGACTTGAAAATCTAATTAATTGAAATTTGTCTTTTAAGTCCTTAATGACCTGCTCGGCATCAAAATCCTTGCAGGAGAAAATGTCAATATTAACATAACGGCGTTCGGCGAAAGTATGAACGCTTATGTGGCTCTCAGCGATAAAGACGAATCCGGAGATACCCCAGTCGTCAGGTCTAGAGCCGACGTATCTAAAAACAAGGGGAGAAGAGATCTTGGTCATTCCAATCTGTGCGGGATAGGAGTCTAGCAGTTGATATAGAGATTGCTCATCTTGCATTAGTTTTAGATTGTCTCCGTAGCCATCAATAATCAAGTGCATAGTTCCCCCTAAAGCAATATTCTTCTTAGCTCGAAAAGTGCTGATGTGACTGCTCTTTGCTTTACTTGTAATCTGTTGCCAGGGTAGTTTTTAGTAAAACTCTGTCTTCGTTGCCCATCGTTGAGGCCAACAAAGATAGTGCCAACTGGTTTCCCCTCGATTTCCGTAGGTCCCATAACTCCAGTGAGGCCAACTCCGATAGATGTTCCCAGCTTTTCTCTGCTTATTGTTGCCATAGCTTCAACTGCTTCGGCGCTAATGGTTCCATATTGAGATATAAGCTGTGGGTCAAAGCCAAAAGCAGTACTAGCCTCATCAGTGTAGGCAACTAGGCCTCCCCTAAAATATTTCGAGCTCCCCGGAGCATTTGTGATTACACTGGCTAGAAGACCCCCTGTGTAGGACTCCATTGTGGCCAGACTCAGTCCTTTTGCTGTGAGCAAGGTTCCAACAATACTCTCGAGGCTATCAGAGTCGACTCCCCAGATATGATCGTTAAAAATTGCCCTGATGTCAGCTTCACCTTTGGAAATAAGCTCCTTTGCTTTATCTTCAGAGTCTGCCTTGGATGTGATGCGGAGGTAGATGCCATCAGTTTTAGCATATGTGGCAAGGGTAGGATTTGTAGTGGAAAGAAGAGGGCTTGCTCGCTCGTCCACTTCTGCTTCGGTTAGACCAAAAATCTTAACTGTTTTGGAAATAATCACAGAGCTAGCCACTTTTCGTTGTAATCTGGGCAGAATTTCTTTTGTCCACATTAATTGCATTTCGCGTGGTGGGCCAGGCATAGTTATGAGTATTCGATTATCACGTTCTATCCACCAACCTGGAGCGGTACCCTGAGGATTCTGGATAATTTTTGCTGAAGGAATTACATTCGCCTGCTTTATATTGCTTTGCGGCATTTCTATCTTGTAATATCTGAATAGCTCTTCAAACCTCTGCACCAGAGTGCTATCAATCATAAGCTCCTCACCGAGGAGTTCAGCCACAGCTTCTCGGGTGATATCGTCTTGAGTAGGTCCTAAACCACCAGTGGTTATAATGATGTCAGACCTTTGCCAGGCTTGCTTCAAGGTCTCGATTAGCCTGTGTTGGTTGTCGCCGACTGTGGACATGAAATTAAGGTCAAGGCCAAGAAAAGGTAATTGGCTGGCAAGATAAGCGGAGTTTGTGTTAGTTATCTCTCCTAGAAGGAGTTCAGTTCCAATAGAGATTATTTCCGTCTTCATCTTGAGCGATACTCATGCGGTCAGCATTTGATTGCCGAAATTCCCAGGTATTTCTCTACTAGTGCCATGGCACAATATTTGCCACACATGCTACAGGTTGGCCCGGTAGTGGTATATTTGTTGTGAACTAC
>Ga0209427_10005814_pt1 | contig 14130 bp, 10 predicted proteins | sample DeeMarSWOR136_30_FD_187465 | JGI IMG/M metagenome (GOLD analysis project Ga0209427, IMG submission 187465) | Marine sediment microbial communities from White Oak River estuary, North Carolina - WOR-1-36_30 (SPAdes) (version 2) | ecosystem: Environmental > Aquatic > Marine > Intertidal zone >... | reverse complement strand
GGTTCGGGTTCCCAGGATCTCGATGGTACAATTATCTCCTACGATTGGGATTTTGGGGATGGCAATACCGGGACAGGTGTTAATCCGAGCCACGCCTATGCCAATTATGGCACCTTTGAGGTGATTTTGACGGTGACCGATGATGATGGCTTGACTGATAAGGATACCACTACTGCCGATATTGGATCTCGGCCGATAGCAGATATAAATGGCCCTTATGCAGGTGTTCTTCTAGATACTACCCAGTTCGATGGTTCAGGTTCCCAGGATCTCGATGGTACAATTATCTCCTACGATTGGGATTTTGGGGATGGCAATACCGGGACAGGTGTTAATCCGATCCATGTCTATGCCAATTATGGCACCTTTGAGGTGATTTTGACGGTAACCGATGATGATGACTTGACTGGTAAGGATACCACCACTGTCGATATTAAGTCTCCTCCGACAGCAAATGCAAATGGCCCTTATGGAGGTGCTCTTCCAGATACTATCCAGTTCGATGGTTCGGGTTCCCAGGATCCTGATGGTACAATTATCTCCTACGAGTGGGATTTTGGCGATGGTTCTACCGGAACGGGTGAGTTTCCAAAACATGCATACGCGGACACAGGCACGTATCAGGTTGTACTTAAGGTGACAGACGACGACAGCCTGACTGCAAAGGACACGACAAGCGTTTCTATGCGGGTGGGAGTTGAAATATGGCATCTTAGAAATGTCCCTGACAAGTTTGAATTGAGTCAAAACTATCCCAACCCCTTTAACCCGGAAACCGCCATTTGGTTCGATATACCCCGGGCTGGTCAGGTGAGCCTGCGCATCTACAACGTGACCGGACAGCTGCTTCGGGAGTTGGCAGATGGTCATTGGGAGGCTGGTTCCTATGAGGTGCGCTGGGATGGTCGGGACGAGGTGGGGCGAGAGGCGGCCTCCGGCGTCTATTTCTGCCGGATGAAGGCGGTTGATTTCGGTAAGACCATCAAGATGATGCTGCTCAGGTGATGAAAGGGCAGCACTTGAAAAAAACTAACCCTATAGTTTGTTCTTGGGGGGGCTGTGTTTGACATAGCCCCTTTTTATTTTAATTTGCCTAAGAGCAAATCAGATCGAGTATTCGATCCAATTTCTCCATAAAAATCAAACCGCCGGCAGGAGACTAAAAGTGGCGTGGGCTGCATTTAATCATGCCCGGTCCAAATAGTCTTGACACTTCAATTTTGGTATGAGTTCAGAATTGTCTTGACATAAAAGCCCTATTGAACTACAATTCAGTGAAAAAAAGCACCGAGTTTAAATTGCTTTTTGAGCTCTCACCTTCAAAGGGGCGTGTCATGAGAAAAACTGCGATCATAGTAGGCCTGTCGATGGTCATTTTGTCGATGGCGGCGCCTGCGGCATTTGCAGGTGGTAAGATAGGCATCTACGGTATTCGAATGGTGCCGTATGGAGACGATGCGGAAAGATTTAGCGAGAAAAGTTGGGGAGGGGGAATACACGTCGTGGCGCCTGTTCCCCAGCTCGCGAACTTCCTTGCAGGAGTGGCGGGATTTGAAGGTGTCAACATGCTATCTGAAACGACTGAGTTTAGAGACAGAGTCACGGGATTACGAGTAGAGCAGCAAACAAGTCAGCATTACATCAGGCTCTATATCGGAGCCCAAGTGGGGGGACATGGCAACGGATTCATTCGACCACATGCAGGATTAAACCTGGCTCTGGTAAATTATGGGATCTCAACAGACGTGGTCATTCCCGATGACTCCGATCGGGAGAACGAGATTCGGCAGGATCTAAAGGATGAAGGCCATACGGTATTTGGCTACGATATCACGTTGGGTGTCGATTTGAACTTCTCCAATACGGTTGCCATCGATGGAGGCGTACGATATTTGAAAAGCTTTTCTGTGCCGCAGCAGCTCGGTGAAGATTCAGTCGACATTCATCCCGAGTATTTTCAAATCTATTTTGGCGTAGGAATATCATTTCAGTGGATACAGAGGCTCAAGGAGAAAAAAGAAAAGTCTTGATTTCACAGATGGTTTTCGTAATATTAACGGTCAGCCAATGAAAAGCGACAGAACCGCTCTTGGCGTTACTCTGAATTCGGTAAGGGAAGCAAATCCTTAGCAAATAGAACTTCTCCAATACCTAACTTGTTGTGCGCCCGTAGCTCAGATGGATAGAGCGTCGGACTTCGAATCCGCAGGTCGAGCGTTCGAGTCGCTCCGGGCGCGCCAGAATTGAAAAACCGGTAATCGGTGATCGTGAATCGATGATCGTGAAAATCTGAGACCCGAGACTCGGGATTCGGGATCCGGGAAACTGGCTCGTGATTCCTGCTTCTTGTTTCCCATTTCCCGTCTTTTGCTTACTGCCTATCGCTTATTAGCCTTTTATAGCCATTGCTATTGCCATTGCCATTCTCTCAGAACTCTCAAAACTCTCAAAACTCTCAAGACTTTCTAAACTTTCCAAACTATAGTTCAGCATCCAGAACCGTCCCCGTCGTCTAGCCCGGTCTAGGACACTGGCCTTTCACGCCGGCAACACGGGTTCAAATCCCGTCGGGGACGCTCGTATTTCCGGGGAAGCCAAGGGGATATAAGGCTTCCCTCTTGACTTTTTGTTGTTTTTTGGCCATATTCCGGAAGGCTCTTTTAGCAACATCTTGGCAACAAGAGGAGATTCGATGGCTGCAAAGGGACAAATTACCCACATCATCAAAAGAACGGGTCAGGTTGTTCCCCTGGACGAGGAAAAGATCGCCAATGCTATCTACAAGGCTGCGGCTAGCGTGGGCGGTCGAGATCGGCAGTTGGCTCAGAGTCTCGCCGGCAAAGTGGTGGCCATGCTGAACCAGTATTTTCCGCCCGAGGCCACCCCATCCGTCGAGGAGATTCAGGACATCGCCGAAAAAGTTCTCATAGAGAATGGCCACGCCCGAACTGCCAAGGCGTATATCCTCTATCGCGATCAGAGGGCTAGACTCCGTCGCAAGAAGAAGGCGGGAGTCAGCGTACGAGAATATATTCCCTACCAGGTGATGTGGAAAGTCCTGTTGTGGAACGTCGAGCACGGCGTCGATACCATTGAGGGATTGAATCGGCGAGGGCGGGACGGAAGCTTTCCACAGTTGGTTTCAGACGCAGATCGAGCCTATGATGAGGATATTTCCAGGGCAGCCGCAGCCATCTGCGAGCTAGGGCACCAGATCCGCATGGTGATTGTGGCCGGCCCCTCGTCCTCAGGCAAAACCACAACCACGGCCAAGCTTACCGCCAAGCTGCGGGCGCGTGGTTGTCATCCTGTGCCCATGAGCCTGGACAATTACTTCTTCGACCTGGAGATGCATCCCAAGGACGAATTTGGAGATTATGATTTTGAGACACCAGAGGCTCTGGATTTGAAGACGATAAACGAGCACCTGGCCCAGTTGCTCAAGGGAGAGACGGTTCACGTCCCGCGCTATGACTTTAAGACCGGCACCCGTCAAGAGAAAACGGATGCATTGACACTGGGTGAGGATCAGATGTTGGTTGTGGACAGCCTGCACGGTCTCTATGAGCCCTTGACCCGCAGTGTCCCTCACGACCAGAAGTTCAAACTGTACATCGAAACCATCAGCCAGCTAAGAGATGAGCGGGGACAATTTGCCCGCTGGGCGGATGTTAGGATGTTGAGGAGGATGATTCGAGACCACCTCCATAGAAGCTATAATCCGGAGCGAACTATCGGCCACTGGCATTACGTGAGACGCAGCGAGTTGAAACACATCATTCCCTATATCCACGAGGCCGATTTTATCCTGAACGGAGCTTTGCCTTATGAGCTGCCCATTTTAAAGAAATACCTTTTTCCCTACTTTCCAGCTTTTATCAAACGCTGTAAGGACGACCCCAGGCGTCAGGATGCTATCATCCGAGCTCAACGAATCTATGAACTCTTGGCCGCCATCGAGGAGGTCACCGACGATGGCTGTGTGCCTGGCGATTCGCTATTGCGAGAGTTCGTTGGGGGAAGCATTTATGAGTGAGAAGTGTATTTAAAACCTGGGCTTACGAGGTTCAGTGCAGAACACAAGCAAGGTGCCCGACCTGTGTTTCGGGCATTTTTTTATGGTATGCCGTGAGGCTGCCGTTTGCATAAGGCGTTGCATAATACCACGTACCCGTTTATTTTGCGAGATTCCTTCAGGCCCCGGAGCGAGAAACACTCACCAGGCTCTGCCATATTAGAGGAAAGCAGACTTGGAACTTAGGGGGCTAAATTTCGGCATTTTAGGGTTTTGTTGGAACGGAAATTGCAGGGTACTTTTCTACAAGACCAAGGATTTTCTCTGAAACCGCGAGTTTTATCGATTGAGCAGATATCATCAAAAAGGTCTCCGAGCTTCCCCAAGAGGAGATTGCTCGCACCGTTAAACCTCTTTCGATACCGATAATCTAGAAGAGGACTGGGGATTGCTGTATTCTGAGAAATAAAGGAACGGCAACAATCACGGTTCAGAACTTGCTGTGGACAGCGGGATTGAGAGGATGACCGTACTCGCAGACTAACCCGCCAGGTCATGATCAGTTTACTAAACTGACACACAAATTTGGTGCGCAAATATGACCGTACATAAAGCCAAGGTCGGGTCGACTCCTGGAGATCATACAAAGGTAACAGATGATTCCCACGACGCTCACCCGATCAAAATTCTGATCGTGGATGACGAGGAGATCATTCGGAATTTTATGGTCGATGTCCTTCAAGAGCAAGGATACGAGGTCAAAGCCGTCTCTTCAGGGGAGGAGGCTTTACGACTATTTAAGAAGAACTCTTTCGACCTGATCATCACAGACATCACCATGCCTGACATGGATGGAATACAGGTGCTTCGGGCCGCCAAGGAGAGAGATTCCAACCAAGATGTGGTAGTTATGACGGGATACGCCTCCATGGAAATGGCTGTTGAGTCGATGAAACTTGGCGCCGCTGATTTTATCACCAAACCATTTAACCTCGACCAGATCAAAATTGTGTTGGCCAAAACCCTGGAAAGAAGAAGGCTGTGGAAAAAGGCCGAAGAGGGGGAGATCTATAAGCAACTTTCTCGCATCGATGGGCTGACCGAGCTTTTTAATTACACTTTCTTTCAACAGCTCTTGAAGACAGAGCTCGAGCGGGCTCAGCGTTATGGCCATGAACTATCTCTCCTGATGATTGACATCGATGATTTTAAGGAGTACAACGATCACAACGGTCATCCTGCAGGGGATGAAGCTCTGAAGAAACTGGCTCACGTGATGTCACGTGCCGTTCGCGGTTGTGACTATATCGCTCGATACGGGGGGGATGAGTTCGTGGTGGTTCTCCCCGAAACCGATCAGGCAGAGGCAAGGCTAATTGGTGAGAGGATCCGGTCCGTGGTGGAGCAAACAGATTTTGAGGGCGAATGCAGAAAGAAGAAAGGGACGCTGACGGTAAGTGTGGGCCTGGCCACCTATCCCCCAGATGCTCAGAGCAAGGAGGATCTCATCAAGCGCGCCGATGAAGCCCTTTACAAAGCCAAGGCTTTGAGTCGAAATAGGCTGTGTGTGTTTAAAGAAAAGGAAAAGTAAAAGAAACGAAAGAGCGCAAGAAGGCTGGTAGAAATGGGCAAACTTTTGTAGGGGAGAGCCAGAATGCTCCCGAATTCATGCCTTGTCTTTTTGAGATCCCTCTCGGGTTTCCGGGAGGTTTTTTATTTACAAAAAAGCAAGCACTCAGACACAAAGTGCCTGAGTGCCGATGATCTTTGGAGCCCCTCTATAGACTCTTATCAAACCAAATTGGCCGTGCCATCAGAGGGTCTTGAATCTCTTCTTATAATGGTGGGGGAGGCGACCCGTGCCTGAGCTCGGGGCAATTCTGCCTGGCATGACTCTCCGCAACGGTTTTTATGCCTCTTGAAGTTGATGTCCTCCCGTCGCTGGATTCTCCCTTTTCTCACCTAACCAGCACCATCTTGATGATCTTGTGAAAATAACCCGCCTTCAACCAACAGCTAAACACTTCATCATTTTCCTCACTGTGCTTGCAAAAAGCAACAAAAAACCCACAGCTCCTCTCGCTTTCGCTGCGGGTAGGCTCTGACCACCCTTCCAACAAAGCCATATAGAAAATTTTGGCTTTCACGTTACACCTTACTTATTCACTGAGGAGCATATAGACTTATCTTCAGGTACATTATATTATGTACCCCAAAGTTTGTCAATAATAAAATAGAAAAAAATAAACTTCTTCTGCTCAAGTTAGCCTTTTTTGATAATGAGGTTCAAGCAGGAAAAGCAACCCGCTCCTAATGATACCGTCTCAATAAAAAAGGCAGAACCTCTCGCAAGAGAAGCTCTGTCTTTTAATTTAAGGTAATGGTGCCGAAGGCGGGACTCGAACCCGCACGGGCATACACCCACTGCGCCCTGAACGCAGCGCGTCTACCAGATTCCACCACTTCGGCACATATTGTCTGCCACGAAGTTTATCCCAAAACCACCACGTAAAATATAGCAAGCTTCTGTTCCTGTCAAGATTTTTCTTGCTCGCAGAGGGCAAATATACTATTTTGGACAGGAAAATTCCCGTTTCAGAGTGATAGGGATGTTTCTGTAATGGAAAAGAAAATTGTGGCCACCAACCGCAAGGCCCGCCACGATTATCATATCGTGGAGAGTATGGAGGCCGGCATCGAACTCCACGGAAGCGAGGTGAAGTCGCTGCGGCTGGGAAGAGCCAATCTCCGGGACAGCTTCGCTCGCGTGGAGAGAGGAGAGCTCTTTCTATACAACATGCACATCAGCCCATACGAGAAGGGGGGCCATTTCAATCCGGATCCTACCAGAACCCGCAAGCTCTTGATGCACAGGCGAGAAATCAAGAGGCTTGTGGGCAAAACCACCGAGAAGGGTTTCACGCTCGTTCCCCTGCGACTCTATTTTACCGGAGGAAAGGCGAAAGTTGAACTAGCCTTGGCTCGCGGGAAGCGAACCTATGACAAGAGAGCTGATATTGAGAAGCGCGAAGCGGAACGAGCCATCCAAAGGGCTTTAAAGGACAGAACCCTCGGTCGTCCCAAAGGAGGGCGTTAATTCATGTGTAGGCGTCTTGGGCGATGCCTTTTCCCCGTTTTGGTTGTTGCTCTGGGCTTATCCGCTATCAGAGCTCAGGCAGCCGTTCGGGTTGATTTTGGTGGCAAGCGCGCCCCGAGCACTTTGAGATCCACCAACATCGCCGGCGAAGAATATGTCGCCCTGGATGATCTGGCTCGCGTCCTTGGGGCGGGCCAGTTCTGGCGGACTGAAACCAAAAAGATGGTCCTGGTTATAGGAGAACACAAAGTCAAGGTGACGGCCCGAAACCCTGTGGTAGTGGTAGACGATCAAAAACTCCTTATGCCGGTCAAGGCGCTCTATGGGGTGGGCGGGATTTTAGTGCCCATCAAGCATTTCGTCCCTCTGATCAGCGAGCTTTTGTCGGAGAAGATGACCTGGACGCCGACTGAACGGGTGTTGAAAGTCTCCCTGGGGGAACATAACATCCAGGGAGTCGAAATCAGCCCCAAGTCGAATGGTACCTTAGTCAGCATTGTCCTCACCGGGCCTCGGGAGTTTGAGCTCAGCACCAGCAGACCAAATTGGCTTCATGTGAGCATCTTCGGCGGCACTCTTCGTCCCAGCGAGATCAAATCCCTGGAGAAGAGCGGTCAGATTCAAGAAGTTCGCGCCTATCAGTTTCCCGACTGCGCCCAGATCTCATTCAAACTGAACAAGGAGCCTATTAGCTATAAGGCTTATCGTCGCACGGACCCTGACCGGATTCTGCTTAGCCTGCGTAGGGAGCCGTCGGCCACATGGAACGCCTCTGAGGATCTTATTAGGGCACGGGGATTCGAGGAGGACAGAGTTCGAAATCCGGTGGATGTGGCGGTCATCGACCCAGGTCATGGGGGCAAAGATCCCGGAGCCATAGGAGCCACTGGCCTCCAAGAGAAGGAGGTCGTTCTCGATATCGCCAAGCGATTGGCCAATCTCTTGGAGGACCGCCTGGGCATGAAGGTCATCATGACCAGAGAGGATGACACGTTCATTCCACTGAGTGCACGCACCAAACTGGCCAACGCGCAGGGAGCCGATATCTTTTTGAGCGTTCATGCCAACGCCTCTAGACGAAGACAGGCCGATGGTTTTGAAACTTACTTTCTCGATCAGGCCAAGAATGACGCCGGAAGAGCTGCGGCTATTTTGGAAAACTCCGCTCTTAAATTTGAAGGTCCCCAGATCGCCATGGCTGGCATGAGCGATCTGGACTTCATCCTCTACGACATGATTCAAAACGAATTTCACCAAGAGAGCGAGCATCTGGCCGGAATTATCCAGGGAGAATTGGAGAAAAAGCTGCACATCAAGAGTCGTGGGGTGAACCAGGCCCCCTTTTACGTCCTCAATGGCGCCTATATGCCCGCTGTGTTGGTGGAGACGGCCTTCATCTCCAATGCTGAAGAGGAGGCGCTTCTCAAAAAGCGCTGGTTCCGTCAAAAAATTGCCGAGTCCCTTTATGAAAGCGTCAAAGTTTTCAAAGAGAAATATGAAGGACTGTAGAAAGACATGAAAAAGGATTTTGAACAGATACGACGCCGGCCTATCGGCGTTTTTGACTCTGGTATCGGCGGGCTCACCGTCGTTCGGGAGCTCTTTGGTCAGCTGCCCAATGAGGAGATCGTCTACTTTGGGGACACGGCCCGGGTACCTTACGGAACCAAGTCTGAGGAGACCGTTCAAAAGTTTGCCCTCCAGGACGCGCAGTTCTTGGTGGAGCAGAGTGTAAAACTCATCGTGGTGGCATGTAACACGGTCTCATCAAACAGCTTGGACCTCTTACACAGACACATTGATCTGCCCATCGAGGGGGTCATCGAACCGGGGGCTCATGCCGCTGTGGACGCCACTAGAAGTGGGCGTGTCGGGATTATAGGAACCGATAGCACTATCTTCAGCAGAGCCTATGAGAAGGCCATGAAGGCGATAGATAAAAAAATACAAATCTTTGCTAGAAGTTGCCCGCTTTTTGTCCCTTTAGCCGAAGAGGGCTGGACTGATGATCCGGTCACAGCACAGGTGGCCGAAAGGTACCTATCCCCCCTGCGAAGCTGCCGTATTGACACATTGGTCTTGGGCTGTACTCATTACCCTTTATTAAAAAAGATGATCCAGAAAACGATGGGCAACGGCGTGACGCTCATCGACTCTGCCAGTGCCACAGCGGCGTGTGTGAAAGAAATTTTGGAGCGGGAAAAGCTCAGCCGCGATCTGTCCTCACTTCCCGAGCATCATTTCTTCGTCACAGATATGCCCCGCCGGTTTCTAGAAATCGGAGAGAGATTTTTAGCAAACCCCCTGTCCAACGTCGTCCGGGTAAATAGCTTTTGAGGGAGGTTGGGTGAAACGTTTCGATAGCCGGTTGCCAGATCAGCTCCGTCGCGTCACCATCACCAGGAATTATATGCGCCACGCTGAGGGTTCTGCTCTCATAGAGCTGGGACACACCAGGGTGATCTGTTCAGCCACCGTTGAGGAGAGCGTGCCCCCATTTCTGAGGAACAGCGGCCAAGGGTGGGTGACAGCGGAATATTCTATGCTACCCAGAGCCACTGAGACTCGAACCTCTCGCGAATCGACTCGAGGGATGGTGGGGGGAAGAACCCACGAGATTCAACGACTCATCGGCAGGAGTCTGAGGGCTATAGCCGACCTTCATAAACTGGGTGAGAGGACCATTATCCTGGATTGTGACACCCTTCAGGCCGACGGGGGCACGCGGGGGGCGGCCATCACGGGTGCTTTTGTGGCCCTTTTTGATGCCGTCGGGTGGCTTCAGGAAAGAAATCTGGTGGGGGAGAGAGTGATTCAGGATTCCGTGGCCGCCGTCAGCGTTGGCCTGGTCTCTGGAAAACCTCTTCTGGACCTCTGCTACCAAGAGGATAGCGAGGCTGAGGTGGACATGAACGTGGTCATGACCGGTTCAGGCAGGTTCGTGGAGGTGCAAGGTACGGCCGAGGGGGCTACCTTCTCTCAGGCCCAGATGCAGAGGATGTTAACCCTGGCGCGGGCTGGCATCCATGAGCTCATCGAGGCCCAGAAAAGGGCTTTGAAACTTGTAGGATTCGGGTCATGAAGCTGGTGCTGGCCACCCGCAATCGGCACAAAATTGGTGAGATGCGAGAGATCCTCAAAGATATGGAGGAAATAGAACTGCTCACGACCGACCAGTTTACTCAATTATCTGAGGTGGAAGAAAAAGGGTCGACCCTGAGAGAAAACGCCATACAGAAAGCTTGCTATACCGCTCAGGTGTCCGGACTTCTGAGCTTGGCCGAGGATACCGGCCTGGAGGTCGATGCTCTGGGGGGAAAGCCAGGCGTTCGATCGTCGCGATTTGCCGGTGAGAACGCTACGTACGAGCAGAACATCGATAAACTTCTCAACCTCATGCAGAAGATTCTCCCCGAAGATCGGCTGGCCCGTTTCCGTTCGGTTGTGGTCATCGTGAAGCCGGGGAGTTCTCCTTATCTTGTAGAGGGGATTTGCGAGGGCCGAATCACCGCAAAGCGTCGGGGCGGAGGAGGGTTTGGCTACGACCCCGTCTTTGAGGTGGATGGATACGGCCAGACCTTTGCCGAGATGGAGCAGGACCTGAAGAACCGCATAAGTCATAGAGCTCTGGCATTGGCGGGGGCTAAAGATTATCTCAGGAAGCTGCTTGAAGAGATAAGGAGTTCTGACTGACAAAGATATTGTGACGTCATGCGTCTTACGTCTTGCGTCTTGTGTGGGGGTGTCCCCGATATTTTGTTCCAAGCAACACGCAACACGCAAGACGGTCAATAATTTATAATTAATGTTAGACTTGACAGAAAATCACTTGCGCACTATATTGTCACCACAGAGTCGGGGCGTGGCGCAGCCCGGATAGCGCACCTGCTTTGGGAGCAGGGGGTCGGAGGTTCAAATCCTCTCGCCCCGACCAGCTTTTTCTTTTAATCGAAGGAGTTGCCGAAATGAGCTTGGCAATTCCTTTTTGCTTTTCCATGTGATGACAATAAAGCCTGAAGCTTTTTAGGGATTTGTGGAAACTGTTTTGGAAGCTCGAGGTAAGTGGATGGAGGCTGAAAAACACAGAGCGAGGTACCAGGCGGTTTTTGCATTATTATAAAGAAGCGATTTTCTATTCGCCTGGTGATCATTAAGATAGGTGAGAGGTTTTATAAAGATCCATAGGAAAGTTACCTAAGTTATTGTTTCATAACTGGAATTGGTGGAGAAATACGAACAGAGGATTTTAACTTGCTCCAATTTGCTGTGATCAAGTTTGCCAGCAATGAAGATGAAGAGGTTTCCGATTACACTTGAAAGCATAGACCGTTGGACTGAAAATCCCATGCTTTATTTAAATAAGCAATTGAAAGAGGACAAGATAGAGAGGGGAGAGGATGAACAAACACCAATTTGCATCCAAATGGGTCATTTGAGAAGTCCATAATAGGGAAGAATAGCATTCCTATTTTCTAATAAAATAGTCTCCCCAAGGGTTCCAAAGGAGGCAGTTCATTCATAGTCATATACGGTGCTAATATTTATGTTTTTTCACCATTTATACTTGACATATTAAGTGTTTTATAATAGAATTGAATTGAATAATTGGAGATATGTTCATCCAAATGAGTTATGCTTATATCACTAAAAGAGTTTGTCCATTTCAATCTCTCACTTTCATAAGAGGTGAGCCATGCGAACAAGCGCTTTTGTGGTGGCGCTGTCGATAGTTCTGCTTTCGATGGCTTCCTGGGCCGATGAGAGCGACCTGGTCTAGAGCACCTTCCTGGGAGGAAGCAGCTACGAATATGAACCCACCCTCGTTTTGGACCTTTCGGGAGGTCCGGTCGTAACGGGGCACACCTATTCTTCTGACTTCCCAACGACCCCGGGAGCTTTTGACCAGACGCACAACGGCGAAAGCGATGTCTTTGTGGCCAAATTTGAGATCCGCACAGAGGTTGAATTAACAGAAAACGTTATCGGCCTGCCAGAGACATTCGAGCTCATTCAGAACTATCCCAATCCCTTCAATTCGATTACTCAGATCAAGTACCAAATTCCAGAGGACAGCCATGTGACTTTGAAGATTCACAACGTGATGGGTCAAGAGGTCAAGACCCTGGTGGAATCTGATGAGCAGGCGGGGAATTACGAAGTGACCTGGGATGGTCGAGATGCTGGGGGAATAGAGGTCTCGGCAGGTATCTATTTTTGCACTCTGAAGGCTGGTGAATTCAGCAAGACCAGAAAGATGGTGTTGCTCAGATAGAAGAATGAGTACTGCAAACGATTTGCTTTTGGGGGCTATATGGAATATAGCCCCTTTTCTGTTTCAATTGTGTCATGAGATGAAACTGTTTGTCTAAATACAGAATGCTGTCAGCCGAGTCATCCATATTGTGTCAATCGAAAGGGCGGATGCCAAAGCTTTGGTTCCAGAGGTGACAACAACATTTCCTCAGCTCTCCGAGCAGAGAAAGCCACCTCAAAGATTCGGCACCCACCCAGAGTAAAGCATCCTATACTGCCCTATGGGCCTGCGATCATATTACGGTCGAACTCCCCCACCTGGCTGGTATAAAACCTGTTGCCAACACTGTCTATGATTTCCACTGTGTAGTAGTAATGGGTATTGACATCGCCTGCCACACCCACGTCGAGATAAGTGTTGTCGGTGGTCCCAGCCAGCGAATCACCAATTGCATAAGCCTCTGTACTTCTGTAGACCACGTAGTGATCCACACCCCCCTCGCCACAATACTGATCCCAAACCAGACGCATATCGCCACTGGAGCTTTTAGACCCGCTCTCCAGCGCAATGGTCAACCCTGGAAGAATTGAGAAATCATGTGATGCGGTGGACCAAGGTCCATAGCACACCGCACCGAGCCCTGGGTCATCGTTTTCGTCCCAGATTTTGGCCTCAATCTCGGCTCCGATCACGGTTCCCCAATAGACATACGGGGCAAAGGTGTCTAAAGTGCCATTGCGTAAATCTCTTCCAGCACTCCCGCCGCCATTGGCATATATATCATTCCACTGGCTCAAATTACTTCCGAAGCTCGAAGACACTGCGCCAGAGAAGTAAATACCGTAACTTGTATTGTTGACGATCTGGTTGTTAATGAAACTCAGCGTACCACCAGAAGCCCATACACCATAGTTGTTGTTCTCAAGGGTAGAGTTCTCAATAGCAAGGGTGGCCTCTTCGCCATGGATGCCGTAGCCACCGGCATAATATTGGGCATACTCGATGGTAGAGTGTTGCAGGGTGCCGCTGGAGCCGCTGTAAAAGTGAAGGCCACGCCACTCGTCACCAGCCTCATATCTGGTAAACAGGATGCCTGCGCTGCCCGGGGCATTCAGGGTGCCATAGACAGAGAGGTATTGTCCATGGTCCAGCTTCACAATGACCCCATCGTCGATGTCCAGGATGCCACCGGCCGAGATGGTGGGAGGGCTGGTGATGATGTAATCGACCGCCACATCCGGCCAGGTGATGCTGGCAGCGGTGGCGCCGCCGCGCACCTGAATGCCGTTGTGGGTATTGCCGCTGGTGGGGATATGGCCGCTGCTGGCCAGACTGGGATAGGAGCCGATGTCTATGGTCACCGGCCAGCTGTTCTCCTGTCCAACACCACCGATGGTGTTGCCGCTTGCTATGGTGAACTCCCCGCTGTTCTGCATGTAAATGGCCCCATAGATCCCGTTGCTGCCCTCAAGGGTCTGATTATCCACCGTGCAGGCGGTGCAGCTGGCAAAGTGCACCCCGGTGCCGTTATCCTGGATGGTGTTGGCCGTGCATAGGGCAGCTGCGGTGACATTCTGAACATAGAGGCCCGTGGTGTTGTTCTGAATGACGCAGCTTTCTATGGTGGGCATGGTGCCATCGACATAGATACCGTAGTTGTTGTTCTCAAGGGTAGAGTGCTCAATAGCAAGGGTGGCCTCTTCGCCATGGATGCCGTAGCCACCGGCATAATATTGGGCATACTCGATGGTAGAGTGTTGCAGG
>Ga0209427_10005813_pt1 | contig 14130 bp, 14 predicted proteins | sample DeeMarSWOR136_30_FD_187465 | JGI IMG/M metagenome (GOLD analysis project Ga0209427, IMG submission 187465) | Marine sediment microbial communities from White Oak River estuary, North Carolina - WOR-1-36_30 (SPAdes) (version 2) | ecosystem: Environmental > Aquatic > Marine > Intertidal zone >... | reverse complement strand
GCATACAGTGCATGAAGAAAGCATCAGGTCTTGCTTTTTTCATCACATCTGCTGTTATCGTATATTTCTTCAGGTCTGTGAGTCGTTGAGCTCGTTGGTCGTCGTACCAAAAAGAAACCCATGTGTCTGTGGCAACCACGTCTGCATGTGCGACTGCGTTTATATCCTCTGTAATCGTTACCATATGGTTTTTCTTTGCTGCTATTTCCTGTGATTTCTGAACATAGTCTGCTGTTGGCCAATATCTCTTTGCAGAAATCACCGTGACGTTCATTCCTACACTACTGCATCCAAGCAGATAAGAATGAGTGAGATTGTCATCTCCATCACCGATAAACACAAAGTTCAGGTCGTTTAATCGTCCTTTTTTTTCCTTTATCGTCATGAGATCAGCAAGGATTTGACAGGGATGTTCGAACCGATCCAACCCGTTGACAACAGGGATTGTCGCATGTTCAGCTAGTTCTCGGAGGTTCTTTTCATCAACTGCTCGGTACATGATCCAATCAGCATATCGAGATAACACCAAAGCGACATCCTTTGCTGATTCTCGTTTTCCAATCCCCAGCTCAGACCCTGTGAGAAAGATTGCATGACCACCAAGAAGTGTCATACCAACCTCAAATGAGACCCGTGTTCTTGTTGAGGCTCGTTCAAAAATCATAACAAGGGTTTTTCCCTCAAGAACCTTTATTTGTTTGCTTGCTTTTATGTCATATTTTAATCGTATGCCAAGATTAATGATTTCTTCAATTTGGTCATCAACATCAAGGATGGAGAGCACGTTTTTTTTCATAAGATAAAGCCTAGGAAACAACCCTGAGTATATTAAAATTTTCACATCGCTGTTTTCTTTAATGTATCTCTGAGGATGCAATTCGTTGCATTTGTATTTTTAGTCTTGGTCGGGGAGCAAGCTGCAGATGTGCAACAATGTTCTTTCTAAAGAAATGTGATTCAAGAGTTACAGACAACCCCACACCGCGTGGTGGGATTAGAAGATCAATGGTAATTACATTATGACCCAGTAGCGAAAGCTCCCGCTGTGGTTCAATTTTACAAATTCCCTGAATGGGAATAGTCTGTGTTCCATCATCATACGATCCTTTGATAACGCCAGGGGCTTCACAGATAGCAAGTCCGGTATAAAATTTATCTGCTCTGACTGATCGGACGTATTCTCTACTGTCATTGGTCATTGAACAGGTAAGACGTAATGTTTCATTTCCCTTCTTTGCGATTAGTTGAAGTTCTCTGGGGTAATAGAAGTCATGGTTCTTTGCGTAGATGATTTTATTGTAATGAAATGTGATATCCGAGAATTCCGTGTAATGTTTTCCGTCTTTAGTAAAAATAAGGATTCCTGCGGCAGGACCATCCATGAACCAGAACATCGCATTACCATAAAACACGGTCCACCCGTTGTCAAATAATCCCCAGACCCAGTCGTACCCAAGAGGATTGTTTTCGGTGCTTAACATTACTCTCCTTGGGATTCGCAGTGTATGATTCTGCAACCACCAGAAACCGAGTTTTTTATACACCCAGATGGTTTTCAGAAATCCAGAAACCGTTGTTAAAGGATGTTCATAATCAAAGCTTCCCCAGACATGTTCGAAAAAACCATCCCCTTGGATTGTAAATGATTCCCCCTTGATTTTCATTGTTCCAGAAATTAGAGTTTTCGGTATGAATCCGTACCGGTAGAACCCTATTCCCATTGGCAACCAACCATGGGTTATGTCTTGGGCTACCCAATGGGGAAAGGAATCTGCATGGGACGTAAAATCAATCTCGATGTCATGGTCAGGGTCATGGAAATGCATCTGGTAATTCGGATATGACCCTTTCATGTAAGAGTCGCCATGATGCACATCAAAAGTCTTGCTGCTTGATTGTAACCGTGCACCTGGTGTTCGGATATAGGAGGTGTATTGTGTGTTTGTATCTTGGTCAAACAAGGTTATATTGCACACAACACCACGATGCTTTTCATCGACGAATCCTTCGCTGAATGCAACTTTAAGGCTCCATCGTTTTTTATCTTCCATTGAGGTGAAAAATGCTTCTATTGCCCACCATTCAAGGATTCGAGATACATCTCCGCGTTCATCTTGAGTGGTCCATTGGTTGAGTGTCTGATTTTTCTGTTTCATTTTTCAAGTATAGCTATTCTCTTTTACTTTTAAATAGTTTTTATATTTTCTTATGAACAGAGGTCTTAAAAGTTTAAATGCAATGATGCTGATTCCTCCATGTCCATGAGGATGTAACACGTGGTATTAGCATCCCTGTTGAAAACAAAACTGTTCGCTCATTTTGAAACGATGCGACCGTATACACTTTTCTGGTGTGGGCTTGTCAGTCTGCTTGGCGCCTGCCTTATGTATGGAGATTTGCCCCCATTGAGTATTTCTCTACTTATTTTTGTCATCCCGGTTTTTGGTTGGATCGCAGGACTGTATCTGGCGGATTATTTTGACAGGACATTGGATGCTATCCAAAAACCTCATCGACCAATCCCATCAGGAAAAATATCTCCACGTGAAGTCTTATGCATTGGTGCTCTGTATGCATTACTTGGATTGGGACTTACCCTTCTACTCCCTCTTATTAATCTTTTCTTGGTTTTCCTTGCTGGTCTTCTTGTGTTTTTATACGCGAAATTCACAAAAGCACAAGGTCTTCTTGGGAATTTCAATCGTGGTGCGATGACCGTGGTTACCTATTTGTTTGGTGTTTTTTCACTATCTTCTTTTTCTTCTATCCCATCTTCGCTTTGGATACTTTGCTTGGTGTTTTTCTTCCATGATACGAACAGTAACATCATCGGGGCGATTCGAGACGTACACGGGGATAGGAGTGGGGGATATGTAACCACACCGGTGCGGTACGGGATTCGCAAAACGCTTTATATCTCTATGTTTTTAAGCATGGTATACCTCCTCCTCACCTTGGGTGTCTATTCCTTCTCAGACATTATTCCCTATCCTACCTTTTTTCTTTTGCTTCTTTTCGTAGGAATACTAACTCTCTGTATGATGTATCAAATCTTATTTACGGCGGGTAGCGAACTTACCCAAAGACAATCCCTGCGTGCCCATGAGCTATTCGTTGCAGAGCGTATCATCTTTGCATCTGCTTTTATCATAGGAACAGTTCGTCTTCCTCTTCTCTCATTTTCTATCTTTCTTGTCTGTCTTGTACTAACGCTTCTTTCTCAGTATCTTTTAAGACAACGTTATGAATTAACCTAGAGATTATGAATTGTCTAGTCACAGGAGCCTCAGGCTTCATAGGATCCATGCTAATCAAACGTCTTGTTCAGAAGGGTCATCATGTACAAGCTGTTCTTCACAGATCTCCACCGAAGTATCATGACGGTCAGATCAGATATGTCACCGCTGATCTTACTAATCCCTCGTCATTAACGGGGCTTATTCGTGATAAGGATGTCGTTTTCCACTGCGCAGCTCTTGTCAGGGATTTCGGATCAAAAAAAGACATTATGAACGTCAATCTCAAAGGAACACAGAATCTAGTTAAAGCCTGTGATAAAAAGATACAGCGGTTTATTTTCCTTAGCCATCTTCATCATCTATCAACAAAAGAAACAGGCAGTTACAGCCATTCAAAAGCATTAACAGAGCATTTTTTGATACAGAAACATTATGATGAACACTTCCCTGTGGTCATCATCCGACCAGGAAATGTGTATGGACCTGGTGCGACGATATGGTGCCTTCTACCGCTTCGTGCCATCCAGCAGAATCGCATCGCCTTAATTGACCATGGGGCTGGTCTTTTTCTTCATACCTACATCGACAACCTTCTTGATGGTCTCCTATCCGTCCTCACCGCTTCAGCCATCGATGGAGAAATCATTGATATAACTGATGGTGATAACATCACAACATGGAAGACCTATCTTAACGACCTTGCAACGATCGCTGGCAAACCACCAATAACGCGCAATATCTCAAAAACCACTGCTACTCTCATTAGTCGATATATGATGTTGCGATACTATCTTTTCCATAAAAAACCTCTCCTTACACCGACCGCGGTTCGCATTTTTACAAATAAACAAAGCATTTCAATCCAAAAAGCGACAAAACTCCTCGACTATTATCCGTTGATCGACTACGCTGAAGGAATGAAACGCATGTCGCTTTGGTTAAAAAACGAACATTACATTTAAGAAAAAACTTTTGTTTAAAGAAATGAAAAATCATTTCAAAGACGAGAGTTTCCCATGTCCAATTCAATACTTAAACGAATATTTTCAACGTTTCAGACGATTTTCTTTAAAGAGGTAGGGAAAAAAATCACAACAAACGCCTTGAAAAACCTCATGGATTTATTCTTTATTATATTTGAAAAAGTAGGATGTAAATTTGAGGTCATCTCTGACATCTATCTAAGTCTCTATAAAGAGATTGTCACCAGAGAAGTTACCATGGCAAACATCTCTCCAGAGGATAGAGTTCTTGTTATTGGAAGCGGCTCTCTGCCAGCAACCCCAGTGCTTATTGTACAAGAAAGCCAAGCACAGACCACATCCATTGATAAAGATTGCAACGCGGTCAAAGAAGCATCACAGTATGTCAAGAACCATCATCTCTCCCAAATCTTGACAGTCGAATGCGCAGATGGAGCTACTTATCCTCTTGGTCATTTCAGCGTCATCGTTGTCCTTTATGGTGTAAAAAAACCAGCGGAGTTGCTCAGGCATCTTGCTGGTCGCATTAATCAAAGTACTCGCGTCATCTATAGGGCCATCACAGATTCTCAGGGCAGGATCACAGATAAAACATTAAATCTCTCAGCGTATTTTCATATCAAAGACCGTGTTCACAGCGATACACTAGGATCGTTTGATTCGTTTCTGTTAACAAAAAAAGAATCCTCATAAATTACATTAGAATTTGAAGTCTCTTTTATAATAACGTCGGAATGTGTAGTTCGTACCCGCGGGAAGAATTGCTGCTGTGTTCCGAACAATCGCAAATGTTCGAAAAGCACGTTGGATAATATCAGGTATGCGGTAAAATTGTTTTGCAACCTTTCGTGAGCCTTCAAAAAGTTCCTTTTCTGACATATGTAGGGGTTTGAATACCACATCAACTTGGTTATATCGCGTCCAATCTCTGCTTGTGATTCTGCCCTCACGTTCCAGACGATCATACAGAGGTGTACCAGGATAAGGCGTCAGGATATTTATTTCTACAGCATCAAGTTCCCATTCATACATCTTCTCCAATGTCAGATCAAAGATGTCGGGGGTATCCTGGTCAAAACCAAAGATGATCCCCCCTTGAACCGCCATCCCATGTTTATGTATCCGTTTAATGGTCCGTTTGAAATCCTCTACTTTATTGACTGTTTTTTTAATCCCGTTCAATGATTCTTGGCTTACTGATTCGAATCCGACAAACCATTCAACACACCCAGAACGTTTTGCGAGGTCAAGAAATTCATCATCGACTTTCCCAAGCACATTAGAGTTCCCGTTTGCGACCCATCCTTTCCGCACCTTTTGTCTGATAAGCTCCTTGAAAATCTCCAGTGAATATGGTGGGTTGACCGTCAGGCTTGGGTCATGGATGATATAGATTCGATTTGGCATTTGTTTTATCTCTTCAACTACGTTTTTAACTGGACGTTGTTTCACACCATGTTTGCAGAAACTGGCAATCGCGCAGAACTCGCATTGATTCGGGCATCCTCTCGTCGACTGAACCGCACCAAGCAACGGGTTCTGGCTAATCAAATCACGCCTGATTGGAGGAATCAACGCCATATCAAAATCCGGACTTGGTCCGTAAAATTGTTTTAAATGTCCTTTTTCTGCATCAGCAATAAGCTCAGGCCAGGTGGCTTCCGCCTCCCCAAGAACAACACTATCAGCATGCTGTAGTGCCTCCTGTGGCATCGCAGTCGGATGATACCCACCTAGCACCACTTTTTTCCCACGTCTCCGAAACTCATCAGCGATCTCATAGACATGCGGTGCGGTCATCGTATAGCTGGTTATCCCAATAATATCAGCTGGTTCATCAAAATCGATATCTTCATAGTTTTCGTTGACAATTTTTACTGTATGATGCCGTGGTGTAATCCCCGCAAGATGCGGTAGTGTAATGATAGGATACCCAAATAGAATGGAGCTCCACGATCCTTTATCAGAATACGTCGTTGCCCCATGTTCGATACGTGGAAACACAAGTAGTATGTTCATGATGCGCTTCTAAGATAACAAAAGGCTGTTTTAATATTTGCTCTTTGCTATTGACATGCGAAATCACGGCAAATCTTTTTCCATAGGGCCGGTATAATCATAATCAATTGTAAACATCTCACGCATCGGTTTTTCCTGTGTCTGTTCCTCGTACACTTGTGCGGTTAATCCGGCTACCCTACCAAGTAAAAAGAAACCTTTTCCAAGCCGCCAGTCAAACCTCATATCAGAGATGATTGCAGCGATTGCACCATCTACATTAATTGGTAGTTTTTTTCCCTGAGATTTTTGTAGGGAGGATTCAATTGCTTTGGAAAGTGCGACATGGTCTTTTGCGATTTTTAGCTCATCTGCCAGTTCGAATAAGCGTGTCGTCCGAGGGTCCAATGTATGAATCCGATGACCAAATCCAGGGATCCGCTTTTTCTGGTCACTGCTTTCTTTAACCAGATGTGTCGCAATCATTTCAACAGTTTTGCCTTCTTTTTTCATTCGGACTACGCCTTGCTGCAAGAATCTGGCTCCTTTTTCTATCGCACCACCATGAGCATCACCAATGGAAAGGATTCCTGCGGCAACTGCAGAAGGCAATGGTACTCCCCCAGAAGCAACGGTTCGTGATGCAATTGATGAGGGAGGCGTGATTCCATGATCAATACATGCTGTAAGAATTGCATCCATCATCCGCCCATCCTCCTTAGAGGGGAGCTTCCCTTGTAAGAGCAGGTACACTACAGAGGCGTACGGGACATTGCCGATAAGTTCTTCCTGTCGGTATCCTTTAGTCACGATATGATTTGGTTCTATCTTAGAAATTGATGTTTTCCATTTCATGGTTTCTCCTCTTTTACTACACGTACCATGTCAAGGATCGTCCCATCGAACCATTTGATGATCCCGATAATGTCCTCACCAAGAGAGGGCTCCCGTGGCGTGCCAGTCACATCATACGCCATGTTCTTTAGCTCCTGGATAGGAATTATAGGGATTGTATTTTTAATTTTTTCAAGAATGTCTGTTCGTATCGGGTTGATCGCGATCCCTCGGTTTGTTACAATCGCATCAATCACAGACCCTGGTGTTGTGATGGTAGTGACTTTCTCTCGAACTATCGGGTTGGTTTTTCTAAAAATCGGGGTGGTGATTATTGTAAGATCAGCACCAGCGGCAGTATCCTGATGGCCTCCTATCCCATGTAAAAGTCGCCCATCGCTATGTGTATTAACGTTAACGTTGTAGTGGACGTCGACCTCGGTTGCCCCAAGGACTACTGCATCAAGGCTATCAGCGGTGCGCCCCTTAGATGTCGGATCAGCATAATGACCGATATCTGCAGGTAGACCCAGATCATTTTGAATAAAATGGATTGATTCAGTATCAAATACCTGTGAGTAATATATTTTCTTTACCCGGCCTGCCTTATAGATATCGATGATGTATTTCGTAAGCCCCCCGGTCGCACATCCGGCAACAACGTTTTTCTCCTCAAAGCGTTCCCCAAGGTATTTGATTGCGGCAAGGGAGATACCCCCTGCTCCTGATTGGAATACCATCCCATCTTTGATTAAGCCTGTTGCATCCATAAGATCGACACACTGATGAGCGATATTTAATTTCTCAGAGTCATCCGTGATATTCAAGGAACCTGAGGCAATCTGGTTCGGATCGCCTATCCGGTCAATTTGTACTACATAATCTACGTAACGCTCCTGAATCTCCTGAGGTTTGCAGGGGTAATCCACGATGGTGTCTGTGACAACGATGACATGCTTTGCCTTCATTGCGTCAATCTGCGAATAGGAAATAGGACCAAACGCACTATCACCTAGCAGGCCGGTGCAGTTCCCCTGTTCATCGGATGCTGATGCAGCAATGATTGCGATATCGATAGAAAGCTCACCTGTTTTGACTGCCCCCCATCGTCCCCCATGGGAGCGGAGGATCACCGGGCTTTTCAAGGGATGTTTGGAGATATAATCCCCTACAGTATCATTAAGACTTCCTTCAATACGTGTGATCACTCCATCTTTAATAAAATCAATCACTGGTTTATGAACCGTGAATAATGCGGTCTGCGCGATGCGGATGTCCTTTATCCCAAGGTCTTTGATCGTAGTAAGCGTCTGGTTAACCACAAAATCCCCGTTGCGAAGCTGATGGTGAAACGAAATCGTCATTCCGTTTTTCAATAGGCAGTTCCGTAACGCTTTTTCAAAGGTAGTCAGTTTTGATGAAAACCCGTACTTCCGTGCCCCTGAAAACGGTGTAAATGTCATGTCCCCGATAGTTGTCTCAACCATTCTACCTGCAGCGTTCTGTACTTTCACCCTATCACTTCCTTTTTTTGATTTCAAAATCGATAAAATCACAATGATGAATGATGATTGCTTCAGCAGTCCGGTTCATGGTGTCACCTTCATGGGAATGCGCTGCGATGATATGGACGATTTCTCTGGGTAGGTTGCATTCTTCAGCAAGCTGCGAACCAGCGGCGGGATGGCGGGTTTTTTCCCCAAACCCACTTTTTACGATTTTTCCCTCCTTCGGTTCATATTCTAGGAGTTTTCCTACATCATGAAGTAATGCTCCTGCGACAACATAATCTTTATTCAGGGGTTCTTCCCGAGTGTTTGCCACTTTCCAGGCAAGTTTTGTGATTCTTTTTGTATGATCCACTAGTAGACCTGAGTTTTCAAATAAAAGAGTAAAAGGTATCTCTTGAAGATTCGTCCAGCCTCCGCGATCAGCAGCGTTTTTCCACACTTCTACAACTTTATTTCTGAGATTTTTTTCTTTTATCAAAGTAAGCTCTGTAAAATAGTTTTCAATATCGCGTTTTTCAATCATAGAACGCCTCCATGGATGGTTGTGGGTAATTGTTGACTATATTAATAAAAATATGCGCATTTAACAAATAGGTAGTGATTGTACAAGAAATTATTAATATTCTCCCGTCAGAAATACGTTATAACGATATCGTTTGGTGGAGAATGAAAATCAAAAAGATAGATACGATCATCATCGTAGTACTCGTCGTAGTTACTATGCTTTTTTTGGTTAGGGCAGACTATATCAGCTCGATTCTCCCGGATGTTCATACTTTTCCCCCTGGAGATAATACGACTGTGGTCACTCCTCTGCTACCTGAGAAATTACCAACTCCACCAACCTCTCTTATACCAGCATATCGACGTGATGTCTCTACAGTTGATGAAGGCGCGCATTTCAGCAAGGTACGTATCTGTCGGGAATGGTGGTATTTTACAGCTGTTTTTAATGATAGTTCAAGCCAGTTGAAAGATTGGGTGGTTGCAGTCAGCTTCAACCATATGGCACGTGGTGATCTCCTTGGGACCAATAAACCTGATTTGCTTGTTGTCAGTCTCCTTGGCAATAAAAGTGAGACCTATGGTGGGATGGTCAATAAAGAGCATTATTTAGGAATTCTTCAGGATGGGACTCTTATTGCGGGTTCACCGGGTGTGAAAATCCAGTTTGTAAATTCCTGGGCGGAAGGCTCGTTTCCGCGATGGCATGTCCATGCGGAGGATGCTGATATCGACCCGTCTGTTGAGCTTGTGATAGATCTGGATTATACCGCATGGACTCTACCAATATGGACCCTTGGACCACAGGCGATTGATATCTCAGATAGCGAGGTAGCAGGTTACGTAGTCCTTGGTTGTTCAGTCTCTGGCACAGTCACGATCGATGGTCGGACTTACTTTGTTAAAGGAACAGGCTCTCATGAACATTCCTGGACCCCAAATGCAATCAACAGGCTTGTAATTGGAGGCTGGGATTGGTTCTCCCTTACCTTAGAGAACGGATGGAACATTTACGGTACAAACTACTTGTTTAATCCTAAGATAGTCTCCAGTACTTTGTCAAGTTTGGATCCGTTTGGTACACTTCTGATTACAACAGACAAAGCAGAGACTGTAACGGAGTTAAAGGACGTGAACTTAAGGATAACACAAAGGGATGAACAAGTATTTCCTTTGATAAAACTCCCATCTATGTTTAGCATCAAGGCAGATCCAAGTATCAATCCATTGTATGTAATTAGTCAATCCCTCTTATATGGGACAAAAACAACAATAAGTGGAGATCTCTCTATCAGCCATTCGACAACAAAGATATGGAAGTTCCCTACCTACCTAGGGATGAAAATAGGGTATTGTTTCATTGATGGATCGATTTCCTGGACTGATAATGACGGGGATCATGAAGTTCCTATATATGGGATTGGTGTATCCTGGAATATGCGAGCCCTTCTGTAAGTGGTTAGTGCGCAACTTCCACTATGGCGTTATCCGCGTTTAATACAACCATGTCCCCATCTTTAATCTGCTCGATATCTATCTTGTCCACACAGGGGATTCCTGCCAGGATGACCCCAGTTGCGACAATGGTTTCTGTTTCTTTGTTAATAATCCCTTTAGGAGCGACACCGTTTTTTTGTAACCCATAGATGACATAGGAACCCACAGTTGAACCTTTCCCGCAGGGGAATACAAGGATTTTGTCTTTGACATTTTGCCCCTCAAGTGGATGACCTTTTTCGATGACTATGCCTGTCTTGATATCGATACCACCGTAAAACCCAATGGGGTCTTTGGAGACTAATGCTATCCCTTTGACTTTCCCTGGTGAGATGGTTCGTCCTTTCATCATACTACAGCCTCCAGGAGCTTCTCGAGATGTGCGAAATACACGTTTTGTTTGCAGAATCCTGGCAAGTAGTTGCCCGCTTTCCCAGAATTAACCCCTGTGGTTTTATATCCCATCTCCTCTATGGGTGAGACGACCATACAGGTATCCGCGACGATATGTCCTCCTGCGTTTTCAATGATCTCTGAGTATCCCATGCGTTCAGCAGCTTCCTTCATCATCCTGGAGGTGCACACCCAGACCGGTTTGCGCAGTTTTCTTCCCTTAAGTCTCTCAGCAACCGCAGAGATCTCTCGTAAGGAAGCATGTGGACAGCCGAGGATGACGATGTCAGGTTCTTTTCCAGTATTTAACTTCTCGTATGCCTCGTCTAACTCTTTTTTTGTGACCGTGATGTTTTCAAGGTTGTCTTTTCTCACAAGATCTGCTTCTGGGGTGAGCCCTTCGACGTGATACAAAGCAACAGCACCTGATGCGGCCATTGCTGCTCCAAGTGCCTTGAGCTGATCGGTATCCGCGTTTGTAATGCCAGTGAAATACGGGATCTTGTTTTTCACTTGTTTACCGACATGGTAACCAAGGGCACCAAAATCTGCATCAAGGGTCAGATTGGTTTCAATTTTTACTTTGATTGTCGGTTGTCTGTTCTCCCAGAGATGAAACCCGTAGTTTGGTGTTTTTCCTAGGATTCCTGCGGCTAGAGCGGACGGTCCCCCTTCCCTGTTGGTCCGTGCACCGATGACGGAGTTGGAAAAAGAGATTGCTGAGGATTCTGACCAGGCGATATGTTCACGAAATCGAGGGAGGTTTCCTGCAAGATACGGCGTACAGGTCGCGGTAATCACGATACCCATGTTTTTAAAAGCATTTATGATGCGCAGTTGGTTTTTTGCAAACTCCTTTGGGAATTTGAGGGTCTCCCAGTTCTCTAGGTCCATCCCAGCAGGATTAAGGAACGTAAGAACCTTAACCTTTGCCCCTTTACCTGCAAGATCCTCAAGGAACTCGGTTCCTGGATCTGTGATGGATTTATAGGAGACGCCCGCGACTTGAACTGAACCTACTGGGATCATTTTGTCAGCACCATAGATATCACCTAGCTGAACAAGCAATCGAAGCATACGTTCCGGTACTTCACCTTGTTCGCCATGTAGGATTGATTCTTCCTTTTTTGTCAAATACATAACATAATAACTCCCGTATGGACAGGGTTATATACTAAGATTATTTTAGTGTTTTTGTTTTGTTTTTATTTTTACTATGAAAATAAAACAACTTCCTGCTGATTTGATCGTCGAGGAAATCCCTAACCATACCATATTAAACGAGAAGGATATGTATACCATATCTATATTAGAAAAACAAAAAATTGACACATTTGATGCACTTCGTCGAGTTGCAAAGCACCTAAATATATCGCTTTTTGAAATCGTATACTCCGGCTTTTAGGATAAAAATGTGTTTTCCCATCAATATGTTTCTATTTATTCCAACAAAATACAACGTGCAGGGTTTAAGGATGAATTCCTTGATTTTGACCTTTGTTGGATATTCTGAGTAGAAAATCAAGATCGGTGACCTTACTAGGAATCGGTTTATAATTGTGGTTCGTGATCAAAAAGAACGTGAATTTGCTCATATTACTCGTAGTGTTGACACGATAGTCTCATCTAGTGTACCGAATTATTTTGACTCGCAGCGGTTTGGTAGTGTCATCGATAGAGTTATTGTTGGAAAGAAAGTGGAGCTGAAAGATTATGAAAGGGCAGTCAAGCAGTATCTAACCGCGTATCAGAAATCTCGGTCTAGGAGAATCAAAGATGAGGAACGAAGAATTCTCTCCTCATGGAATGATCTTACTAGCGTCCAGGTGTATAATAAAGCGTTTAATTTGGTAATTCGGGAATATCTAAAATCAAAGGATTGGCTTTCGGCGTGTCGCAAAATCCCTGTATATTTACGTGAAATAGATTTGAATGCATACCAAAGTTTCCATTTGAACGAATGTGTCAAAGAGATCGTAAAAAATTCTATTGAAAAGAAAAAGTTATTCTCAGTAGAATACGCGGTTGGATCATTGCTATTCTACACTAATCTTTCAGAACAAGAACATAAAAGAATTCCTAAGATACTTCAGACGATCAGCGATGAGATGACATTTACAGATGATGAACAGTTAGTTGTCAATCACATGCTTGCGAAAGAAGGACTATGGTCTATTGATTTTAACATTATGGATAAAACAGAAAATTTCTTTAAAACACGGATGCGGCAGGTTCTACTTATCCCTACGGATTTTATGATTTCAAAACCAAGAAAGGATGAAATCATAAGTAAAAGTTCCTTGGAATTTACAAAATCCAGGTGTCATTTTCAATGCTAAAAATAAGCTATGCGACAGTAGTGATAAAACGAATATTTTGACGTTAACATTATATTTTCTTGGCTAATCTTTTACAGTTCTCCACTAAAACATCAATTTCTTTTTTTGTCGCATTATCTATATGCACCCCACCAATTACAACTATCTTTTTCTTATACTTCTTGCACGCTGCTTCTGCTAATGGTTGCAAAACGATATCATCATAATGCCCGTGGAGTCGAACTGTTCTTGGCTTTTTCCTAGGTTCTGCAATTACCACACTACCAATATGTGGCCGTTCTCCACCACTAAGAATAAAAACTAAGTCATCACCGATATGATGACGTTGCAGCCACACCGTATACTTTCCTCTACCGGAGGTAATCATCAACGCTCACTTTTTGGTATTTCACAATCTCATACTTGCTCTTATCCACATCAAATGGAATTGTCGCATCGACACCAACTTTATCAGTTAACGCCTTCTTTCCCTCTTCTTGTTTCGATGACGGATCAAGTGAACTGCCGGGTTGATCCCGCTTTACCATTAAATCCCTGCCGCCCTGGAACCGGGTCGCGATTGCCCATTCCACCGCAGTTGGATTATAAATGTCAACATCATCGTCGATGATGACCACATGCTTCATGCTCTTATGGCCCATGAACGCTGCCTCAATCGCCTTTTTCCCATCGTCAGGATTCTTTTTCTGTATCTGCACGATCCCATGCAGCCAGGAACCGCCACCCATGCTTACCAGTACATTTTTACAGCTCACGACCTTACTTACCTCATCGTAGATAGTCGATTCCTTAGGCATCCCCATAAGGATTTTATGTTCAAGCCTCCCGGGGA
>Ga0209427_10005812_pt1 | contig 14131 bp, 18 predicted proteins | sample DeeMarSWOR136_30_FD_187465 | JGI IMG/M metagenome (GOLD analysis project Ga0209427, IMG submission 187465) | Marine sediment microbial communities from White Oak River estuary, North Carolina - WOR-1-36_30 (SPAdes) (version 2) | ecosystem: Environmental > Aquatic > Marine > Intertidal zone >... | reverse complement strand
CGCATTTGCTATAATAGACACTATTATAGAGCTAAAGAATCAAGGAATTATTGTAGAAGCACACGTTAGAGGAGTAGCTCTCAGCGCCGCTATACCAATTGTGTCGGTTTGTTCCCGTAGAATAGCTGGAAAAGACACAATGTTTTTTGTGCATAACGCAAGGCTAAACATTATTGATCAATCAGAATCAGATAGATTGGGACTTCAAATGTTTGAGAAAAAATATATTAATTTTTTAGCGGCTCATACTAATTTGAGTGCGGAAGAATGGAAATCTAAAATGAAAAAAGAAATCTGGTTTGATTCAGAAACTGCCCTTAAATGGGGTTTAATCGATGGGATTTTAAAGGAAAAGGAGATGTAATGAATTTTTATGTAACTATGGGGTTGATTTTTATAGGAGGTATGTTTGTTAGTGCTCTTGTAAGATGGCTCTTTGGATTTATTGTAAAAAAGCTAAGTACCGAAGTTGAAGACAGCGAAAGATCGCAATTACAAAGTCATATCGAAGACTTAAAGAAGGCTTTGGCCGACAAGAATGATGTACTCAATGTCAAAATATCAGAGTCTCTTGATATGAAAGAAAGGGTAATGGAGCTCGAACGTGATTTAGATAAAGAGAAAAGTAAATTTGCAAATTTACTTCATCAAAAGAAGAGTAGCGAAGTTCACGTTGGGTTAATTGGTGAACAACTAGCTCCATTCCTTGATGCGTGGCCTTATAGGGATAGCAATTTTAGGTTTCTTGGCTCCCCAATTGATGGTGTAAGTTTCGAAGATGATGAGGTAGTCCTCGTCGAAATTAAAACGGGCAATGCTAAGCTCAGCCCGCGACAAAGATTGATAAGAAAGTTAGTTAGGGAAGGCAAGGTCCGCTTCATGGAGTTTAGGATTGAAGAAGATGGATATCGTTGTAGAAAAGATTAATAGCCTAGCGGCTAAAGCGTAGTTATAAATGTCTGCGAATATTAGAATATTTCGACAATGGTGTAAGGCTTGTGGAATTTGCACACACTTCTGTCCGAAGGGTGCGATAGAGCAAGATGGATTAGGTAACCCTGCTGTTGTACACCCAGACAACTGTATTGGGTGCCGTTTATGTGAGTTACTTTGTCCAGATTTTGCTATCGAGGTAGAAGATGAGGAAGTTTCTCCAAGGGAATGAGGCTATAGTTGAGGGGGCATTAAAGGCAGGCTGTAGTTTCTTTGCCGGCTATCCCATCACGCCAGCTTCAGAAATTATGGAGCTGTTCGCCCAAAAAGGACAGGGTGTTTTCATTCAAATGGAGGATGAAATTGCCAGCATGGGTGCTATTATCGGTGCCTCATTGGCTGGTGCTAAAAGTATGACGGCTACAAGTGGGCCAGGTTTTTCTCTAATGCAGGAGAACCTGGCTTTTGCTTCTGTTACGGAGGTTCCTTGCGTCGTTGTGAATGTTATGCGCGGTGGTTCTAGCACCGGCTTACCTACCTGTCCATCTCAGGGGGATGTGATGCAAGCAAGGTGGGGTGGTCATGGCGATCATCCAAGAATCGTTCTAGCAGTTGCAAATACCTTAGATTGTTATACATTAACTGTCAAGGCTTTCAATCTGGCCGAAAAATATAGAACGCCGGTTATTCTTTTATCAGATGAGATTGTTGCTCATACTCGTGAAATGGTTGAACTGTCAGAAAACATAGAGGTGGTTGACCGAATCAAGCCCAGTGTGCCCCGCGAATGGCATATCCCTTATGATGATAGTAGCACAGGTGTAACGCCGATGGCGGTTTTTGGTGAGGGCTATCGTCATCATGTAACTGGCCTAACCCACGATCCAAGGGGGTTCCCAACCCAACGGCCGGATGAGGTCGATCCGTTTATGAGACGGCTGTTCCGTAAAATTTATGAGGGGTCAGATGATATTGTAATGACCAGAAAGTATTCTATGGACGACGCTGAACTCGCCATTATAGTTTATGGTTCTGTTTTGCGGCCCGCGCTAAGGGCTGTAAAGAACGCCAGAAAGATAGGCTACAAGGTAGGCATACTTCAATTAATAACTCTATTCCCATATGATAAAGTAACCATAAGAGAAACACTATCTCAATGTAGGGCCGTGTTAGTTCCAGAAATGAATATGGGACAAATAAGTATGCTAGTTAAAAGACTAAATTCATTCGATTGTGATGTTCAAAGGCTGGGTAAAATAAATGGTCAGTTCATTACACCGGATGAAATATATCAGAGGATATTAAGATTATAATGACTAAATTAATCCATAAATATCTAAGACACGATAAAAAGATGCCACACATCTGGTGCCCTGGGTGTGGAAATGGGATAGTGCTCGGTTCGCTTATACGTGCGATAGATAGTTTAAAACTAGATAAGGATAACGTGGTGATGGTTTCTGGGATAGGCTGTTCCGGTAGAATGACGGCGTATGTAGATTTTAATACATTACATACGACACATGGTAGGGCTTTAACATTCGCTACTGGGGTTAAATTGGTGAATCCGGTTTTAAATGTTATTACGGTTATGGGAGATGGGGATGCTGTGTCTATAGGTGGTAATCATTTTATTCACGCTGCTCGAAGGAATATAGACTTAACAGCTATAGTTATAAATAATATGGTATATGGTATGACTGGAGGACAACGGTCTCCTACTACACCACAAGATGCTATTACTACTACAACTATAAAGAATAATCCAGAAGGAGAACTATCGATTACAAAGCTATCGCTGGCAGCGGGAGCAACTTTTGTAGCGCGCGGGACGGTTTATCATATTAAAATGTTAGATACCATAATACAAAAAGCTATCCAACATACCGGATTTAGTGTGGTAGAAATTCTATCTAATTGTCACACACATTTCGGTCGCAAGAATGGTATGAAAAGTCCAGTTGAGATGCTGGAATGGTTTAAAAATAACAAGGAAGAATTAAATTTGGGGATTTTAAATGAGATATGAAATGCGGTTAAGCGGTGAAGGCGGCCAGGGGATTATTTTGGCTGCATTAATTCTGGCCGAGGCAGCAGGGGCTGATGGAATTAATTATATAGCGCAGAGCCAAAGCTATGGACCTGAAGTTCGAGGTGGTACATGTAAAGCAGAAATAATCATTGATGATGAAGAGATAGATTATCCTAGAGCATCGCATCTTGATCTTTTATTGGCGATGAACCAGCTTTCATGCAATACGTATTTTCATGATTTGAAGCCAAATGGTATATTGATTGTAGACTCATCAAAAGTAGAAAGAATTCCCACGACAAAAGCAATTGCTGTGCCTTTCACTCAAATAGCGGTTGAAGAGTTTGAAAGGTCAATACTTGCTAACATGATTGCTCTTGGAACAATTGCTGCGGTATGCAAAATTGTAGATTTTGATGTGCTTGAAAGAGTTATTTTGAATAAAGTTTCAAAAGAAACTAAACAGCTAAATCTTTTGGCTTTTAAATATGGTTTTGATTTGGGAAAATCTCGGGGGTAATTTTAGAGGCCGGTTCATGAGGCGGCCCGGCCCGGAAATTTTTTAAAAAAAGAAGAAGAGAAGTAACAACCTATCTCCTCTTCTCCATTCAACCAGCAATGTAAACATCACGATCTTTCCAACCTCAATATCTCGAAATGTCTGTAGCTTTCTAGGGTCCCCAGAAAATCCTTCGCCGCGCTTCTGCTTGTAAAGTAAGGAAGTGGTTTGCCACCATAGACACTCTCGGTTCCTACAAGATACCGATAGATTGTATCCCTACTACCGACGTCTTTCTTTTCAACGATGATAAAAATGCTCATAACTCCTCCTAAGAAAAATTCCGTTCCGACGGTTCTATGAACTTTTCATCCATTCCCAATGCCTTGAGAATTTCGTATTCAGATCTGTCCTCCAATAGATCTCCTGTTTCCCTATCAAATAGACCTCGGTTATTTAATATCCACCCTTTCCTTTTGGCAGCCATACGGCAAATCATATTGAACTTCCAACTACCTGTCCATTGAAGCATAGATGCTGCCCAGTGGCTTTCTTCATCTACCACCACCAAATCCACCTTTAAGCCGTCTGTATAAATCTGCATCAAATTATATCCGGCTTTTGTAATCTTTTCGGCTTTCTTTTCCGCCCATCGAAAAAGATCATTGCGGTCCTTTAACATAACAATAACATCTAAATCACCAGGATCTTCTTTGCCACGGCGATAAGAACCACAGACCATCACGCGATCGCAGAATGATTTGAGTTCTTTTTCTAGCTTCTTAATCTTCGCTATCTTGTCCGCCATTTTCTTCCTCTTCTATTTCGTCTATGACCACAAGGACCCGTTGGAGATCTGTGCGAGCCATATGCATTACACGTCTTATCTCTTTAAAAAGGAGGTCTTTGTTTTTGGTATTCCAATCTACGCCTTCTTCTAATTCAATTCGAACAAAGTCGGCCAAACCATCACCAGAGCTATGTCTACGGGCATTGTTGTAAGTCTTCGGAAAAACTTCGCTTACCCATCTTTCTGCGATGGCTTTCATTATCTTTTTCTTTAGCTTATTCATACGACATTATTCTCCTCGCATATGTTTTCGAATCTATCATTAAGCTCCGCAGTAGCTGATATAAACTTACATAAATATTGTATGCCGTTTGAATGTGAGCTAACGGTTTTATAATCATTCACATACAAATCTTCGGGTTTGAATCCACCAAAGATGTCATCGTAATGTTTAGCAACAAGAGAAAGCTTATTCCGACAGTCTTTAATGTATCTACTGTCTCTGGCAGTAGGAGAGTTTGCCCACTTCTCATACAGCTTTTCGAGATCGTCGTTGTTTTCGAATTTTACTGGGCCATTAATGGAACATGCCCTAAGTATAAGCATAACCATAGATAAAAGCTGTGGAGCAGACATCCATTGCTTCGGACCAGTAATTAAATAAAGATCCTGGTAGCCACGGCTGTGATCTACTGGAGCTATTTTTGATGGTTTCCACCCAGCAAGCTCCTCATAGAAATTTACGACCTTCTTCGCAGCATAAAGGCTTTTCTTGAATTCTTTTCCGCCTTTTCCCTTTCCTACCAGCAATCTCAACTTGTTCATATCTATCGGTGGAGCATTATCCCTATCATAGAATAGATGCGAGCCCGTTAGATAATCAAAGACAGAGTCATGTATGTAAGCCTTGCAAGTCGCCCAGCTTGTACACTGTCTACGACCATCTTTGGGCGAAGAACACAAGGCAAAACTTACACTGTAGTCGACAAGAACACTGTCGTTTCCATAGGGATCTCCTGCCCTTGTAAGACCCTCTACTTTTATTTTAGCCATTGTTGCCAACCTCCTCAGCCACTTTTGTAATATATTCAGTTACTTTTTTGTCAGAAGAAGCTTTTAGTGCTTTCAAAAATGATGGTGCTTTGAAGAACTTAGCAGTACATGAATGTTTAATACCTTCTGCTGCTCTAGCAATTGTACTATTACAATAATAGTCTGAGCCATAACCACATGACGCTGTCTTTAAAGGCCGCTGGTCGTATTTCTTTGGGTTTCTAACGAATCTCCGAAGGCCAACTATTTCACTTAGTCTAATAGATACCCTCTCCACGTCTTTAGCTTTGTCCATATATGGCCGAACTCCAGAAGTTATGGAGTGCCCCCTTTGGGTTAGACATACTCTTGTGGCCAGGACAAATGCAGCATAGAAATTTATTTCGAGCTCATCCACCATATAGACCATTGCTCTAACAAAGCCTGGGTCTTCGCGTATAAATCGGAAAGTAGCAAAATAGCAATAAACTAAAGAAGGCGGTATGTCTGAAATGTCAAGGACAAAGATCCCAGTTCTGGCTGCTTCAAGACTAAAATATGGCGGCAACATCTTATTTCTTATAGCCATATTAACCCAGGCTTCCTTTTCATTTAAGGAAAGTTGGATGGCATTCTTTTTGTCGTCTTTTATTACAGCATATAGGCGGTTTGGGGCAACCTTCTGTCTCTTTATGAGAGGTACAAGGCCAGAAAAACACACACCAGAATGCATTTTGGCCCTAAATTCTATTGTCGGGTCTTCGGGTATGTATACACGTTTCCTTTTGTCGTAGTAAACGCAGTATTTTACAGCGTGGTTGCTTGTATGCCGACAATCGAAGCTCACCTTTTCTTCATCGATCCACTTACTCATTTCCATCCCCCTAGTCTGTAAACTTAAGGACCTCCTTTAGGCGCATTGCCTTCAAAGATTCAAAGGCGTCAAGATAAATATTTTTGCTTAGCTCCTGAAATCCTGGACAAGAATTTATTTCGATAAAATAGACTTCCCCGTCTCTTGTCACTATGAAATCGGCCGCACCAAATCCCATTCCTAATATTATTAACACGTCATCCGTTGTCTGTATTGCTGATGAAAAGGTATCATTACGAGTGTCATAAACACTTGAAAAATAACCACCGTTTTTATAGTTCCAGGCTATTTCTCCTTCTTTACCGAAGCGTTTTTGCACTCTCCATTTTCTTGGATCAATCCATCGAAATCCATGGACACGGAGTTCGTATCTTCTATCATCTATGTATCTTTGATAATACTTGTGCGCGAGTCTGTTTTTTCCCCGAGCTTTGCAGATCCCTATCCCACCTTGAGAATTAAATCTTTTCTCGATCCAGTCACCTAATCGGTGACGTTTTAATAAATCTAGTCTACTCTCTGGCACAACAATCCCATTGTTCTTAGCTATTTGAATTGCTCTATATTTTGAATAGCCGATAAGTTTGTTAATGGTAGGAATTCCTCTAGCAGATGGAAACCTTCTGTAGAAATCACGAAGCCTCTCTCCAGACAAGCCATAGTTAACCAGTACGTCAGTTCTATATCTCTTTCCAACATACCGTTTAAGGCTCGTGCCTTCGACTATCTCTCGAAAGGATTGCGATCCTTTTCTTCCTATCATTCGTACTTCACAGCTCATCGTCTAAGGTCTTCCTTCCTCTAATTACGTCACTTACCCACTGTTCAAATGGTGGCAAGTTTCTTTCTTTCTTACGTCTCAAGGCCCTTAGTGGCAACACATCTTTTTGAGACTGTTCCTTAACTATTAGTTTCTCCGTATCCGCCATCTCTTTGTCTTGTTCGATATTTTCTTCTTGCGCTGCGCCAATCAGTGCGCCAGCAATTATGGCTGGACCTAAAATGTTGGTGTCTTCCCTTTCTTCGACTCCTTCTTCCTTCATGTCTTCCAGATCTGCTGGTTCTATTTCTTCCATTTCCTCTACGGCAACATCATCTGGATCATGATCTAGAAAGTCAAACATGTTTCTACTCCTTTCGATCTAAGGAGAGGGATTCCCTAACGGATACAATCAAATCCGTCCCCTTAGAAAGGGAATAACCGACCGTTGGGGTTTGGATTGTGAATCCCTCTATCATTTTTCTTTCTTTTTTCTTTTGCCGGCCACAGCCCAATGCAGCCGGCTTCACAAAGGAGGTTAGAAATGAATTCGGTAGGCATCGCCCAATACCTACCTTGTGCTAGTCGCGGGGCCAGAATCCGCAACTAGCTTTTCAACACAAGGAGGTTTTAATGAACTGATTCTTTCTGGCACTTGTGGCTCTGCCATAGGCCGTCCCAATCGGCACGATGACAAAGCCTCTTTACTAATAAATAACAAATACCCGCCCCTATCCCACTCGACCTCTTCTTCCCCATATTATGCACACATATCTTGGAGGTGTGTACTAAATGGCCGCTTCAACTAATCCCGTTTCACTCTAGGAGTCTACTTTGGTTTCATTTACTTGGCGATTTCTTGACTCCTTCCAAGACATGGTACAAAATACTTAAGGAGAAGAAAACCAAATAACTGCTTCTATCGGCCTGCGCCGTCCACAGTCATTTGGGTACTGCTGTACATGAGATTCGTTAAACACCCTTAATATTTATTATAATTAGTTTATCGGGGGCGTGTGGCGAATCTCCCTATCTACGTTTTCGATCTGCCTCTATACAAGCCAGACCCCTCTTAAGCGTTTCTTCGTCCAAACAGATGCTATTGCCGTCACCTGTCAGAAACATTACGCTTGCACGGCCTTTGGCATCTACAAATGGCCTAAGGCTACTTACATCCTCGTCTTGTATTTCTATTGCTAGATGCTTGCACAACATTTTTTCTTACCTCCTGGTTCTTGTGTGGCGGTGGATAATCGCCATTTCAAACTATGCTACAACGGACGAGATTCGAACTCCTCTTAATTGCGCTGGTAGTTTCTCTCTTTTGTCAAGCAGAATGAAGCCAAGAGAAAACTTGCCTAAAAGAAAGAACTTCATTCCGTATTTCTTTGGCTCGTTTTATGGTTGCCCATACACCCTTATGTACAGGCATAAGCGATGGAAGAACCAGAGACCATCAGGTTGGACAAAGCGCAATGGCATTAGCCTATCCTATGCTACATTGCAGTCTGTAGTCTCCCCATTTGATGTCCTCATATTTCTCCGACTTGCGAATGGATAGAAAGTCCACCGCAGAACTCTCGGTCCTCAGGAAACCTCGCCTGCTCTAGCCTATGAGGCTATGCTTGGCTACCGGAATCACACCTTCAGAAATGAAATAATTTTGGTACACACATTTAGGGGTTACGGAATGGGACTATCCACCTATATGTAGAGCTGAACCAAGCCACTACCCAAGGTTTGTGACCTCAGGCTTCTCGGATCAGCAAACCACCTACCAATCAAGTCCCTTATGATCGATGCATGTTACACCAAAGATACAAGCAACTGCCAGATCAAGCAGCTCGTTTCGCACCTCGGGCAGATAATCACCTCTTTCCGTCTTAATTGCTTCAGTCAATTCATGATATTCTTCGGTTATTAGGCCCAAGATTTCATGTTTGGATGCGAACGAATGGTTTCCGTACTGCTTGAGTCTATAGTGAATCTTGTGTCGCAGTTGATTCAAGGTTGGTTCTATTTGTTGCTCAGTGATTTCTTTTCTATCTTTTAGACTCATCTTGTCTCCTACATTTTGTAATAAATGTACTCGGCTGCGAGCTTAACCAACTCTTTTCTTTCATTCACTTTTGGGTTTTCCAGAACTCTCTCTAATAGAAAAGCCAGTACATCTCCTACCTTAGGCGATTGTTCCATGTTGAAAATTTTCATAATCACATTGCCATCAATGTCAAGGTCTTTTACCTCGAAGCCTTTACTTTCCTTAAATACCTCTACGATTCTCTTCTCAAAATCGAGCTGTCTTTCTGTAACTGGATTAGTTTTGTAGCCATTTCCGAGCCTTTCTGCTCGTCTCAACTTGAATAATGGTATGTTTCTTAGGTTATCCAAGTCTTCTTGCACTATTCCAACTTTCTTTATAAACCTTCGGACAGCAGCATCAGAAAAGTCACGAGTATAGTGGTACATATGCATACGGATGAGATGCAAGACCTTTCTTGTTGTTTCTTTCTTATACCGAAGCCTTTCAAGGAACCTTCGAGCAAGTCTTACACTGATTACCTCATGTTTGTGGAATGTTACTCGATCCTTTGTCTCTACTCGAGTGTCAGGTTTTCCTACATCATGAAGTACGGCTGCCAACCTTAGAATTAAGTCAGGCTCTATGTGGTCACAGGTATAAAGACAATGTTTGAATACGTCATATTTGTGATACTTTCTATCCTGCCTAACTCCTGCGCAATGATTGAGTTCTGGCATCACTATTTCCAGTAAGCCAAGTTTTCTCATCACTTTAAGATAGGTTGACGGTTTTCTGCAAAGTAAGATCTTATCCAGCTCTGCCCGAACTCCTTCAACAGGAGCCCTTCTTAACAACTGGCGATTGTGCGATATGGCTCTCATCAACGGCTGCTGAATTCTATAGCCAGTTCTAGCAGCTAGTGAAACTGCTCTAAGCAGCCTTATTGGAGAGTCTTTTATTACCCTTTCTGGCTTCCTTATGGTGCGGATGATTCTTTTTCTGATATCTGCATATCCGCCGTGAAAGTCTATGACTTCGTTTCGTGACCTAAAGTCTATGGGCAGATACATTGCATTTATTGTGAAATCTCTACAACTTGAATCTTCCTCTAGGTTTCCTATCGGAGTAAAGTTTCCATCCCTATCCCTAGGGAAAGTAATTTGTGCCTCTTGCATATCGCCAAAGGCTTTAAACAGTATAATCGGAACGCCAAATGTTAGATGTACAAATTTGGCTGTGCCATATCTGTCTAGGAACTTCTTGATTTCTTGAGTTCCTAAAAGTCTTATGACGACGTCTAAATCGTCGTTTCTCTTTCTTCTTATGAGGTCCCTTACAAAACCTCCTACGAGATAAACTTCAGCTCCGTGGAAACCGTTTAACCTTTTAAGTACCTCTAAGGTCTTCACGGTTATCTCCTTTCATATTTCTATTTTCTTTTTCAGACGGGTACGCATCTTGTCTAGTTGCTGTGCCACCCAAGCATCTGTCCTATTAAACCTCCTTCCTATTTCTTCAAATGTCTTTCCTTCCATTATTAGTTCTGCTATTTCCAATTCGTTTTTCGACATATGATTCTTAAGGCCATCGACTACTAGCTTTGCATACATCTTTTCTTCGGCCCTGTTGTCTGCTTCAACGTTTTCTGTATCGGATGAACTGTGCGGAAGATTCTTGATTCTTTCAATTAGGACAGGTAATGAAATGCCAGCTCTCTCTGCTGCATTCGTGAGATATCCATGCAACTCTAGGCATTGATGATCTGGTAGTTTGTCAATATTACCATCAAATATGTCCTGAATATCTTCGTCACTTGTTCCTTTTGAATGGAGCAAACCAACCAATCTATGCATAATTCTTTGAGATTTCTTTAAGTAAGCAGGCAGTGCCACTGGCGTAGAGAAGTTCCTGACATATTCTTCTAAGGCATCCTTTATTTTATACAGGGCGAAGGTTTTGAAATTGTCGCTACGTGTTAGGTCAAAGTCTCTGCTTGCTCTTGCAAGTCCAACCAATGCCTCGCCAAACAGATCTGCCTTTTCCAACCCACTTGTTGTTGCATATTTGCCAGCCATATAGTTAAGCGTCTTGGAGAATTCTTGATACAGCTTCTCTGCTTTCTCCATAGAGTCGGCTAGAAAATGCTTAGGAAACTCCTCATATGTATGCACCGTGCTTTTCTTTACGATGTCATACTTAAAGCCACCGACATCCTTGTATTTGCCACCACCGTCTCCATCAAATATGACGGGCTTCATTCTAATTGGCATGGATTCGTCTCCTGATGTACTCAGCTGGTAGTGGCTGTCTCTTGAGTTTCTTAGAGCCTATGAAACCTCTTTCTTCTAAATATTCTTTTCCTTGTTTCGTTATGGTTCTGCCTTGTCCGGATCGGATTATATAACCCTTCTGAATGAGAAATGGCTCTATTGCATTTGATATAGTCTTTGGGGCCTCATTAATCATTATAGACAGGTTTTCTACCCCGACTGGAACTCCGGCTTCGTAGAGAGCTTTCAACAAACGTCGTTCTGTTTCCCTTAGTCCCTCATCATCAACTCCTAACAGAGCGAATGTTTCCTCTACCAGCGCTTTTGTTATCATTTTGGAGCCATGAACTTGGGCAGTATCCCTACACCGTTCTAAATATCCCACCAAAATTCTTGGAACACCTCTTCCTCTTTGGGCTATTGCTTGTGCGGCATCTATCATTATCGCTAAATTGAGGCGCTCTGCATGGACAACAACTATTTGCGTCGATTGTTCGAAGTTGTACGGACGAAATATAAACCGCATCTTGAATCTATCCAGAAAAGGTTTAGACAGCAAACCGTCGTTCGTAGTTGCACCCACCAAAGTGAAGTCTGGTAGCCAATAACGCTGGTTGTCAATATACAGCTCGAAGTTCTCCATTGCTATCCCAAGCCACTCTTGAATCTGTAGTGGTTTAAGGTTGTGGATTTCATCAATAAAGACTATACCAGGCTTTATTGGCCCCAGCTGATCTCCGCGTTCGTTGTAGTTCGTGAGATCAAGTCTATCGAATAGGTCTACAACATCGTCCATCTTCTTAAGATTTTCTGGAAGAACCGATATAAACACACCATTGCTTATTTGAGCAACGCGTTTTGCCATGCTAGTCTTACCACACCCAGCTGCGCCGGCAAAAAGCATGTGCGGAATAGATCGATTCTCTTGCTTTGCGGACTGGGATGCAATATATATCTGCTTCTGCGTATTTTCATTCCCTATCAGCTTCATAAGGCCTCCTGCACCTAACAGAATGGTGCTCCTCCGCAATAATCCATTTCATCATCAGTAAGTTGGGTATTTTCCACAGCAGTTTCTTCCTTTGTGGCTTTCTTTTCCCCTTTAACCTTGGGAAAGTCGGTATCGTACTCTCCCTTTGCAATTAAGTCCAGCTTTTCATTCAGACTTGTCAGAGTGTCTTCAGTAGGTTTCTTTGAACGCCTTTTAAAAGCAGTTGGTTCCGGTTCCTTTTTCTCGTACACGGTAGAAGTATAGGAGCTGGTAGGGATTTGACGTTGGTTGCTATAATAGCTCGACATACTTGTAGCGGGCGTCTTGTGGTTGCCTACAATAGCCTTACTTCCGGTTTCGAGGTCAGGAATGTCGTGATACTTGCTTATATCCAGCATGTAGTCGTCTTTCTTTAGAAGGATCTTTTCCTTGAGGACATTATAAATTTCCGTTATAGCCTCAAGAGCCTTATCCTGTTCCCCCTTATCCTTTCTATAGAATGTATAGCATCTTGTAGTCCCATCATATGTCTCTATTGACAAAATGCTATAATACAGTAGATTGCAGGATTTTGAGACCTCGTCTTTGGGATCCTTCGATGGCTTTAGCCATATGAAAGTACCGGTCGCGATTGCATTTAATCCCTTAAACAGCCCCCTTTCAATTGAGGCTGCGTTGCCGTGTTCAGCTACCACTTCTACTATCACATAGTGATAATTATCTACCAACTGCTTGGCCGTCATTTCTTTTCCTCCCCACTGTTATTACGAAATGATCCACGCTCCAATGCTGTCGAATTGGCATAAAACCCAACGATTTTGCCAACATAAGGCTTGGAAGATTATCGTCTCTTATTGTCATATATACATTCTCGGTCTTACAGTTTGCCATTGCAAGCTTTACCAGCTTTCTACCGATTCCTTTTCTCCGAAACGCCGGATCAACACACACATGTTTTATCTCGCTTGCATTATGAAATCTCGCAGAGAGGCCCACACAACCCACTACCTTATCTCCCACAACCTCAACGAAATATTCAGCATTTTCTCTTAATAGATTATAGGGCGAAAGCCTTCTATAAAGTTTATTATGCTGATTTACTAAGGCTGCGATTTGCTGGGCCATACTTTCTCTGGAGACTGATACATAAAATTCAGCCATGGCTCTAAGCTCCCGCTGACATTTTCTTTCGAATTAAACTTTCTACCGCTATTGCCTCTGCCTCATCTGCGTCTTCGACCAAATCCAAGAGCTCTCTTAATCCAGTCAGTCTCTGCTTGGCGCTTGCACTCTGGAGTTTGCTTTCTTTCTTCGGAGCCACAGCTTTGTCCATCTTAGTAGCTTTTTGCTCAGCCTTTTTCGGAGGAGCTGTGAGCTTTTTAAGGATGTCTTCAAAAGCTGAGACATAGGTCTTCAATGTTGAGCCGTCTAGTCCAGGCCCCGAATTAACTTCAATAACCCATGCTGCCTTGTCTGCATCTATACAACAATCAACTGCGCCAAACTCCATCCCGATGGCCGCTAAAGCCGCTTTTGCTGTTTCCAGGAGGTTGTTATCCACTTGCTTGACGTTGGAAAACTTCCAACCTCTGCGATTAGATCGCACAATCATGTCAGCATGCTGATGTTCTTTGGCTATTCTGCCGAGGGCATAATCCAAGGTTTCTTTGTCCAGCTTTTTCTCTGCCTTGTCGGCATAATTCTTTATCTTATCAGCATGTTGTTCAACAAAAGCCTCTTCCATGTTGTTGCGCTTGACTTTCTTCTGAGCATAAAGAAGTTTTCCGTTGAAGACATGAAGCCGATATTCATCCACAATGTCGATATAATTCTGGAAATATTGGGCCCCCTCATCAATAGCATTCTTGACATGGGTTTTCGTAATACACATCCAGAAACCTTTGCCGCCCTGATGGTACTTGGTTCT
>Ga0209427_10005811_pt1 | contig 14131 bp, 9 predicted proteins | sample DeeMarSWOR136_30_FD_187465 | JGI IMG/M metagenome (GOLD analysis project Ga0209427, IMG submission 187465) | Marine sediment microbial communities from White Oak River estuary, North Carolina - WOR-1-36_30 (SPAdes) (version 2) | ecosystem: Environmental > Aquatic > Marine > Intertidal zone >... | reverse complement strand
ATGGTTCATCCGTCTAGCAATCAGCAACGAAGAGATACAGCTCTATGGTGACGGGCGGCAGGTGCGAGACCTAAATTATGTCGATGATGTCATTGAGGCGATGCTTTTGGCTGCCGTCTACGACGGGGCCAATGGTCGCATTTTCAACCTAGGGAACACCCCTCCGGTGAGTTTGCTGGAGTTCGTCCACGCCCTGCTTGAGATCTGTCAGGAGTTCGGCGTGGGCGAAGGAGGCTATCGTCTGGTGCCATTTCCGCCAGACAAGAAACGCATCGACATCGGCGACTATTACGCCGACTACAGCAAGATCCAGAAAACCCTGGGTTGGAGACCGAGGATCCCGCTCAAGGAGGGGTTGAAGCGCACGGTCGAATACTATGTAGAGCATCATGATCACTACTGGGAGAGCCCGTGACAGGAGCTTTGCACGACACCGCGCGTTTCCCTCCTGTGCTGATCCTGATTCTCATCATTGCGCTGGCAGCCTTCTTGCGCTTGCACAGTCTGCTCCCAATAGAGAGAGGGCTGCAGTTCCTACAGGACTATGACGAGGGGGTTTGGGATAGCACAGCGCAACTCATGCTCCAGGGTTACATGCCTTATCGCGATTTCTTCGCCACGTTGCCTCCTGCTGGCATCTACTTGCTGGCAGCAGTCCTGCGTCTGGTCAACGTGCCGTGGGGAACCGGCGTGGGCTTTATGGCCACGCGCTATGCTTCTGTTGCCTATGGTTTAGGCACCATAGTGGTAGTTTTCCTGATAGGGCGCAAGCTGGGGGGGTGGCCAACGGGTCTGCTTGCTGCGGCTTTGCTCGGCGTCGATGGAATGGTCATCGGCATGGATCGCCGTGTCATGCTGGAGCCACCTCTCAACCTGTTCTCTGCCTTGGCAGTGTTGACCTACTGCTCCGCTTGGGAGCGCGCTCGCGCTGATAGACAAGGGCAACGGCTGGCGGTTCTGGCGGGTTTCCTGAGTGCGATTGCAGCTTTGTCCAAGACACCCGGGCTCCTTGTAGCTTTGGCCCTGCTCACCGTATCGCTGCTGCGCCGCAGATTTCGCGAAGCGGCACTGATTGCTGCCGGCTTTGGAGTGAGCTGGACACTGCTGAGCACCTATTTCCTGATTCACTGCCCAGGCGACTTTCTCAAGCAGGTCTATTTCTTTCAGCTGTTCCGTCCTGCGGATGGCATCACCCGCTGGAGCGCAAGGCTCTATGACATCTGGCACTATGCCTCAGCTTGGCACACGGTGCGGGCAGGATTCGCAGGGGCCCTGTTGCTCGCTCTGGTTGCCCTGTGGCGCTCGGAAGCCAGGCGGTGGCTGGTCATACTGGCGTGGACAGGCTATACACTGGCATTGATCCTCCTCAACAAGTCGTATTGGCCACAGTACTACGTGCAGCTAGCTGTGCCACTGAGCCTGCTCGGCGGCGGACTGGTCGACAGGGGACTATGGCCTGAGTGGTCACTTGCTGGCGCAACAGGACGGCTACGCAACCTCCCCCTTGGGGGTGTTGTATTCGTGGCGATCCTGCTCACGGGCCTGATTGGGGGGGCAGTCGCAAGTCAATACACTGAAATGAAGAGCATGCTGGCACAAACTTCCCCAGCCTATACTGAGGTAGCAGATTACCTGAGACACAACAGCACCACTGCTGACAGGATTCTCGTCTTCGAGCCAAACTATACGTTCCTGGCCTCGCGGCCGCCGGCTGGAGCGCAGCAGGCACGTTTCCTTGTTGACTCCTATGGCGAGATGTTGTACACGAACCTCGGGATTGAGGAGAGATCACTGCCCGAACTGGTGACGGCTGTGATGAGCAGAGAAGAGAGCGAGTTACAGCATACTTTCTGGCGTGAGCCAGCACAACAGCAGGTATTGGCCGCCTTTGAGCAAGCACAGTACGTAGTCGTTGACGGACGGGCGCGCTACCAACTGCGGCCGGAGACGCTGGCTGCAATTCAAGCGCTCTCCGCCGAGGTGCTCGCTGCCGGCCCTGCTAGCTTGAGGGCACGGCCGTGAAAGCATTCCAGGTTTGTGCGTCCAGACCGCGGTGGAGGCCGGAGCATGGGTGAGAGAGTTGTGGTCGTGATGCCAGCTTACAACGCAGCCCAGACGTTGGAACGCACCTATAACGATCTTCCGAAAGATGTGGTGGACAAGGTCATCCTCGTGGACGACGTAAGCCAAGACGAGACGGTTGAAATCGCGCGGCAGCTCGGACTGGAGGTCATCGTCCATATCCAGAACAAAGGCTACGGCGGCAACCAGAAGACCTGCTATATCAAAGCCCTTGAGGATGGAGCAGACATCGTTGTGATGCTGCACCCAGACTATCAGTATGACTCCACGCTGGTACCCGAACTGATCCGCCCCATTCAGGAGGGCGAAGCTGACATGGTCTTGGGCTCCCGTTTTCTGACTGGTGGCACTCTGGCAGGAGGCATGCCACTGTATAAATACGTCTCCAACCGCTTTCTGACCCTCGTGGAGAATGTCGCCTTGGGTCAGCACCTGTCGGAGTGTCATACAGGGTTTCGTGCCTATAGCAGGCGTATGCTCGAGACAATTCCCTTTCTGCTGAACTCTGACAACTTTGTGTTTGACACGGAAGTGATCGCACAGGCAGTGGCGTTTGGTTTCCGCATCGCGGAGATCGGCGTGCCGACACGCTATTTCGAAGAGGCTTCTTCGGTGAACTTTAGGAACAGTGTGATTTATGGCTTGAGCACACTGGCCACGATGGCACGCTATCTGCTGGCCAAGTGGGACATCGCGAGCTACCCCCAGTTCAAGAAAACGCTACCACAGATCGTCAGCCGCTATCACCTGCCGCAGATTCTGGGTGAACAGTCCCCAGACACACTGAAATCGGTTGACGAACCTGCCCAGGGAGGCACGGAGCCTTGACAGCGGCTCTGCTTACAAGAACGACTGCTTCAGGCCGCCTGCGGGGCGGTCTGTTTCTGACAGGCATGTTGCTCAGCGCCGTACTGTTGCTCTTCTGCCGGCTCGATGACGCGTACCTGTGGCAGGACGAAGCGGAGACAGCGATTGTCTCCCGCAACCTGCTGACCTATGGACTGCCGTTGTCTACCGATGGCACGCATTGGGTTCAGCAAGCGCCGCAAATGTTCGTCGAGTTCACCGACGACTATATCTGGATCTACCACTCCTGGCTGCAGTACGGAGTGACCGCCGCGTCGTTCGCCCTCTTTGGTGTTACTACTTTCGCTGCTCGGCTGCCTTTCGTGCTCGTGGGCTTGCTGACCATATACTACTTCCATGGCTTCGTTTCGCGGTGGATGGCGGACACGCGCATCGCTCGTGTGGCGACTTTGCTCCTGGTGTTCTGCATACCCTTTGTGCTGCTGCTACGGCAGGCCCGCTACTATGCCTTGGCAGCATTCTTCACCTTGCTGACAGTGGACGCTTACCTGCGCCTCACCAATGAGGGGACCCGACCTGACCTCCAGTCAGGGGAACAGTGGGTCGTTCCATATTTCGTGCTTTCAGCGGTTCTCTTGTATCACAGCCACTACGGAGCTTTCTTCCCCACGATGATAACCCTGGCGCTGCACTTTGTCCTGTCACGCCCCGCACGCAGAGCGCGGCGCCGCCTCCTCATGGCGCTCCTGCTCGTCGCCTTGCTTGCACTGCCCTGGGCCAGAATGATGCGCGTCCAGAATCGCGGTGGACCCTTTCAGATGGATCGCTTCCTATCACACATTGGCCAGCATTCTCTGTACATCACCGCTTGGCTGTTTCCCCTGGTACTAGTTCCATTCCTGCTCATCGCGTTCATCCGCCCGTCTGTTGGCCGAGATACGGTGCCCCACTCTCAAGGAGATCGACTCGAGCTGAGCCCTGGGCAAACCACATTCTGCCGCCTGGTCGGTTTAGAGATCGTCTTGACCATCCTGTCCCTTTCCGCCGCTGCAGCCTTTGACTGGGCGTTTTTCCGCTATCTCGCACACTTGATTCCATTGCTGTTGATCCTGTTGGCGGTCGTGGTGGTCTGGTTCATGGAGCGCTCGGCTCTGATTGGATACACTCTGCTAATCGTGGTCGTGGTGAGCAACGCTCTACACGTGGTCCCGTACGGAGTGCCTGGGGTGAAAGAAATCGACTGGCAGGAACTGTGGCCCGGCTCACCCCCCTTCGAGGCTCTTGATGACGTATGGGCGAAGGCAGGCCGGTTTCGCTCCGACGTCTGGATGTACGCTCAGGAACTGAGCCACTCCTACGAGGGGCCCAACGAGGGCCTGGTGAAATACCTTTCGGCACATGCACAACCAGGACAGACGGTTGCAGTGAACTATGAGGACCTGCCCCTGATGTTTTACACAGAACTGCGGGTATTGGGTGGGCTTTCGGGTCGTGGTCTGGCCGAGAATACCCAACCGGATTGGGTGATCGATCGCAAACATGGACCGTACCGTGACCGGCTAGCAGCTATCGTGGCCTCGGGTTCGTACGAGCGCGTGGAAATACCCTATCCCGACATTCGTTGGGAGAATCGCCCGCAGCCTGGCCAGCATCACTACCTGACTGTCCGAGGTGAAGAGAATGTAGTGCTCTACAGGAAGCGAGGAGGCTGATTTGTCACAGCGCTTGCTGCCACGCAGAAGCCTGGGGTCCTGGCTCGAGTCCAGATTCGTCTGGCTGCTCCTGATCGCGGCCACCGTGCTCCTGCTGGCACGCCTGGACAACATCTACCTATGGCAGGATGAGGCGGAGACGGCCTTGCTCTCGCAAAGGCTGCGCACGTATGGCCTGCCACTGGCCTTTGACGGTCGCAACCTGATCCGCCAGGCACCCAAAGATGTGCAATACACCTCAGATTATGTGTGGGTATACCATCCCTGGCTGCCGTTCTTCCTGACAGCCCTCTCGTTCTCCCTCCTGGGTGCAACCACATTCGCCGCACGCCTGCCCTATGCGCTGGCCGGACTGGCCACGGTTCTCCTCCTGTACCACAGCACGCGCCGTCACTTACGCGACCAGCGGGTGGCCATGCTGGCTTCGACGTTTCTGATGCTCTGCGTACCATTCCTCCTTCACGCGCGGCAGTGCAAGTATTTCCCTTTCGCGGCCCTCTTCACCGTGGCCACGCTGGATGCCTATCTGCTCCTGCTCGAAAAAGAGGAAGCACGCCGAGCACTGCCCTACTTCGTACTGGCAGGCTTCTGCCTGTTTCAGAGCAACTTCGGCGCGTTCGTCCCCATGATAGCAGCGCTGGGGGCGCACTTTCTCCTCAGTGGCCGGCAATGGGATGACGTGAGACGCATTGGGCTGGCTGTGGGAATCCTGGCGCTCTTGGTCGTGCCCTGGGCCATCTACCTTCAGGCCTGGGCCCGCGGCCGCTTTGCCTTCGATGTGTATCGCTTTGTCGGACACCTGGTTCACTACGGTGTGTATATCACTGGGTGGGTCTTTCCTTTGCCGCTGTTGCTGGCGTTTGCCTATGGGTATGCCAGGGCTCGCAAGCGCCGGGCGCTTGAGCCTCGCCAAGTCTCTGTCGTCCATCTGTACAGTCTAGTAGTCGCGATCACGCTCCTCTTCCTGTCAGCAACCTTCATCTGGATGTACTTCAGTTATATTGTGCAACTCGTTCCGCTGCTGATGGTCTTTCTGGCGTTGACGGTGGTCAAAGCCCTGGAGCGTTCTCGGCCGCTTGGTTATGTACTGATCGCCTTGCTGGTCACAACGAACGTCTTGCATGTCTTCCCGTATGCGGTGCCAGTCACCAGAGAGTTCAAATGGGCTTCCCTAGCACCTCGCCCCTACCTGGCTGAGACCGATGCACTGATCGCTTCCGCAGGAACAGCCCGCTCTGACTTGGCAGACTACTTCTATGAACTCCTGCATGACTATGATGGCCCGAATGAGGGCATCGTGCTATTCCTACGGGAACATGCCGCACCAGGCGACATGGTACTGGCCAACTACGGTGAATTACCAATCGCTTTCTACACCGGGCTCGATATCGCAGGTGGTTTGTCAGCGTACCGCATCGAACGGTTCGGCCAGGCAAGATGGGTCATCAACCGCCGCGATGGCCCCTACCCTGACGAAATGGTGCGAATCATCGCCCAAGGGAGCTACGAGGCCATTGACATTCCCTATCCTGATTTGCCTTGGGGCAACCGACCAGTGCCGGAATACCACAAATTTGCCACGGTGCACGATGCGCCCGACGTGGTCATCCATCGTCGCTTAGACCGAACGGGGAATGCGGAATGACAAAGGGACTAAAGGACCAAATCGGCAACGCAGTTCGCAACCCTGAATTCTGGTTTCTGCTGGCCATTGTCTTGGTCTCAGTGATCCTACGAGTTGCTGTCGTCCGGGTGGATCGCACCGTGCGCTGGGATGAGCCAGACTATTTGATCGCCGGCCGCAACCTCTTCACGGGCAAGGGCTACGCCGTAACAACCCGACCCGAAGTGCACTATGCACCACTATTCCCGGTGGTGACGGGCCTCTTGTATCCGCTGACCCACAACATGAAGCTGAACAGCGATATCGCTTTCGTCCTGTTTGGCACGCTCACGCTGCTGCCATTCTACTGGCTCGCCAGACGTCTCTTCGGAGCGCGCATCGGGCTCTTGGCCACCGCCTTCCTGACCCTTTTCCCCGCACTGACCGCAGCCGTGATCTTCTGGGGCACCATGGTCGAGCCACTCTACCTCTTTCTCCTTTATGCCGCCTTGTGCGCCATCTGGTTTGCCTGGGAGAAGAGGAGTCGGGCAGCCCACATGTCTGCTGGTGCGCTGTTCGGCCTGGCATATCTGACCAAGCCCGAAGCCATCGTGTACTTAGTTCTGATGTTTGCGCTGCTGATTGTGGGCAACCTATGGCGGCGTTCGCTGGTCAACCGGCGCACGGTCGCTGGCATACTAGGCGGTGTGTTGAGCTTTGCGCTGGTGATATCGCCGTATATCGCTTTTCTGTATCACCACACAGGCCGCATCCTGATCACCGGCAAGCTCGGCGTGACCTATGTGGCCGGACAGGGTGCTGTGGACCGTGACCCCGGGCTGTACGACCGTGCCCTATCGAGGCTAGACGAGGCAGGCGAAGAGATCATCTGGTTCTCAGAAGACCGTTTCAAGTACAGCATTGCGGACGAGATCAGGGCAGACCCACGGGGGTTTGTGCGCCGCGTGTGGAAGAACATGAACACTTTCGAGACAGTGCTGTTCGCGCGCACTGTGTTCCCTTTCTATTTGTTGCTCTTTGTCGCACTGGCCTGGTTCGGTTCGCCCTGGAACCGGGAGCGCACCGTCAAGGAGCTGTTTCTCATTGCTGCGGTGCTCCCGGTGCTGATCTTCCTTCCCTTCCACATTGAACTGCGCTACTTTGCTCCTTTGTTGCCCGTTCTGCTACTCTGGCTGGCCAACGGCATTCAGGCAATGGCCGACTGGCTGAGTGGAGCCTCGGAACAATGGGGAGTCGCCGGGCGACAGCGAACCCGATTGGCCCTTGGCCTCTCTGTGTTGCTAGCCTCCCTGATCCTGGCCTATTTCCTGGCTCTACAACCGAGGGTACTGCGCGATGGTCTAGCCAACATGAACACCCGCGGCCGCGAGGCAGGCCTGTGGTTGAAGGCGAATTCGCCAGCGGATTCCCTGGTGATGTCCAGGGATCCTGAGGTACCTTTCTACGCAGAACGGCTCTGGGCGGCCAGTCCCAACGAGGACTATGCGCCGTTCATCGCCTACGTGCAGAAGCGGGAGGCGCACTACCTGGTTGTCGATGAGCGAGAGGTCACTGTCATCCGTCCCCAGCTGAGCTTCTTGCTCAATGAAGGTGCGCCTCCACCAGAATTGCAGCACGCCTACTCCGCCCACGACAACGGTGGCAAAACGATCGTCTACCGGGTGCTCTACTGAGAGCACGTATGCCATGGCCTCCAGTTAGCATGAGAAGAACACACCGAGTGAACCTTGTCAATCCACCGAGCGCCGCCGGCACAACCGCTAACCGCGAAGGTGCGGCGGGGTTGGGCGTTGTGTACCCCCACCAGGATGCCTTCCTCTATCCTCCGCATGGCCTGGCTACTGTAGCAGCGAGCCTGCGCGATGCTGGCTATCAAGTGCAAGCGTTCGATGGCACAGTCGAGGAGCTCACACCAAAGCTAGCCGAGGCCGACGCCATTGGTATATTTGTGGCCTACGCGAGCCTTGACACCGACCTCGACTTTATTGGGGCTTTGCGAGAACAGAGCACAGCCAAGCTGCTCGCCTTCGGCCCAGCGATGCGCTTTGTCGCTCAAAAGGTTCTGAATCGTGCGCCGGTGGATGCCGTGTTGAATGGCGAGGCAGAGGGCTTTTTCACGGAGGCACTACAGTACCTGGATGCCCAGGCCGTCTCTCACGCCGCTGGTGTGCTCACCCCATCTACTGTTGGCGCGACAGGCTACGATGGTGAAGGGTTTGTGGACCAATTGGATCGGCTGCCCTTCCCGGCCTGGGAGATGCTCCCGCATGACAGATACAGGCTGCTCACCGTTCTGAGCAGTAGAGGCTGCCCAGATGAATGCACCTATTGCCCCTATGCAGCAGCCCAGGGACACCGCTTACGCGCCCGGTCGATTGCCAACGTGTTGGACGAACTTGCCTGGCTGAACGAGCGTTTTCACCCGGCCCGCCTCGTCTTTCGTGACCCAGTCTTTGCACACGACCGGGAGCGCGTGGTTGAACTCTGCACAGGAATGCTGAGTCGTGGTCTCGCCCTGCGCTGGGAGTGTGAATCCAGGCCTGAGCACTTTGATGTAGGTTTGCTGCGGCTGATGCAACGCGCCGGCTGTCAGTGGGTCAAGATCGGACTGGAGACGACGGATGCAGGATTGCTGATGCATTTGCGCAGGACAGGGTCGCTGGAACAGGCGGAGGGCTATCTGCAACACGTGTCCAAGATCGTGCGCACGTGTGCTGAGATTGGGTTGCGCTGCCGCCTGTTTGTCATGGCGGGCTTGCCCGGTCAAGACGTGGCTATGGCCCAGCGCACACGGCAGTTTGTAGAGCAGTTGCGACCTGCTGCACTGAACATCAAAGTCTGTGAGAGGTATCCTGGTCTTGGCCTGGACATTGTAGATGAGGGCGATTGTGAAGCACAGATGGAGGTTCTACGCCAGGCACAGATGACAGTACAAGCCCGCCAGCCTTCTCTTCCTTTGCTAATCCGGGGAAGACGCTGGCTGCAGAGGATGTGGCGTGGGGGAGGCAATGGGTAACAGTGCTCTGCGCCTGTCGGTGCTTTTGCTGCTGTCGGCACTCTGCGTGCAGATCCTGGCCAGCGTCTGGACCACATCGCCCACCTTTGATGAGCCCTATCACATCGCGCGCAGCTACGTGTACCTGCGAAGCGGCGATAGCACGCTCTTAGCCGCAGGGGGCCATCCTCCCCTGGCCAACCTACTGAGCGTGATGCCCCTCATGGCGCGTTCAGACATCGCATTGCCTCCGCACCAACCCGGCTGGCCAGAGGTGAGCAGCTTCAAGGACCTGTTTCGCGTCGCAGACGAGTTCCTGTGGCGCATCGGCAATGATGCGCAGAGCATCGTCCTATGGGCACGGCTGCCGGTAATGCTGCTTTCTGCACTGCTGGCACTGCTGGTCTTTGCCTGGGCCAGGCAGCTGTACGGAGCACTTGCGGGCTTGCTGGCTCTGCTACTGTACGCCTTTGACCCGAACATCCTGGCCCACAGTGGCGTGGTCACCACAGACCTGGGAGCAACCTTCTTCGTTTTTGCAGCAATCTATTGCCTGTATCGGTTCTGCCAGCGGCCATCGTGGAGCAGGCTCGTCCTCAGCGGCATCGTCTTTGGCCTGGCGCAGGCGAGCAAGTTCTCGGCCCTGTTCTTGATGCCCATTGTGTTCGTCTTGCTGGCCATTTGGGCCCGTGATGCAGCCGGCCCTGGTCTGCCACTCGCGTTACCAGGCCAGAGTCGGTTCTCGGGGCGACCTTGGCTCCAGCGCACCTACACCGTCGTTGCCCTGTGCCTCATCATCTTCGTCGTTGGGTTCTTCGCATTGTGGGCCGTTTACAGGTTCGAGGCACGCCCTCTGCTCCCGCACGAGGAGACCCATCCTGTCCTCGACCGCCTCTTGCCGTTGGGCAACCCAAGCATCAAGCGCGCCGCGTATGCGCTGGCAGAGAACCTTCCCTTACCGGCGCCGGCCTACTTTGCCGGTCTGGAATGGTTGCGAAGGTATGCACGTGCTGGCCATCCAGCCTTTCTGATGGGCAGATATGGCGTACAGGGATGGTGGTTCTACTTCCCGATCGGCTTTTTGATCAAGTCGCCCATCCCGCTGCTGGTTCTGTTGCTCGCGGCGGGCTACTCATCGCTGCGACGCAGGGAACACCTGAGACAGGAGAGCTTCCTCGTCGTGCCGATGGTCCTGTTCTTCGTGTTCAGCATGTTCAGTTCCATAGACATCGGATACCGCAACATCCTGCCTGTACTTCCCTTTGCCTTTGTATGGGTGAGCAAAGTGGTCCGATCGACCATCGCTCGCCCCGCGCGTGCTGCGCTACTGCTGTTGTGCGCCTGGTACATCGTTGGGACCGTTACATTGAGCCCGCATTACCTGGCCTATTTCAACGAATTCGCAGGTGGGCCGAGCAACGGCTACAAATACCTAGTGGATTCCAACCTGGACTGGGGGCAAGATCTGCAGAACTTGACAAAGTACCTGGATGCCCAAGGCATCGATGAGATCTATCTGAGTTACTTTGGAACGGTGGATCCGCGCTACTACGGCATTGACTCTCTTGCGATGCCAGACCAACCGCCGACTCCGGATGAAGCGCCCGCATATTACGCCATCAGTGCGACCAATCTGCAGGGCGTATACTCCCCAGGAACGGCAGAGGCCCACTGGCTATCGCAGTACGAACCGGTGGATAGCGTTGGCTATTCCATTCTCATCTACAGACTACCATGATGCTAACCGAGCCCAGGCGGATGCATAACTGGATTGTGATCACATTGCTGGGCCTGCTGGCTGTGCTGTGCTTGCTCAGCATGCGCTTCAATTCGCCCACTGCTGACGAGCAGAACCACATCTCGCGTGGCTACCACTACCTTGCGACTGGCAACTTGGATCTCAATGTCGCCCCACCCTTTGTAAACGCGCTCAGCGCTGTGCCGCTGCTCTTTCAAAGGGACATCACAATCCCCAGCTACGATGTCACACACGCCAAAACATACATTAACCAGTTCGCCGATGAGTTCGTCTGGGTCTACAACGACGCTGAGAGGATCATCTACAGCGGGCGCCTAGCCATCGTGGTGCTGTCTTTGCTGCTCGGCTACTTTGTTTTCCGCTGGGCAAATGAGCTGTGGGGCGCACGCGCCGGTCTGCTGGCCTTGCTTCTCTACGTCCTCGATCCAAACATCGTGGCGCACTCACAGCTGGTTACGACTGATCTGGGGGTAGCGTGTCTCATCTTCATCGCAACCTACTTCCTGTGGCGCTTCCTGCGACAGCGGAGAAACCTCGACCTGGCACTCGCGGGCATTGCTGTGGGACTGGCGCAGGCGACCAAGTTCTCTGCACTGCTGCTGCTGCCGATCATCGCTGTCGTCTTGATCATCGAGGCGTTTGTGCTCCGCGACCACCAACTGCTCGGATCCTGGCCCTGGCGTGCGCGCTTTGATCGCAGGCAGTGGAAGCGGGCGATTTACTTCTTCTGTGCGGTGCTGCTTGTCCTGGGCCTGTTTTCGTTCCTCTCCTTCTGGGCCAGCTATCGCTTCGAGACGCGGCCGCTCTCCACTCCCAAGGCCGCACATGCAACTGTGGACAGCATTGTCCGCCATCCGACCCTGCGTCAGCTAGCCTACCGATTGGTAGAGTCTGCAGCAGTTCCGTTTCCCACCTACTTTCGGGGCATCCGCTGGTTACAGAACTATGCCGAGATTGGTGCGCCTGCTTTCCTAATGGGTCAGCACTCCACCGAGGGGTGGTGGTACTACTTCCTGGTCGCCTTTGCCATCAAGACTCCCGTCCCCACACTGATCTTGCTCGCCACAGTGGCGGTTCTGACTGCACGTGACCGGCTCGATGTGGCGAAGCGAGAGTACGTTCTGTATATACCTGTCGGGGTCTTCACCTTGGCTACTCTCTTCAGCTTCCTGAACATTGGTTATCGGCACATCCTGCCCGTCCTGCCTTTCTTGTTCGTCGTTGCCAGCAAGGTGGTCCTATGGACCAGGACACGCTGGGCCCGGGCCGCCCTGCTGGCACTGTGCCTGTGGTACGCCGTCAGCAGCATGAGCGTGTACCCCCACTACCTGGCCTACTTCAACGAAGTTGTGGGTGGGCCAGAGAACGGCTATAAGTACCTGGTGGATTCGAACCTGGACTGGGGCCAAGATCTCAAGAATCTCAAGACCTACATGCGAAACAATGGCTTGGAAACGGTCTATCTGGGCTACTTTGGCAGTGCGCACGTGGATTACTATGATATCCAATCCTTGCCGCTGCCAACCGACAAGCCAGATGAACTCGAGGCCAGACCTGCTGAGGTCTATGCCATCAGTGCGACCTATCTGCAGGCTGGCTATCTTGGTGATACGACGGCGTTCAGTTGGTTGCGGGAATACGATCCGTTCGCCACGATAGGCTACTCAATCCTCTTGTACCGCCTGCCGTGAGCTGAGCGAGGGGATCGGACGGTGAAAGCGTTCGTTACGGGAGCAACCGGTTTCGTGGGATCAGCAGTGGTGCGAAGCCTGCAACAAAGGGGCATCGCCGTCAAGATTCTGGCACGTCCGACGAGCAATCTGCGCAACATCGCCGGGCTGGATGTGGAGGTTGTCCAGTGCGACTTGCTCGATACGGATGAGGTTACTGCTGCGCTGCAGGACTGTGATGCTCTGTACCATGTGGCAGCCTATTACAGCACAGCCGAAGCCGACAGCCGGACGATGTACGAGGTCAATGTCCGTGGTACCAAAGCCATCATGCGCGCTGCACTGACGGCGGGAGTGCAGCGGGTGGTACATACCAGCACCATTGGCACGATTGGCCAGCCCGAGGATGGCTCCCTGGCAACGGAGGAAACGCCGTTCAACTTGTGGGACAGGGCCAGCCACTACGCAAAGTCAAAGTGCCTCGCAGAGCTGGTGGTGCTGAGCATGTGCGACCATGGCTTGCCAGTCGTCGTGGTCAACCCGTGCGCGCCGGTTGGACCGCGCGACGTCAAACCGAGCAGCACGGGACAACGGATTCTGGATTACCTGCATGGCAAGCAACCATCGTTCGTTCCTGGCGGGATCAACTTCGTCTCTGTCCATGATGTTGCGGAAGGTGAAGTGCTGGCTGCCGAAAGAGGGCAGGTGGGTGAAAGATACATCCTGGGCAACAGAGATGGCAACTTGTCACTCGCAGAGTTCCTGGATGTGATGGAGCAGACGTCAGGCGTCCCCCGACCGCGCGCAACGAGGCGGCCGGTGTCTGCGCTCTCACGCCTCCGGCGCAGAAAGGAATGGACCAGCGCAGTTGGTCCGGGGCCGGTGAAGGATTGCCGACCAACAGCACTGACCTGTAACCCCAGCAAGGCGATCCGCGAGCTCGGTCTGCCACAAACGCCGCTGGACACAGCTTTCCGGGAGGCCATCACCTGGTTTCGGGAGAATGGATATGTCTAGAGCCAGGGAGGGTTAGCACCATGTCAAGGCTCAGGCGCTGGGCGCGACACCTGCGACAGCTGATCCTGGCGGCTCTGATGGAGGTCTCCACAATACCCGTTTTGGGACGACTGACCATAGGGCTGGCGCGACTGCTGACCGGGCCCTATAAAGATCGGCGCATTCTGGCTCGGGTGACTTCCAGGCCCTACATTTCACCCCACGCGCAAATCCAATGCCCTGGACTGCACCTCGGACGCAGCTGCTTCGTTGATGATGGTGTGACCATCTTTGCTCACAGCGACGGTGGCGAGGTGCGGCTGGGCAATCACGTGCATCTGTACAGAGGCACAATCATCGAAGTGGGAACGGGCGGTAGCGTGATCATTGGCGAGGGGACCCACATTCAAGCGGGATGCAACTTGAAGGGGTTTCTGGGAAGTGTAAGGATTGGGCGCAACGTGCAGATTGCCCCCCACTGCGCCT
>Ga0209427_10005808_pt1 | contig 14132 bp, 12 predicted proteins | sample DeeMarSWOR136_30_FD_187465 | JGI IMG/M metagenome (GOLD analysis project Ga0209427, IMG submission 187465) | Marine sediment microbial communities from White Oak River estuary, North Carolina - WOR-1-36_30 (SPAdes) (version 2) | ecosystem: Environmental > Aquatic > Marine > Intertidal zone >... | reverse complement strand
TTTATCCTCATGAACCCAGCTACACTGCTCTCTGATGTTAGCCATTTCAAACTGGTAAGGGTTAAGGCCTGCTTTAGCGACACATTTCATAAAGGTTGCCTCGTGCATGCGAGGAGTGCAGGAGGCAACTACTACCTTATCCAAGTTATGTTCCTTAATGGCTTCCTGGATGGCAGTCTGTCCCAGTTCGGAGCAACTATATTTGAGTTCTTGTGCAACTACCACTTCTGGGATATCTTTTACCTTTTCTACCACTTGGGCAACATCTACTACCCCAGCGATATTGGTTCCACAATCACAGACAAAAACGCCAACTCGTGCCATACTAAACCTTCCTTTTTAGACACAGATAACCAGAGATTATCAAAATTCTGACTTTATAAAATCGTGAAGCACAAAGCATAATTATAGTTTTCATTCTACATCTCATGAAAAAACATAAAATGGTTTTCTGAAAACATCAGCGAGAATCCGCGTCATTGTTTATGGAAGCCTTTTCCACTCTCACCGCACACACCTTATACTCTGGTATCTTGGCAGTAGGGTCCAAGGCTGCATTGGTCAAGGTATTTGCCGCTGCCTCTGCAAAGTGGAAGGGGATAAAGACTACCTTTTCCCCCACTCGGCTCGTTATGGTTACCTTGGTTTCTATTTCACCCCTCCTGGAGATCACTTTGACTATATCGTTCTCTTTTACTCCTAATTGCTCTGCATCACTTGGGTTAATTTCCACATAACCTTCCGTCATCTCAGCGTGAAGGGAGGGGGACGTTCTTGTCATTGTACCGGTATGGAAGTGAACAAAGGTCCTGCCGGTAGTAAGCTGAAAGGGATATTCTTCATCGCTCAATTCAGCGGGTGGTTTGTACTCTATGGGGTGAAAGAGCCCTTTCCCCCTGGTAAACGTATCCTTGTGGAGAAATTTTGTTCCTGGGTGTTCCCTGGTAGGGCAGGGCCACTGCAATCCCTGTTCTTCTAATCGGTCATAGAAGATCCCCCCATAACTGGGGGTAAGCTTAGCAATCTCATCTTGAATCTCTGAGGGGTGACTATACTCCATACTGTATCCCATCCTTTTTGCACTCTCACAGATAATCTGCCAGTCAGCTCGTGCATCACCTATGGGCTCTATTGCCTTTCGTATCCTTTGTATCCTCCTCTCTGTGTTAGTGAAGGTCCCATCTTTTTCCGCAAAACTCACTCCCGGCAGGACCACATCTGCCAGTTTTCCGGTTTCTGTTAAGAAGATATCAATCACTACCAAAAAGTCAAGCGCCTTGAGGGCCTTCTCTACATGGTGAAGATCAGGATCACTCACCATGGGATTTTCCCCCAGGATGACCATTCCTTTCATTTTCCCTTCTAATGCTGCTTCAAACATGTCCATAATGGTGAGTCCTGGTTGTCTTGAGAGAGTTACTCCCCAGGCTGTTTCAAACTTTTTTGCTGCCTCTTCACTACTCACCGGTTGGTAGCCAGGATACACATTTGGCAGTGCCCCCATATCGCAGGCACCCTGAACATTGTTTTGCCCACGCAGGGGATTGACCCCTCCGCTCTCAACTCCCACCCTGCCACAGAGCATGGCCAGATTAGCCAATGATTTCACATTATCCACACCGGTGGTGTGTTGGGTAATCCCCATGGCATACACAATGGATGAGCTCTTACTTGTGGCATAGGCTTTAGCAATGGCCCTTAAGTCTTCGGGTTTCACTCCCGTTATCTCCTCCACCGTTGTAGGGGTATAGCTTGAGACTACTTCTTTTAGCTCTCCAAACTGCTCTGTGCGTGAAGCAATGTAGTCTTTGGCTTCCCACCCCTCTGAGATGATAATCTGCATAATGCCATTAATCAGGGCAACATCACTTCCCAACTTGTGCCGGACATGAATATCGGCATAGTGAGCGATATGGATTTTTCTAGGGTCTGCGACTATGATGGTAGCACCCTTTTCTTTAGCCTTGAAGATCCTGGAAGCAATTAAAGGGTGTGCCTCAGTTGTATTAGAGCCAATGATAAAGATGCACTCGGCGTTTTGAAACTCATCAAGAGAATTGGTCATTGCTCCACTCCCGAAAGCAGCCACCAGACCGGCGACGGTGGAGCTGTGTCAGAGACGGGCACAGTGGTCAACGTTGTTAGTTCCCACTACCGCCCGCATCATCTTTTGCATAAGATAGTTTTCCTCATTGGTGCATTTGGCTGAGGAGAGGCAGGCGAGACTGTTAGGACCGGATGTTTCCTTGATTTCTTTGAGCGTTGATGAAACAAGATTTAAGGCTTCATCCCAAGTTGCTTCTTTAAACTCTCCGTTTTTTCTAATCAGAGGTGTTTTTAACCTTTTCTCACTCACTACGAATTCATGAGCAGTCCAACCTTTAATGCAGAGACTGCCGTGATTGATGGGATTAGCTTTGCTAGGAATCGATCCCACTAGTTCCCCATCCAAGACCTCAAATAATATTTCACATCCACAACCACAGTAGGCGCAAGTGGTAGGAATGGTGGTATAGTTCAAAGGTGATTCTCCTTTCTTAATGATCGCCTTCTGGTATCTCGAAACTTCCGTCTCCCAGGATCTGAATGGGAGACACCACCTCTTTATCTTCTCCCGGAAGGTAGTCAAAGAGCTCTTCTACGATTTCTCTCACCTTGCGATAGAGGGTTCTGAGTGGAATATCTACAGGGCAGCCTTCTTCACAGAGGCCGCAGTCGATGCACCTGCCCGCCATATGAAAGGCACGTGAGAGGTGAAATGCAGGTACCTCTGGAGGAATTTTCCCTAGAGGGATAAGGGGTGCATCTTCCAGGGTACACACCTCACAGAAACAGACAGGACATATATTACGACACCCATAGCACTTGATGCACTTGCCGAGCTTATTTATCCAATATCCGAAACGCTCATCAAGGGGGAGTGATTCTATCTTTTCAAGGGTTGTGCGATCGAAGGAGATTTCTCGTGCCTCACCAACGATAAACTGAGAAGGATAGGGTTTTGAGCAGTTACACTTCTCTGCCAGTTCTCCTGAGCATGCCACCCCCATGGGTACCAGTTTGGATCGGTCTAGTTGCTTATTTCGGTAGAGTTCAATTAGTGCCTTTTCATCACATCCCCTCACCATGATTCCTAAGTGGTGATCAGCATACTTATGGGCGATCTTCAGAATAATCTTTGCCAGTGGATATCGTGCTTCAGCAATGGTGAGGTGTTCTAAGTCATCTAGGTGAGTAAAGAGAAAAGGATTTGCGTGCCCTTTTATTTGCTTCATTCCTAAGAAAGCAGAAATAGTTCCTTCTTTAAGTAGTGTTTCTACCTCATTCTTCAAAACTTTCATATGAATACTCTATTTATTAAAAGAGATATTTTTAATGGATGAAGGTCCAAGTGCCTTAATCTTTTTAGTAAACTCATCTGCTACTCGAGCGAACTTATCTCCTTCAGATGCTGCAATCCACTCTAACCTCAACCGATCTGGCGAAATCCCAATAAAATTTAACAGTTCCTTCAGGATTGCTACCCTCTTGGCAGTGATGTAGTTTCCCTTCATATAGTGGCAGTCACCGATATGGCATCCTGTTACCAGCACTCCATCAGCTCCCTCTTGAAAGGCCTTAATGATAAAATGGGGGGAAATCCTACCACTACACATCACCCGGATGGGACGTATGTTAGAGGAGTATTTTAATCTCATCCCTCCTGCTAAATCGGCCCCTGCGTAACTACACCAGTTACAACAAAAGGTTATGATCTTGGGTTCAAAGGAGCTCTCTTCCAACATACAATTTTAACAATTTGAATTTGCTTAGAGATTGAGAATCTACTTTTTTTGATTACCTATGGCTTTTTAAATGCCGTACTACTAACATATCATTTCTTTAATTGTCAAGAAATTTTATAGCCTTATACGAAGGTATAGGTGTATTCTTAAGATATATTTCTCATCATCTCAGACAAAGTCACTTCACAGAGCTAAAAGGTAGGTAAAGAAGGTGAGGAAAAAGCAGCAGAAGAGATACAATTGCCAGAGTGCGTTTAGTTATTTTACTTTAAAAGGTTTTAAAGTAAAACCTCGCTCATCTTCCACTGGGGCTAGTTCAATAATAGTAGGTTCCATGGGTTTATTATATTTCACCGCAAAGGACACTGAGATCGCAGAGATTAATTAAGTGGTAGAGTCCAGATTATATACTGAGGCATTCTTGTTGACACATTAGTGCACAGCATATATGATTTGTAATGGGGTTCTTGAGGAATTTTTTCAATAGAGATGGAAACATTCTGATATGCTGGATGTTCATAGTGTATTTTAGAAGAGTAGTGGTAACCGATATTATATCTAAGTCTCCTGATGCCTCTTGAAAAGCAATACTCCAGGAAGCCAAAACTGGGTAACAGGAGGTGCAGTGAAATAATGAGGAATTTCTTCATGGCAAAGTTAGGTGTTTATTTGTCATTGGTCAGTGGTCATTGGTCAGTGGCTTTGCCTATTGACCTAATATAGCTAGTAAGTTTTTTGCGAATTTTTTCCATGCTTGCAATGATTTCTTGGTAAGAATCTACTAATAGCAAAACTGCTTTTTTTATAAAAAATCTTCCATATCCTTCTGCTATATTGGCAGCGATTGAATCAGTAGACGTAACTAATTGCTTGCCAATTGTATTTTTCTCGAAAAAAGCTCCATTTATCAATTAAGAACCACACTTCGTCGCATACATCCATTGCTCATTGGTAACCCTCTAATTCTTCAAGATTCAACATAAGCATCTCCTAATGATCACTGACTAATGACCACTGACTAATGAGTTGCCTATTAAATCACATTGCCTCAACCACAATCTCTGCGATGTCTTTCACCTTCACTTTATCCTGTACTTTTTCGTCTTTGACACCATCCTCAAACATGGTCATACAATAGGGACAGGCAACAACAATAGTTGAGGGATTGGTTTTGAGGGCCTCCTGTGTCCTTTCGAGATAGATTCTTTTACCGATAAGCTCTTCCATCCACATTCTGCCTCCACCTGCTCCACAGCAGAAGCTTTCCTGCCCGCATCTTTTCATCTCTAAAGGGGCATTTCCTTTTGAGGCTGCCTTAAGGATTTCTCGTGGCTCTCTATAGATTTCATTATATCGTCCAAGATAACAAGAATCGTGGATGACGGTTCTTCCAACATCACTTCCCTTTAAGGTTATCTTTCCCTGCTTCAGTAAGGTTTGGATAAGCTGCGTGTGATGGATTACCTCGAAATCAGCACCGAATTGTTTATAATCATTCTTGAGGGTACTGAAACAGTGGGGACAATAGGTGATGATCTTTTTAATGTCGTATTTCTTGAAAAGCTCGATATTATCTCTGGCCAATTGATCAAAGACATACTCGTTTCCTAATCTACGGAGCGAATCTCCACAACATTTCTCCTCGGTTCCAAGAATGCCCCAGGAAAGTTGGGCAACATTAAGAATTCTGGTTAAGGCAACGGTTACCTGACGATTCCTTGAATCAAATGCCCCTGCACATCCCACATAGAAGAGATATTCTACCTCTGCACCGTCAGCCAGTATTTTAGCGTCAAGTTCCTGAGCCCATTTAGCCCGGTCAGTAGGTGCAATGCCCCAGGGATTAAAACGCTGTTCAGAGTTCTCGAAGAAGGTAATCAGTTCCTCGGAAAACTGGGCTTTTTCCATTACCAGATGACGCCTCATCTCGATGAGTTTGGGCACATGTTCAATGAACACAGGGCACTTCACCATGCAGGCACCGCAGGTAGTGCAAGCCCAAATGGCATCGGTAGAAACGCTCTCATCTCTCCCGTTGATGAGAGGAACTACCATGGAGGCATTCTCAGGAGCAGATGCTAGGGTATCTGCTGGGCGAGATGATAAGATTACTTTACCATTGGCTAAAAGGTTCAACTTTCCCTCATGGATGACCTGTCGTGGATTGAGAGGCTTATCTGTATTGTGGGCAGGACAGGCTGCTTGACATCTCCCACATTCTGTACAGGAGAGAAAATCAAAGAGATCTTTCCAGGAAAATTGGACTACCTTGGAAATGCCAAAAGTGAGCCCCCTTTTAAAAACCATTCGTGGAACAGTGGTTACAAAAGAGAAACTTCTAAAGAAACAGTTAGGAATGGCAGTCAAGATATGAAGATGTTTGCTATAGGGAAGATAGTTTAAGAAGAAGAGTAGAATAAGGGCATGAATCCACCAGAAGATGCGAGAGAGCAGGTTGATGGTTTCCGGTTGGGCATTGCTAAGAAGGTTAGAAAAGGTATGGGAGAGAGGCATCCAAGAAACCATGTCACCTTCACCCATTCCTATCTCGCAGGCATGCAAGCCAAAGTAGGCTAGCATGAGGGAAGCTACCAGAAAGAGGATGAAAAAGGCATCTAAAGTGGGTTCAATGTGAGGGGGGCGAAAAAAGACCCTGCGAATCACAGAGGTCACTACAGATGCCAACACTACGAGAGACATAATATCAGCCATAAAGAGCAAAATACCATAGGGTATGGTTCCTAGAAATGCAAAGGAAAAGAGGGGGAAGACACCAGCGATAAGGAATTGTGCGTTGACGAGGAGTAGAACCATAAACCCCCAGAAGAGGAGGAAGTGGTTGATCCCAAACTTTTCGCTCACCACCCGGAGCTGGGCAAAGGCATAAAGGAGCATCCCTTTAAAACGAGACCAGAGATGGTCAAATCGATTCTCCCAGCGTCCTAAGCACACCATAGCAAAGAGTCGGTAAACATTTCTTAAGAAGAAACAGAGAGCACATACAAGCACAATGGTAAATACCAATGATTCTATTTTACTCAAGGGAACTCCTTTCTTTCTAGAAAAAATATTTAACTGGTTGAGTGTTCTTCAAAACTTTTCTAAGGATGGGGGTTGTAACCCACTTTGACGCAACTTTTCTGTTACCCCCGGGATAATCTCAAAAATATCTCCTACAATGCCTAAATGGGCAACTTCGAAAATGGGAGCTGTTTTATCCTTATTGATGGCTATGATATAATCAGAATCCTGCATGCCTACCAGGTGTTGAATGGCACCGGAGATAGCACAGGCAATATACAGTTTGGGTCTTACTGTTTTACCAGTTTGCCCTACCTGTCGTTCATGAGGCATCCATCCTGCATCAACTGCACTGCGTGAAGAACCCACCACCCCTCCCAAAAGGTCTGCCAGATCCTGTAACATTTTAAAGTTTTCCGATCCCAACATACCCCTTCCCCCGCTTACGATGATATTGGCTGCAGCAATGTTAATGGAACCTTCAGTGAGAAGAGACTTTACCTCCAATACCTTAGTAGCAATTTCATCTTCAGGTAGATTAAAGGATTCTATGATCAATTCGCCTTTTCTCCCAGGTTGAAACTCTGGCTTAGGCATGACGTGGGGTCTTACAGAGGCCATCTGGGGACGAGCGGTTTCGGTCAAGATAGTGGCCATAATATTACCCCCGAAGGCAGGACGAGTTTGCTCTAGTAGCCGCATCTTCTTATCGATGGTAAGCCCGGTGCAATCAGCCGTTAAGCCAGTTCTAAGTGCGGTTGCTACTGCACCTGCGAGGTCCCTTCCCAAACCCGTTGCCCCCATGAGTACAATTTCAGGTTTATATTTGCGAAGGAGAGAAAGAGATCCATGAAGATAGGTCGGTGTACGATAGTGGTGAAGCAAAGGATCATCAATGAGGTAAACCTTATCAGCATTGTATCCAAAGGCCTCTTCTACAAGTGCTTTAACCTTAGAGCCCAATATGAAGGCAGCGAGTTCGACACCCAGATCATTCGCCAGAGTTCTTCCTACCCCTAAGAGCTCCCACGATACCGCGTGAGCTTTCCCATCACCCTGCTCAACAAATACCCATACCCCTTTCCACTCATCAACACCAGGCTTAGTTTTTTCTGCTTCTACTTCCCCTTCCTCTAGCTCCACAGCACCTTCGGCTTCTAGCTCAGCAATAATCCTTTCCTCCTCGGGGGTGAGGAACATCTCAAGTGCATCTGAGGGACATACCTTAACACATTTACGACAACCGATACATTTTTCGATAATAATAATCGGTTCACCCTGATCATTCATTTCAATGGCATCTGAGGGACAGGACGTCTGACAACGAGCCCCGCATGCGATGCACTTGCCAGCGATAAGCCTTGCTTTGCCTCGGGGTTTCTTTTTCTTCTTTAGCTTTTCTACCATTGATCCTCCAAGTGCTTTATAATTAGGACTCAGATTTTCTTAAGAATAAACACAGATAACTATTTTTTCAAGTTAAGTCCAAATGCCGAAATCAAAAGGACAAATGAAATCCACATGATTAAAAGCCACCACTTTGAGCTTTTGAATTTGTTGTTTTCTTATTTTCAAAAGGAGATCCCTGCTACACAGATTTATATCCTGACAAACTGCGTTTCCCCCGTTAGATAGCTATGAAATGTTGCCTACCCGAACAAAATGTCAAAACCCATTTAACTATGATAAAAGACCTAAGCATACCATCTAACGGAGTGAATCTGTCTCCTAATTCAACTTTCAAGAGAGACAAAGTCCCAATCTACGAGCTTATCAATCATAGTTTTAACAGCTTGTTGTCTGTGTTCCCCTTCTCCCGGGATAATCTCACCTTTTTCTCTCTCCGGGGCAAAAATTCTCCTGACCTGAGTGGGGGAACCTTGCAATCCAATGGTTTTAGGATCTAATTTCAAAACATCATTTGTCCACACTGGTAGCTTTATCTCTGCAGCATCGAGCCGGCCTGGCACCGTTGGATAGCGGGGAAGATTAATCTCTCGTTCCACAGTGATCAGAGCTGGCAGTGTGGATTCTACGACTTCATGCCGATCTTCCAGTTTACGCTGTACTCTAATGGTTTTATTTTTTTGATCAATCTCTAAGATCTTATCGACTAGGGTGAGCTGGGAAAAACTCAGGCGGGATGCTATCCCAGGGCCTACCTGCGCCGTATCCCCATCGATAGTCTGCTTACCACAGATGATAAGGTCTACCGATTCCTTTTCAGAGAGTTTAACGATAGCTTCAGTCAAAACGCGACTAGTTGCCAGGGTGTCAGCACCTCCAAACGCTCTGTCGCTTAAAAGTACGCCATCATCGATTCCTAGCGCAAGGGCCCGTCGTAAAACACTTTCTGCTGCTGGTGGACCCATAGAAATAGCAGTGATGCGTGCTCCATATTTATCTTTTAATCTTAACGCCTCCTCTACAGCATGGGTATCAAAGGGGTTGGTGATAAAGGGAACACCCTCTCTGACTAGGGTATTGGTTACCGGGTCAATTTTAACCTGAGTGGTATCAGGAACCATTTTTACACAAACAACAATATACATTAAAATCTCCTATTATAAGTTGGAATCCTAAAAAATTTAAGCTAATAGTTAATATATTTCTGTTTTTAATGTCAATAATAAATTGAGTTTATTAATAAAATATGTAAATGTTTTTACAATCTTATATTCTGAGTATTTATCGTTAAATGAATGACCTTAGTAAATATTATAGCCCACGAGATTTTAGAAAGACCCCTGAACTCAAAAGGAAACAAAAGGGGAAACCTTCAGATCGCTTAAGCTTTGTTATACAGTGCCATCAAGCGCGCCATCTCCACTACGACATGCGCCTTGAACGAGATGGAGTGCTTAAAAGCTGGGCGATACCTAAAGAGCCTCCCACTAAGGCAGGAATTAAGAGGCTTGCGGTAGAGACTGAGGATCACCCCCTCGACTATCAAGATTTTGAGGGAGAAATACCAGAAGGGCTCTACGGAGCTGGTGAAGTTAAGATCTGGGACAAAGGGAGCTATCTACCTATTGAGTGGAAGAAAGATCTTATTGTCTTTGAAATTAGTGCACAAAGACTTGAAGGAACCTTCTGTTTAGTCAAACTCAAACCCAAAGAGCATAAAGATAAAAACTGGTTGTTTTTTAAAAAGAAAAGATAGTTCCTAAAATCCTTTTTTGATTCTTTTCGTAACCACTTTTAACCCTTTACGCCGTTTCAATTTATCCCTTTGCACTTGAAGAGCCTTTCGTCCTTCTAACATACTTCTTAATAGTCTCAAAGATTCTATCAGATCATCTAATTGGTGTGTTGCCTCATCAATCTCTTTAATGGTATTAAACCCACTGATTAGGTGTGTAATCTCTTTATAGGTAATGTTTTTAAAATTCACTCCTCTATCCATTTAAGGAAAGTTCTCTTAGAATATTTATGTAAATCTCTTAACTTTATGAGCAAAAGACTTCATAGACACTAAGAAAAACTAATTGATGAGGATTATTTTTTACTGGAGGAGGTTATTAAAAACAATCAATTCGAATGGTGGAGGCGGCGGGAGTCGAACCCGCGTCCGGAAATACTCCACTTAAGGTTCTACATGCTTAGCCTGCATATTACGTTTCACTCCTCAAAACTCCCACAGGCAGGATCCTTAAGGAACTAGCTTATTGTAGTTTCATCCCCACCCCCATAAGCATGAGGTGGAGACTATCCCGCTAAGTCGACGCCCTTTTTAGCCCCACGGAAAAAGGCTAGAAGGACGCTTGCTGCTTTATTTAAGCAGCAAGGGCATAATCATAATCATTTGCGATTATGTTTAATTCCACCTGTTTAACGAGTAGGTAGGACCTCGACATGCCCCTTAAGCTTCGCTTATCCCCGTCGAAACCGTTTCGCCCCCTTTCTTTTATTACCAAAACCAAACCACAGAGGGCACAAGAAATTCTTTAAATAATCAAAGAGCAAATATTTTGTCTCTCCTCCTCTCTGTGTATTTACAATAACTCCCCTTTGATTTATAGATACCATAGAGTTTACAAAGTTTTTAAAAAATGAATTTCCTCTGTGCTCTGTGGTTAAATTCCTTTAATAGTACCTTTACAATCTGCCCTTAACATTTTTCCCCCGAAATTCCTTCTCTAGCTCACGGGCAAGATCTCTTCTCTTTATATCCTCACGTTTATCATGAAGCCTTTTGCCCTTGACCACAGCCATCTCAACTTTTACTTTTCCGTTCTTAAAGTACATCTTTAAGGGGATTAAGGTTAGGCCTTTTTCCCTTATCTTACCATAAAGTCTTTTAATCTCACTTTTATGAAAAAGTAGCTTCCGTTCTCTTAAAGGATCATGGTTGAACTGGTGAGCATAGGTATAGGGACTGATGTGGGTGTCTATTAGATAAATTTCTCCATCCTTGAATCTTGCATAGCTATCTTTAAGGTTAGCCCTCCCCAACCGGCATGATTTTACTTCACTCCCTTTAAGTGCCATACCTGCTTCATAAGTATTGATAATATGGTACTCATGGCGTGCTTTCCTGTTTTGACAAATTATCTTTTCTGCCATTAGCCTTCCAAAAGAAGAAATTTTATATAATATTAACATATCTAAAATAGTTAGGCAAGCAGGTAAACCCCGTTATAAACGAAGTGGTTTTATTGAAGTAGAATATGGGAAGTGTGCTTACAGGGTACTCAAAGGCTTACGGGAACACATTATATAACATAATTTTAATAATCTTCTTAAGCGTTTCTTATTTCTAACGGGGTAAACCCCACTAGCAGGGTACATCAAGGTATATAACCCTTATGGGCTCGATAGTAGTTGATTGTTATCAGATGGCATGGTATGCTTTCATGAAACCCGTGCACGAAGGTAAAAGAAATTGGTAAAAAAATGCATCGTGTGAGATTTTCTCTTCTACTCATTCTATTTCTTAATTCTTGTATCTTTTTACCCATGCCGGAACATAAGATGGGGGATGAAGAGGCAAAACTTTCGGAGATTAAAAAGTCATCTGATGGTGAACTTTATGAAGAGGCTATTAAAAATTGTCAGGAATTTATGACAAATTTTCCTAAGTCTGAGTTTTATGACGTAGTGCTCCTGAGACTGGGTGAAGCCTTTGAAGGACTAGTGGAGAAAAGATATCATCAATTGGTAAGAGATGGTTTACCAGAGGAAGTAGTCAAAAAAACGTTCCTGGAGAAATACGGTGATTATCAGTGTTGGGTGGAAAAACCCTGTGGTATCCAATATAATCTTAAGCATTATAAGGAAATGATGGAAAAGTTCCCAGATAGTAACTACGCCGACGAGGCGACTTACCATCTCATACCGTGGATTTATGACTATAAGGGGTTGCCAGAAGGTCCTTTGAAAGAAGTAGGGTATCTTGAAAAGGTTCTGCTAGAATATCCAACCACATCGCTTAGACCTAAGATATACTACCAGATAGCTTATCGCCTACACATACTTTATGAAATCTATGCCTTTTCTTCTCAAGCAGACTTGAGAGATACAGTTGAGGCAAGGAAATATTGGGAAAAGGCCCTTTACTTTTATAAACTGGTGTTAAAGCAACCAATACAGTCAAAATTTTCAAGGAGTGCGTGGGAAGGTCTCAAAAAGCTGGAAGAAGGAAAGAGGATTTACATAACAGAGTAAACCCCACTAAATAACCATCTCAAAGTGATCTAATTCGGCAATTACATAAGAGACACGCTTGATAATATAGGCTAAAAATTAGCTACCTATTTAACGGGGTAAACCCCTTCAAAAAATGAAGGTAGCAGGTTCTAGCATTCCAGGATATTAGATAAGACTTAAGTGTATTTTTTGGTGAGTTGAGGTAGGGATCTCTTGTTCCCCTGTCGGCAAAGGGGCAAATATTAACATGTTAAGGTCCATCTCTATCTGACTGTTGACTAAAAACCCCTTTTTATATGCAAAATAGGTGGTGCCCTTACCTTTTCCATCTCCTTTTATACTCATTTTCGCTTTATCTCCCCCTTTAATGCTCATAGAAATGGTGGAGTCTATTACTGTACAGATATATCCTTTCATTTCCTCTATCCTTGATAAGGTGTATTGAGATTCTATTACTACTCCAATTTGAGATTCGGGGGTTTCTTGTTTTTGTGTCCAGTTATCTCCCACCTTCAGTTTATGTTGAGGAAACTTGGGATAGAGGTTGAAAAATATGTTCTTGATATCACTGCTCAGCCCTTGCAAACCCACCATCGCTTTAATTCCTTTAGGCTCAATTATCTCTCCATCCTCACTTATTTTCATTTTATCAGTTTTCCCAACCATCGATTTACCCATATTACTAGGTATCTGTTTGCCTCCAACGCTCATTTCCATCTCAAAGGAATAATAAGTAATATCGAGTTCCGCTACTCCGTGACCAGTCTTTTCTACCTTCTGAGTAAGAGTAATTTCAGTTTTAGTAGGCATTTCCATCTTCTTACCCATGAATTCGGTGGTAGTCACAGAATCCTGTATTAATTTGTATCTGTATTCATCGCCTTCATTAAATTTTAAATTTAATCTTATACTCTTTTCACCACAGCCACTCCATAGGAAAAGTAGTAATATGGTAATGACCCATCTTAACCTGGTTCTCATCATAATCTAATTTTCCTCCAAAAAAAAAGGCATAAAATATTTATACTAAAAATTTCTTGATTTCATGAAACACTATCAAATCTCTTCTGAAAGTCAATAAAATTTTGCTCTTGATTTCCTATGATATACCTTATTGATCAGACCAAGGGGAATTTGATGTTTAATTTCCTAAATCTATTCAGGTATAAACAATTCGATACTAAATCTTTTAAGTTCTAAAGGATTGGTGGCGAGAGTAAGGATTCAAAAGAGATTTCTTGATTGTTTGATATCTAAAAGATGTAGCAGTGAGTTTTCTTCAAAGAACAAAGGATGAAGGACGAACCTCCATCTTTTTTTTCAGCTTTTATTAATTGTGATCAGGATTTAAAAGCAGTGTTTAAATCAACCCTGAAAACTTAGACAAAACCGGTGCAAAAACCAAGGAAATGATAGACATGAGTTTGATCATAATATTGAGTGAAGGACCTGCCGTATCTTTCATGGGATCACCTACGGTGTCTCCCACAACCCCTGCTTTGTGAGCATCAGAACCCTTACCACCAAAGTGGCCTACTTCAATCCACTTTTTGGCATTATCCCAACTTCCACCGGCATTAGCCATCAAAACTGCGATAATAAAGCCGCTCGCGATTGCTCCAATTAAGAATCCCGCAAGCGCAACAGGCCCTAGAACAAATCCAACCACTAAAGGAG
>Ga0209427_10005807_pt1 | contig 14133 bp, 14 predicted proteins | sample DeeMarSWOR136_30_FD_187465 | JGI IMG/M metagenome (GOLD analysis project Ga0209427, IMG submission 187465) | Marine sediment microbial communities from White Oak River estuary, North Carolina - WOR-1-36_30 (SPAdes) (version 2) | ecosystem: Environmental > Aquatic > Marine > Intertidal zone >... | reverse complement strand
AGGAGCTGAATGACGTCTTTGCCGACGTGGCGAAGTACTACGATCGGGCCAATCATGTCGCGAGCCTGGGACAGTGGAACCGGTTTCGCGACAGCTTTCTCGCCACCATCGATGTACGAAGCGGTCAGCGCGTGCTGGATGTTTGTGCAGGCACGAACGCGGTGGGGATTGCCCTGTTGCGCAAGCAGCCGGATCTGCAGGTACACGCGATGGATCGCAGTGCGGCGATGCAGCAGGTCGGGCGCGAACGCGCCGCGCGGGAGGGATTCCATATCGACAGCACGATCGGCGATGTGCATGTGTTGCCCTTCCCGGACAATCACTTCGACGTCGTGACGTTGCAGTGGGCGTCGCGCCATCTGCGCATAATGGACGTGAGCACCGAGATATTCCGGGTACTCAAGCCGGGCGGACATTTCTATCATTGCGACATGCTTCGTCCGGCAAGCCGCGTTGTCGAGCGGCTTTACTACGCCTATCTTCGTTTGTGCCTGAATTTCACCGCATTGGTGTTTCGCAGCAGCCCGGCAGCGCGCAACTGCAAGCAGTACTTTATCCAGACGCTGAGCATGTTCTATTCAGCGGCGGAGTTCACGGAGATGCTCGAACACGTCGGCTTCCGCGACGTTTCCGCCAAGTCCCTGCTCGGCGGGATGATCGGTTTTCACAAGGCCAGGAAACCCTAGCTGTGACGGCGGCGCACGGTCGTCAGCGCTTTGGTTCGTGCGCCGTGGCCGCGGAACGCGGCCAGCGCCTGCTTGCGCTCCTCGGCCAGATCGAGTAGCGGCGCGGGATAGTCTTTGCCGAGCGAAATGTTTGCGTCTGCAAGCGCCGACGCCGGTGCCTTCCATGGCGCATGACGGTACCTCGGTAATAGCCGCTGCAACTCCGGCAGCCAGCGCACCAGGTAGTCACCGTGCGGGTCGAACTTCTCGCTTTGCAGCACCGGATTGAAGATACGGAAGTAGGGTGCGGCATCCGCGCCGCAGCCCGCCACCCACTGCCAGTTGAGCGTGTTGTTGGCGAGATCGGCATCCACCAGCGTATCCCAGAACCATTTTGCGCCCTTGCGCCAGTCGAGGCGCGCGTGCTTGGTGAGAAACGAGGCTGTGATCATGCGCACCCGGTTGTGCATGAAACCGGTCTGCCACAGCTCGCGCATACCGGCATCAACGATCGGAAAGCCGGTTTCTCCGCGTCGCCAGGCACGGAGCATGGTATCTGAGTGGCGCCAAGGGAACTTTTCAAAACGCGGATCGAGCGGTGCATCGGGTGTGTGCGGAAAGTGATGCAGCACGTGATGCGCGAACTCGCGCCACAGGAGCTCGCGTTCAAAGGTCTCGGCTCCTCGAATCACGCCGGCTTGGCGCTGACCGGCGGCATGCTCCGTTACCGCGCGCCACACCTGGCCCGGCGTCACCTCGCCGAAGTGCAGATGCGGCGAGAGACCCGAGGTGCCGTCGGCAGCCGGAACGTCGCGCTGCGCGGCATAGTCGGCGAGTTTCTTCCCGATCGCCTGCAGGCGCCTGTGCGCGCCGCCTTCTCCGGGCTGCCAGGTGCGACCGAGACCCGTGTCCCACCGGATGCGCGGCAGCAGCTCAAGCGAAGCGAGCGGATCTGACCGGATCGCGGGAGGACCCGCGGAAAGCGCGCGCGGCGCGGCTTGCGTGACGCCGGTCATGACCCGCTCGCGCGCGACACGGGAGAAGGGCGTGTACACGCGATAGGGCCCGCCGCTGCCGGTGCGCAGCGCCCCGGGCTCAAGCAGTAAATGACCGGGAAAGGTCGCGACTTCCACGCCGTCGAGCCGCAGCGCGTCGGCAATCGCGGCGTCGCGCGCGGCTTCCGCCGGCTCATAGAGCCGGTTCCAGCACACCAGCCTCGCGCCGCTTTCCTTAATAAGGGCGCGCAGGCCGGCCAGTTCTGAACCGGCACGCCGGATGACGAGGCGCGAACCGAGTTTGGCGATGCTGGCATCCAGTGCCGCGAGGCTGTGGTGCAGCCACCAGCGCGAGGCCGCGCCCGGTGACCAGTTGCTGAATCCATCCGGCATGTGCACGTACACCGGCACCACCCGCTCGGCGGTATCGAGGGCGTGTGCCAGCGCGGCGTTGTCAGTCAACCGCAGGTCGCGCCGGAACCAGACAAGCGCGACGCTCATAGGTTATCCGAGGCGCGGCAGGATGCGCGTGCGCCGGTTGCCTGGCCTGGCGAGCAGCATGTGTACATCGCTGATGGCGCGTTCGGCGAAGCCGCCCTCGCAGTAGCAGAAATAGAACTCCCACATGCGAATGAAGCTCTCCGGGTAACCCAGCGCCCGTACCCGCTCGATGTTGTGGAGCAGGTTTTCGCGCCACATCCGCAGCGTCGTGGCGTAGTCGGGCCCGATGTCTTCGAGGTGCACCAGGCGCATGTCAGTGGCGCGCGTGATCGAGCTCGCCATGGCGGTGACCGAGGGGATGCAGCTGCCGGGGAAAATGTGGCGCTGGATGAAATCGACCGATTTGCGCGCTTGCTCATAACGCTGGTCGGCGATGGTGATCGCTTGCAGCAACATGAGCCCACTGGGTTTCAGCAGTTCGCTGCACTTGGCGAAGAACGTGTCGTAGTATTGGTGCCCGACTGCCTCGATCATCTCGATCGATACCAGCTTGTCGTATTGACCGTCGAGATCGCGGTAGTCCTCGAGCAACAGCGTGATGCGGTCCTCAAGCCCGGCGTCGCGGATGCGCCGTTGCGCCAGCTCATACTGCTGGCGCGAAATAGTGGTTGTTGTCACGCGGCAGCCGTAGTGGGTGGCCGCGTGGATCGCCATGCCGCCCCATCCGGTTCCGATTTCGAGCAGGTGATCGGAGGGCCGGAGGTCGAGCTTGCGGCAAATGCGATCGAGGCGGGCGAGCTGTGCCTCCTCGAGCGTCATGTTGGTACGCTCGAAGATCGCACTCGAATACATCATGGTGGGATCCAGGAACAGGGCGAAGAAGTCGTTGCCGAGATCATAGTGCGCGGCGATGTTGCGCCGGCTGCCCGCGCGCGTATTGCGAGCCGCCCAGTGCAGTGCCTTCTGGATCGGTGCCGTGAGCCGTGCGAGCCCGGTTTCCATGCCATCCAGTACTTCGCGGTTCTGGGCGAGGATGCGAACCAGCGCGGTGAGGTCATTCACGCTCCAGTAGCCGAGCATGTAGGCTTCGCCCGCGCCGACCGATCCGCCAAAAGCGATTTCGCTGTAGAAACGCCCATCGTGCACGTGCACGGTGGCCGACAGCGGGCAGCGCTCGGTGCGCTGGCCGTAGTAGTCGACTTGCCCGCCATCAACCAGCATGAGCAGGCCATCCTTGAGTCCTGTGAGTCGCGCACGCAAGGCGCGTTCGGCGAGCGCGTCGAGAAAGCGCGGCTTCGGGGTGATCTGGGGGTTGATGCGAGTATCGAGTGTCGTGGTCTTCATGGCTGTTTCGCCGTATCGGCGCCTCCGTGCATGAGTTTCTTCGGATGGGTATGGACCGGGACGCGCTTCAGCCAGAGCTTGAGCGCTTCCCAGTGAATGGCGGCAATGACCTTGAGCGTCATGAGCGGAAACGTCGCAAGCACGCGCGCGAGGTTCGCGCCGGTCAGGGACTGGCGCTTGAGTTCCAGCGTGGCGTCGAACACCTTGGCATCGCTGTTCAGGCGCATGTGCACATTGAGCGATTCTTCCGGCGGGCCGAAGCGCCAGTCATAGCCAAGCTCCATCGGCATGAACGGCGAGACGTGAAAGTCTTTCGCAAAGCGATAGCGCTTGTGTCCGGCGACGCCTTCATTGCACGACTCGCTCAGCACGTAGCAGTGCTGCTCGCCCCAAGGCGTGTTGTTGACCTCCGCGACGATGGTCTCGACACGGCTGACGGTCGCGTCGAAGCAGTAATAGAAGCTCACCGGATTGAAGCCGTAGCCGAAGTAGCGCAGGTGGGTAAGCAGCCGGATCGGCCCGGCCGGACGACGACCGGTCTCGCGTTCGACGAGATCCCGCACGGCGTGATCGAGCGGCACGCGCGCATCACCGAGATGGTCCTCGCGATGAAAACGTGCGAGCGCAAGGCGGCGCGTCGACCAGAGCCAGCGGCCGCGAAACACGCGATCCAGCTCTGCCAGGTCGAGATACATCATGAACAGGCGGTAGCCGAAGGCGTGCGCGCGCGGCGCAAAGCGCCGGTGCCTAACCCACCCGCGATAGATTGCGCTGTGCATAAGCCGTCCGTTCGAAGTGCTTGAGGGCGTTCAGGGCGCTCACCACGCCGTCCTCGTGAAAGCCATAGCGCCAGTAGGCGCCGCAAAAATACGCGCGGTTTGCGCCGTTGACCTCGTGCTGGCGCGCCTGCGCCGCTACCGCGGCGCGCGTGTAGAGCGGATGATGGTAGGTGAGACGCTTGATGATCCGGTCCGGATGGATTTGGTCGGTGCGGTTGAGCGTCACGCAGAACGTTTCGCGCGCCTTGAGGTTCTGAAGGATATTCATGTTGTAGGTCAGCGCCACTCGTTCCCCTGCCTCGGCGGGGACGTGGTAGTTCCAGGCCGCCCAGGCCAGCCGACGGCGCGGCAAGAGCGAACTGTCGGTATGCAGCACCACCTCGTTTTCCTGGTAGGGAATCGCGCCGAGCACCTCGCGCTCGAGGGTGTTGGCATCGGCGAGCAACGCCAGCGCCTGGTCGGAGTGGCAGGCGAAGAACACGTGGTCGAAGCGCTCGGCCTCCTGTCCGCGGGCCTTCACCAGCACTCGGTCCGGCAGCCGGCGCACGTACTCCACCGGCGTGTTGAGTCGGATGCGATCGGCAAACGGCGCGGTGAGTTTTTCGACGTAGCGTGCCGAGCCGCCGCGAATGACGCGCCACTGGGGACGCTCGTCGACCGAGAGCATGCCGTGGTTGTGCAGGAAGCGCACGAAGTAGCGCGCCGGGAAGCCGAGCATGCGGGTCGGGTCGGTCGACCAGATGGCGGCACCCATCGGAATGAGATAGTGATCGATGAACTCGCGCGAGTAGCCCTGGGTCTCGAGGTATTCGCCAAGCGCGACTTCCGTGGCGCCCCCGAGCAGCTTCAGCGACTCGCGGTTGAAGCGCAGGATGTCCCGGATCATGCGATGGAAGGATAGGCGGAACAGGTTGCGCCGCTGGGCAAACAGACTGTTCAGCGACGTGCCATTGTACTCGAGGCCGCTTTTCTCCACGCGCACCGAGAAGCTCATGTCGCTCGGCTGCGATTCGACGCCGAGTTCGGTCAGCAGCTCGATGAAATTCGGATAGGTCCAGTCGTTGAAGACGATGAAGCCGGTGTCGACGGCATGGGTCTCGCCGCCAGCGGTGACGCTGTGCGTGTGTGTGTGTCCGCCGACGTGGCCGCCGGCCTCGAACACGCTGATGTCGTGCGCGCGCTGCAGGTGATAGCCGGCGACGTTGCCGGCGATGCCGGTCCCGATGATGGCGATTTTCATGACTGGCTCCGGGGCGAGATGCGGTTGGCGGTGCGCACCGTGGCGGGCACGGGTTTCAGTTCCCAGATAAGCCCCAGCGCGGCGAGCAGGCGCAGTCCGTAGTACGTGAGATCGACCTCCCACCAGTAGAAGCCCTGGCGGGCCGAGGCCGGGTAGTGATGATGGTTGTTGTGCCAGCCCTCGCCGAAGGTGAGCAGCGCAAGCCACAGGTTGTTGCGCGAGTCGTCAGGGGTGGCGTAGCGGCGCCAGCCGATGCGATGCGCCAGGGAGTTGATCGTGAAGGTGGCGTGGTAGAGCACGACGGTCGAGATGCAGAATCCCCACACCACGAGCTGCAGGCCGTCAGTGCCGAGCGCCGGCGCCGCGTGCGCCAGCCACTCGCCGGCCCCGTACAGTCCCAGTGCGAGCAGGAGCGGAACCAGCACATCAAAGCGGTCCAGAAAGCGCAGCTCCGGATAGCGCGCGAGATCGGGGATGCGCTCGCGGCGGGTGGCGAAATTGGCCCGCGCCAGAAACCAGCCGGCGTGGCTCCAGGCAAAGCCATGCTGTCGAGCCGAATGACTGTCGGCCGGCGCATCGGAGTTGGCATGATGATGGCGGTGATGCGAGGCCCACCATAGCGGCCCGCGCTGCACGGCCGAGGCGCCCAGCAACGCAAACAGGAACTGCATCGCACGCGAGGTGCGGAACGCGCGGTGCGAAAAGTAGCGGTGATAGAAGCCGGTAATGGCGAACATGCGCACCGCGTAGAGCGCCACCGCCACTGCTACGGCCGTGGTGCTCACGCCTACCCACCACGCGCCCAGGCAGCCAAGATGCATGAGCAGAAACGGCAACACGCGCGGCCAGTCGATCTGGCGCGATTCCTCGCGCGCCGTGCTGCCGCCGGCCTGGTTATCGATCCAGCGGGCGAGCGCGAGCCACCAGTGATTGCGTCCCAATGCGTCCATCGTCGTTGCGCCGGGTCAGCTCCAGCGTTGCGGGACCTTCTGGATGCGCGAGACGTCGTAGCCCTGCGCGGCCAGGAAGGAAAGGATGCGGCGGTAGTCCTGCTCCGGAATGCTCGGCGTGCGCGCCATGATCCACACGTAGTCGCGCGCCTCGCGCCCGATCACGGTCTGCGAGTAGTCCGGGGTGAGATAGACGATGCGGAAATCGGACTTGATCGGCCAGATGAACTGCATGCCCCAGACCGCGTTCGACTCACGGTCGAACACGAAGCCGCGCGGAGTGTAGCGTTTCGCCTCGCCGTCGAAGCTATCGGCCCGGAAGGTAAACGTGGTCTCGATGGTGCCGTCATCGGCGAGCCGGTACGACTCGATGGCATTGTGCGCGCCCTTCTCGATGAAGGTCGGGATATTGGCAATGACGTACCAGTCGCCCATGAAGCGCTGGAGGTCGACCTTTTCGGCGAGCGCGATTGGGGGGTGCGAGACCGTCTGGCAAGCGCTGAGCCCCAGCAGCGCGGCGATCGGTAGCAGCAGTCTTGTCATGGTGGCGTCCTCGTTCAGTTGATCTGGTAGCGAAGGCGTCGTCCGCCCTCCGTCGTCGACTCAAGCGCCAGCCATTCGTTGCTCGGTGAGTACCAGAGGTCGATGGCGAGGTCTGGCCCGCGCAGCGCATAACGTCGCGCCATTACCGGGTTGCCCCGCACCAACAGTGCTTCTTCCCCGCCTGGCGTGACCGTGACATTCACATACTCGCCAGTCTGCGCGTTCAGCAGGCGTCCTTGATTGAGCATCCGGGGATTCCAGTAGGCGAACGTCATGACGCATCCGTGCAGGTCTTCGCGTCCGCGAGTCTTTGCCACGACCAGTCTCTCGCCGATACGCGCAGCCTCGAGCTGGTAGCGCCGGCCGTTGTCATTGGTCTGGGCGCGCAGTTCCGAGAGGCATTGACCGCGCCAGCGCTCGGTCGCCTCGTGCGTGTAGCGATAGGCGGTGAAGAACAGCAGCTCGACGTTGAAGCGCGCCTCGCTCTTGAGTTCGCGTTCCTCGCCCTGGGCGCGCAGGGTGAAATGGTGGTAGCCGATCTCCCGATCATCGAGAAACACGCGGAAATTCCAGGCCCGCGACTCGGCCTGGGCCGGCGCGATGAACGCAAAAAGCAGCAGCCCGAGTGGCAGCCAGTGACGAAAAGTGTGATGCACTCGCATGCGAGATTCTCCGTCAGTGATTGGCCACCCGGGCCGCGGAATGGCCCGCGCGCGGCGGGCCGGGGAGGAGCGCGTTGGTGCGCGCGATGTAATCGCGATAGGCAGGGCGTCGTTCGCCGATGTCGCGCTCGAGCATTGCCACGCCCGACACCTTGAGCAGCAGCAATGTCATCAGCAGCGGAGCGACAACGCTCCACCAGCCGCCCGCCGACAGCGCAATCAGGTAAAAGCCCCACCACACGCAGCACTCGCCGAAGTAATTTGGATGGCGCGTGTAGCGCCACAGGCCGGTGTCGAGGACCCGGCCGCGGTTGGCCGAATTGGCCTTGAAGCGTGCCAGCTGCCAGTCACCAATGGTCTCGAACAGAATTCCGAAGACCGCGAGTGCGGCGCCGGCATAGTCGAACAGGCCAAGCGGGCGCGAGCTGGCAATCGCGGCGAGCAGCGGCAGCGAAACCACCCAGGCGAGTGCGGCTTGAAGTCCGAAGATGAGATACAGGCTTTTCAGCGCGAAGTGCGGCTGGTTGTTGGCGCGGATCTTCTGGTAGCGGTGGTCTTCCGGTTCGCCCCAGTTGCGCCAGGTGAGATATCCGGCAAGCCGCAGCGCCCAGACCACAACGAGCACGAGCACCAATGCGTTGCGCGGCGCCACCTCGGGATGCGCGCCCGCGTACACCAGCGCCGCGGCAAGAAAGAAGATCGACCACATGCTGTCGACGATGCTGACGTCTCGCTTCACGAGGCTCACGAGCCAGGTGACAGCAGCGAGACCGAGCATGACCGCGAATCCGAGCAGATAGGCAGATAGGTCGAACATGCGTGTGCCCCCCTTCTAGCGCGCCGGCTCGGCAGCGATGCCGTCGAATCGCGTGGCAAGGCGCATCAGCAGTGGCATGAACAGTGCCCACCCGACGCTCAGTGCGCCGAGCGCGAGCACTGGTTCCGGAAAGCCCACCGCGCCGAGTTTGGCGCCACCGTAGTAGGCGAGCGGACCGGCAACCGCTCCGAGCCCGGCGGCGAGCCAATAGCGACCCTTCAACCAGTTGAGAGAAACGTTGAGTGTGGTGGCAAACAGCACCCACAGCGCCACGATCCAGCCCGGTGCCATACCGGCGAAAAGGGCGCCACTCGCAAAGTCGATCCAGCCGAGCGCCACCAGCGCGCTGTCCCAGGTTGCTCCCAGCACTGCGGCGAACACCAGCAGGCGCGCCTCTCTACCAGGTCGCGCCGCGGTGCCGAGGTGCCAGGCGACTACCAGCGCGGTCACGCCGAGGCCGAACCAGGGTGCGCCGTGGGCGCCGCCCAGCACGCACGCGAACCAGCCGGCCTGGAAGGCGGCAAAGTTTGCCAGCACGTGCCCGGTGGAGCGGTTGGTGTAGGCCACGTTGGAAAGTGCACGGGTGCTCATGACTTGCGCTCGAAGAGGTAGTGGCTCACCCACCATTGCTGGCCAGCCTCGTAGCCGAACAGTTCGGCGCATGCCATGAAGAAGATCCGCCAGCGCATCCACCACTGCTCAGCGTGCGCCGCACCGTAGGTGCGCTCGAGAATCGGGAAGACCTGCGCGCGCCGGACATCCATGTTGGCCAGCCAGGCGTTGGAGGTGCGCTCGTAATGAGTGCCATCCCAGCGCCAGCGGTTGACGATTTTGAGATGGTCCTGGAAGCACAGCGCAAGGTCATCGCTCGGCATCATGCCGCCGGAGAAGAAGTAGCGGCTCATCCAGTCGCTCGCGTCGCGCTCGACGAACGCATAGGGGGTGGAGCGATGCACGAACACGTGCATGAAGAACTGGCCGCGCGGCTTGAGCCAGCCGTGCACGCGCCCAAACAGCTCCGGCCAGTTGCGCATGTGCTCGAACATCTCGACCGAGACGATGCGGTCGAATTGTGCGCCGGCATCGAAGCCATTCATGTCACGCGTGATCACCTCGATGTTGGTCAGGCCGCGGCTTGCGGCCGTGGCAAGGATGTGTTCGCGCTGCGAGTGCGAGTTGGACACGGCAGTGATGCGGCTGCGCGGGTAGTGCGCCGCCATCCACAGCGTGAGCGAGCCCCACCCGCAGCCGAGCTCAAGAATCGACTGGCCGTCTGAAATGCGCGCGTGTTCGCAGGTGGCAGCGAGCGCGGCCGCTTCGGCGGCATCGAGGTTCGTGACACCGGCTGGCCACCAGCAGGAGCTGTATTTGCGGTGCGCGCCAAGCACATGTCCGAAGAACTCGGCGGGCACCTCGTAGTGCTGCTCGTTCGCCAGTTCCGGTACCAGTGCCACCGGGGCATGGCGCATCTCGGCGATAAATGCCTGTGTCAGTGCTGTCGCGGCCGTGCAGTCATTGGCCCGGATCTCATCGAGTCGTTGGCGCAGCAGGCGGCGGATACCGGCACGGATCACAACATCCGGCACGAATCCCTGTTCGGTCCAGTTAATCGCGGCGTGGGTGGCGTGGCTCATGGTGTTCTCCAGATCGGGGAGAGAAAGGGCGTGTCCGGCAGATGGACTAGGCGGTGATTTCGCGAAGCCGGCGAATGCCATGCTCGATATCGGAGCCGAGCGGAACGGCGCCGCCCGCGACGATCGCGTCGCGATGTCTGACCGAGGTCAGACCGCCGACGCAGACCGGAACGCGTGCCTCGGCGACTAATTTGGGAAGCCGCTCGGGCAGCAGCTCCGGTTCCGGTTCGATCGAGCCGGACAGCACGATGGCATCGATCTCGGCGCGCCGCACCACGGCCGGCAGGTCTTCGAGCGGCATGTTGGCGCCAAGCAGCACTATGCGAAAGCCGTTGTCGTGCGCCGAGAGCGCGAACAGCAGAACGCCGATCTCGTGCAGTTCCCCCGGCAGGCAGGCAAGCAACAGGCGCGGTCCGGTGTTGCCGTGCGCGCGGTGATGAAATCGGGCGCCAAGCTTGTTGCGCAGGTACACGCCAAAGAAATGTTCCTCGGCGATGCTGCCCTCGGCGGTTTCCCAACGTTGGCCGAGTTCGGTCAGCAATGGCAGCAACAGGTGGCGCGTCACCATGTCCACCGGGTAGAGCGAGAGCGCCTCGTTGTAGCTTTCTTCGAGCCCGTTCTCGTCAAAGCGGACAATGGCACTCACCATGCGTTCCAGATAGCGCTGCCAGGGACCGGCCTGCGCCTCGCCCGGGGCCTGCGGTTCTACCGTGGAGTCGAGCGCCGCACGCACCTGGCTGATGGCAATGCCCTTGTCGAGCAGTACCAGGACTCGGTTGATGAGATCAATTTGCGCCTGGGTGTAGAGACGATGCCCGGAAGCCGTGCGGGTCGGTCGAATCAGTCCGTAGCGACGTTCCCAGGCGCGCAATGTGACGGTGTTGACCCCGGTCAGCGTGGAGACTGTTCTGATCGGGTAGAGTGATGCTTCCCGCTCGTCCTGCCGTGCAGTGTTGTCTGCTTGTTTCGCCATGATGTTTTTCCGAATGTGCCTCAGGCTTTCAGGTAGCGGGCGAGCCAGTCGAGCGTGGCATACCAGCTGTTTGCCGCCTTGGCGGGATCCTTGAAGTTGAAGGAGTGATCGCCGTTGCGCACGACGATCAGTTTCGAGCAGTCACAGCGCTCGTTGAGCAGCGCGTTTAGTGACACCGAATCCCGCAACGGCGCGACGCTGTCACGATCCCCATGAATGAAGAGCACCGGCGTCCGAATGTCCTGTGCGCGATTGATCGCGGATGACTGCTTCAGCAGTCCGCGCAGATCGCTGTCGTCCAGGCCGTGGCCCTCGCTGCGGAATTGCCAGCGCGCCACAGTGAACGCAAGCCGCCAGATCGCACTGCGCTGCTCACGTTCGTCGACCCAGCGTTCGAAGTCGGTGATCGGGTAGTACGCTACGGCGGCGCGAAACTCGGGGACCTCCGCGGCAAGCAGCAGCGAGTAGGCCGCGCCGCGCGAAAAGCCAAGCAGTCCCATGCGCGTGGGGTCGACGCGCGGCTCGGCGCGCACCGGTTCGAGCAGGACGGCGATCTCCGCGGCATTGCGCAGGGGAAAGCGCACCTGACGGGACTCGCCATTGATGACACGCCCGTAGTCGATGGCGACGGCGAGATAGCCGCGCGAGGCAAGATCCCAGAGTATCGCGCGCAGGTCGTGGGCAGCCGTATCGATGCCAGGTTGCACCACGACGGTTGGGAACGGGCCGAGGCCCTGCGGGGCGGCCCACTCGTAACGGATCGCCAGCTCACCCGAGCGTGTTTCCTCCGACCAGGACACGACATCGGTGGGCGCCTCCGCCGGATGAATCAGCGAGAAGTCCACGGACGCGCAGCCACCCAGTCCGAAAAGGGTGATGGCCAGCATCAGTGCGGTGACGCGCCGCATGGCAGGTCTCACGGCTGGCGGCCCATCCGGCGGCTGTGGCGCACGCGCGCCACGGCGGGGTCGCGTGCCGGGACGGGAACCAGGGCGGCCACGACAAGGCCGAGCAACAGCGACAGCGACAGGGTTAGTGCGATCTCCACGACTGGGCTCTCCTTAAAGTTGTACGGGCACTGTACGATACCCGATCAAAGACGTCAACAAGACTTGTACAATAAAGTTTGATATCAATATAAACAGTACTTTATATATGTCAAATATTAACTCAAAACCTATACAACACTTATCCTATAGGGGTGAGCGAATCGGGCGTTTGGCCAGTCGCGGTGTGTCCTGCAATGGCGCCTGGCGCGTTTTGGCGCTTCGCCCAGGGCTTCAGAGCGCAGCATCTGTACGCGATCCGGCGAATCGGTGTGGCTTGAGCGGGACAGAGCGATCAGCTAGGGTCAAAAAGGATGAGCGCTCGGGCCGGCATCGTGAAGCGCCACAACAGGGAGAGGCGGGATGAGATTGGGTAGGGCGGCCAAAGCCGGTATCGCGCTCGCGCTCCTGGTCGCGGTCGGTTACGGCGGGCTCAAGGCGTACGTCTATTTCCAGGCGCGCGGGGCACTCAAGCAATTCATTGCGGTCGTTTCGCCATTCGCCTTCGTCCACTACGGAGGCATCGGTTCCACGCTGCACCGTGGCGCCGTGCACCTGACCAACGTGCGCGTCACGCCGAACGGCATGAGCGAAGGCATAACGGTGGACCGGCTCACACTCGAGCCCGGTGGTTTGTGGACGCTTCTCTCCCTGCGGCGTCGTCTCGACGCGCGCGACTTTCCGGAATCACTCGGCATAGAAGCACAGGGCGTCACCATCCCTCTGGATGGCGATTTGGTGCGAAAAGTTGAGGCGTTGGCCAAGGCGCATGGCCCGAACCCCGGTGCGGCGCCTGGTGCGCCACATTGCGCGGGGCTGTCGACCTTCGGCCCCGGCCATCTGCGCAAGCTTGGCTACCAGTCGCTGGTGTCTGATTTGCAGGTTCGCTACCACTATGACCGCGGCGCGTCGCGGCTCCAGATTGACATGGAAGGCGCTACGCACGATCTCTCTTCCGTCACACTCGCGATGACCCTGAAGGGACCGATACGTCTGCCGCGTGCAGGCACCTTGCGTACCATGCCGCAAATTCCCGAGCTCACATTTGTCTACAAGGATGTCGGTTATACCGAGCGGCTCAAGCGCTACTGCGCACAGGCAACTGGCACGTCGGTGGAGGACTACATCAAGTCAGAAGTCAGTCAGTCCCCCGAGGCATTCCAGCAGCAGTGGGGGTTTAGCCCGGGACCGGGTTTGCGCGAAGCTTATCGGAGCTTCCTCACCGCACCGGGAGAGCTTTATGTCCGCATCGCACCGTCGAGTGATTTTCCGGCGTCTGGCATGGCGCTCCACAAACCGGACGATCTGCTAGCCATGCTGAATCCGACCGTCAAGGTGAATGGCCAGCGCGTGGATGACCTGAGCTTCAATGTCCTCGAGCCAACACAGCTCGCCGCGCAGGAGCAGCCTGTCGATGCCGGAGCCCCGGCGGCATCTGCAGACGCCGGGAGTGCCCCCGCGCCCGGGCCGCGCCCGCGCGCGCGCCGCGCCTACGAGGACGTGCCTACCGCCAGCACGCGCGAGAGGAAATACCAGAACATTGCCGTGGACGACCTGCCAAGAAGCGTTGGTGAGTACGTGCGTCTCACGGTTGGCGGCGACCATGTTCGCGAAGGCAGCCTCACCCGCGTCCTCAACGGCGTCGCCTATGTCGAGGTCAGGCTTGCGGCAAGCAACACGATCGTCGTGCAGATTCCCTTCGGCAACATCGTGACTGCCGAGGTTCTGCGCTAACTGCGCGTTCGCAGCGCGCTGCGCACGAGACCCGCGATCATCCCCAGCAGCCCGGTTGCGTACACTCCCCAGGCGAAACTGTTTGGCACGAACCCGGCCACGGCTTCGCGGCCTTCCAGCAATTGCGGCCAGGCCGGCGCAAGGAAAGCGCCGAGCACGAACAGCGCGCCGGAGCAAAACAGCGCCACCGACCAGCGGTCGAATACGGGGTCGCGCTCGATCACCAATGCGTAGCCGCCCCATGCGGCGAACAGTAGCGCCACCAGCGCGGCGCTGATCCATGGCCCAAGCCAGGGCCAGGGGATGAGAA
>Ga0209427_10005806_pt1 | contig 14134 bp, 8 predicted proteins | sample DeeMarSWOR136_30_FD_187465 | JGI IMG/M metagenome (GOLD analysis project Ga0209427, IMG submission 187465) | Marine sediment microbial communities from White Oak River estuary, North Carolina - WOR-1-36_30 (SPAdes) (version 2) | ecosystem: Environmental > Aquatic > Marine > Intertidal zone >... | reverse complement strand
TTTTTCTCCGTTTTTCTTCCAGTCGTCGTAGCCGCTTCTGTCTATCAGTTCAGGTATGAACTGTTCCTTCATGAAGTGGTCCATGGTGTGTTTTTGGGCTAGGTAGTGGCCGCCTGGACCCACCTTGTGAACAACGTCGAGAGCCAAAGTTTCATCGTTGATTTCCACCCCTTGAAGAGACGTCAGCATGGCTCTGCAAAGCTCGTCGTCGATCACCAACGTCTCAAGAGAAGCCGTCATTGAACAACCAAGACCCCCAGCTCCAGCAACAACGTCGGCCCCAGCAAGTACTGGCAAAATTGTGCTCATCATCTTCTCGCAGCAAGCTTGAGGTCCCGGTACTTTGGCGGAAGTGACAAGACCCATGACAGTTGCGGTGAAGCCACTATACTTGGCGATTTCTACTGAAGCAGCATTTAGCAATGCTTCTTCCGGTGCGCCCGCTGCCCACTGTCCATACTTCATGTCAAAGGCGGCAGGATAATAATTGGTGTACATTGAAGTTCCTGGATAAGCAAGTTGAACTATGGTGATTCCACCCAAGATTTCAGCGTTTGTAACGGCAAGTATTCCCGCCAAAGTCACTGGTGCTGTGGCGCCCGCCTGAGTCATGCTACCCGACATGCATGGGCAGCCCATCTCGGCGAGCTTCAAAGCGTGATCAACATATAATCCGTGGAACTGTAGAGGAGACATTCCATAAAAACCACCACGTGACAGGGGTCTTTTCCTTAAGGCTTCCTCGCCTCCAGCAATCACCTTTGCCATTTCAAGTTGATAGTCAAACAATATTCGTGACAATACTGGTGATTCGGTATTGCCACCGCCAAGATAAATACCAGTGGGTTTCTCGGTGTTGTTCAATCTTGTAATAACATCGTAGAAGCCGCGAATGTGTTCAGGTTTGTCGAAGGACGCTGTCATACCTCCACCCGAAGGATAAGAATCCAACGCGTCAGTAACTCTCACTATTCTAGCTACATCGTCAGTGGTTGAAGACTTCCACTCACCTGTCTCCAGATCGCTGGTGTTAACACACAATCCATCAGTGTTAAAGTAAATATGTCTTCCATCCAATTTGTAATCGTATTTGGAGTTTCTAGCTGAATAAACAGTCACAGATTTCGAAGCTTTTCTAAGACACTCTTCAACTATTGATGGCGAGAAGAACACAATTTGCTTTTTGTAATCCACGGTGCAACCTTTGTGGTCCAGCATTTTCAGAATCTCTTCACCGTCAACAATTCGAATACCTGTCTTGTTCAGAATGTCTAGGGTAGCCCAGTGAATCGCGTCTAAATCCTCTTGGCTGAGAATTCGGTAAGATGGCATTTTGGACGGTTTCTCAAAACCCACCAATTTCATTCATCTCTCAATTTCATCAGGAAACCATGTTTACATATTCTGCCAAAAAAGCATTACGACTGAATTTTCTTTTCTCCAGATTCCATGTACAGGTACCACCGGCAATTGCTTCAAAAATGCTCACTATGTCTCCCTCATTCAGGATAGTGTTCTCAGTGGCGATTTTTCCGTTGACTACAACCATCCACCTATCGCTTCTTGTTTTTCTCAGTTTACGAAAAAGGTTAGAAACTGTGGAACCTCGTTCTAACGAAAACTCTGCCTTGTCTTTCCCATCTAAATGTTTTTTAAGAATGCCATAAGCTTTGACTTGGATCATCAACTAGCATCCCAAGAGAGTCCAAGTTTATCAGCAACCCATGGTATATCAAGTTCCTCAAGCTTGGCCCTTGTGGGTGCCCCCCTTTCCTGATCCCATCCCATCATGCTATAATATATGCTCTTAGCGTTTTCAAGTTTTCTCGGATCGACTGCCGTATCCGAAAGTGGTCCGGACGTTTGTGGGTGAAAGAAGCGATCCGGCAGCCAATCATCTTTTCTTGTAAATCCTTCTCTTATGTTAAAAGCTCTAGCCATATTTATCGAGCGTTCACTAACCTTCATTATTTCCCATAGATTGCTGTCCCATCCAGTAACCGCTCTGACTATTTCCACTATCTGGTCTTCGTCCCAATGGACAAAATCGCACAGTAATAAACAATTTTTTATTATTTCAAAGTTGACCTTATACATGTAGAGTCTGACTTTTTTTGGACCCAAATCCTCTAAGGGAACTGGCTCAACTATCCCGAAAGAAGGCATTTTTTTTGTCCAAGTATCATGTAGATTGTTCATGTGATCTGCACCTGTAGGTTTAACCGAATATCCAAGTCCTAACCCTCTTTTTAGGCGTGGATCATGCATTGGAACCTCTTCGCCTTTTACATGAACCGCAAACTTTTCTGCTCCTTTTCCAATCCTTTCAGCAGCTCTCATTGTTCCTTCAGCTAATAAATCTCCTATTCCTTCTCTTTTAGCAATCATTTCAACGATTTGCAACATTGCTTCGACATTTCCGAAAGTTAAATTGATTCCGTGAGTATCTGTTTTTGTCAACAGTTTATTTTCAAAGCATTCCATAGCAAATGCTATTACGTTTCCAGTTGAAATAGTGTCAAGAGTTGAACGTTGACACAGTTCATTGGCTTTGCATATAGCTTTCAAATCATTTATGCCGCAGTTAGAGCCAAATGCAGCAAGTGTTTCATATTCTGGGCCTCCATAAATGGGGTCAACCGCATAAGGTTCTTCGATCTTGACAACCTTCTTGCACCTAACTGGACAGAAATAGCAAGCTTCCATCCCTATTCTAACCGTGTCTTTGATAGCTTGAGCAGAAATAGCTTCTGGATCTGGGAATTCCGCGTCTCTAAAGTTGCGCGTTGGCAGGTTTCCAGATAAAACACCTTCTTTCATCGCTGCCCCCGTTCCATATTCATGCATTTTTCCGTGTTCTTCTTCAAGGTTGTCGACAATCCATCGCGTGAGTTCCTTAAGTTTCTCGGGGTTAGCCATTTCAGGCCCTCCATGTCCTCTAACGGCTACAGCCTTCAGATTCTTTGAGCCCATCACAGCACCCATACCTACACGTCCAGCGGCGTGTTTAAGATCGTTGATAATGCAAGCGAAACGGACCATTTCCTCGCCCCCTTTCCCTATTTGAGCGGTTCTCGCCAGTCTTTCTCCTACATCTTTGCGAATAATTTCTTGTGAGTCTCCAATATCCAAGCCCCACAGATGTTGCGCATCTTGTATTTCCACTTCGCCATCGTGAATCCACAGATAGACCGGTGATTTAGCTCTACCCTTCATGACAATGCCGTCAAATCCTGCATGTTTCAACTCTGCACCCCAAAAACCGCCAACCTCAGCTTCACCGTAAGCTCCTGTAAGAGGTGATTTTGCTCCTACACTATTACGACCGCCTCCGGGGATTGGAGCTCCTGTGACAACGCCTGGCGCAAATACAAGAATATTTCTCGAACCTAACGGATCAATTGCTGATCCAAGTTCCTTCAACAAATAGTAGGTTACAACACCTCTGCCCCCAAAATATCGACGGTAAAAGGATTCCGGAGGTTTTTCTACTCGAATCTTTCTTCTTGTCAGATCAACTCTTAGAATCTGTCTGTTGTAGCCAAACGTCATTTTTCAACAACCTAACATACGCTTGGAACGTGAAATGTTTTATATATTTATCGATGAGTATGCTGAGCAAAAATCGATTACAAAGTTTGAGATATTCCCAGAGAGAATCATTTCCTGATCCAGAAATTGTCGAAGTTTCAATCTCCAAAAAAGTAACGAAAAAAAATGTTCTGCTGTTAATGAAAGACATACCTTTGTATAGGTGAAACGCAGAATCTTCCTATAAACGGGTGATTATACTTGGATGTTGTATCTTTCAAACTGAGCAGAGATCTCAAACTAATTGCACTGTCTAATTTCATAGGTGCCGCAGGCGAAGGCTTATACTTCTACATTTGGCCGCTATATATTTTGGAACTTAACGCAGACCCAATTTACTTGGGCGCTTTGATTTCCATACTTTACCTTATATCTGCAATCACACCTATACCCGGAGGATTGCTTGCGGACAAGTACGACCGAAGGAAGATCGTAATTGTTGCTTGGACGATGTGGGCAACTACACCTCTACTTTATTCAATGGCTGCAGACTGGACTCAACTTTTGCCTGGCGCATTTATGTGGGGTTTCTCTATGATAGGTCAGCCAGCTTTCAGTGCATACATTGTAACTGCTGCGCCCAAAAAAAAACTCGCATATGTCTTTTCTCTTGTTCATGGGTCGTGGTCGCTTGGCTACATCTTCTCTCCAACATTAGGTGGCTATTTGTCTACTGTAATAGGCATGAGAGGGGTGCTCCATCTCTCATTCATCTTGAGTGCCCTGTGCGCGACCACATGGTTCTTTATCAGTAGCCAACGCCATAAGACAACATCTGCTGAACCCAAACTATCAAGATCGAAGAGCACGAGTAGAAACAAAATATATTTGTGGGTGGCTTTCTATGCAGCGACAACTTTTGTTATCTTTATTCCCAAGCCATTCATTCCAACATTTCTTCAAAATGAAATTGGGCTGAACACTGTTCTCATAGGCGTGTTGGGCTCCGCCACCTTCTTTGGGTCGACTGTCTTAGGGATTGGATTTGGCAAAATAGGTGATCTATGGAGGCGAGAGCGTGTCGTGTTTTTGTGCGTAATCCTATGTGTACCAGCATTTGCTCTTTTGATCTTCTACAAAAACTTCTTAATTCTCTTCTTAGCGTCTTTTCTGATAGGCGGTTCAAACGCAGTTGGGTCGCTAATCAGCTCCATCATAGGCACAGCTGCTCCCGAAACCACTCGAGCACGATGGATGGCTGTTCCTCAAACGGCAAGTATGATTGGTGCCTGTTTGGCTCCTTATCTGGGAGGTTTTCTTTACCAGTTTTCACCGTATTATCCGTTCTTAGCTGTAATATTGATAATTCCTTTGATAGCTGTTTTTTCACTGATTCACTCTGAACGGGAAACGCGACATCGATAGGAAATGTATACTGTTATGTGCAACGCTGGTTAGCTTCTGGAGCTCTCGCACATGTCTTTTATCGAGTCTTCCAGCCCCAATTCCGTTATTTGTGTACTTAATTGATCCATCCACATGCATGCACAATGATTTCTTGTTCTCTTTCTGCGCATGTTCACGTTGTATCAAAAAGTTAAAATAGTTGAATGAGTACGTAGAAGCTTCAATTTGGGGTGTATAATTTGAAAGTGTCAGTTATTGGTGCTGGAGCTCAGGGATCAGCTACTGCTTTTGTCTTGACAAAGATTTCAGATGCTACAGTTGTTGCCGCCGACGTAAACTTGAATGTTGCGAAAAAGGCTGTAGAGAGCATAAAGAGCGACAAGGTTTGTGCTGAAAAGGTTGATGCAAGTAAAATAGAGGATATCGTTCGTGTTGCTAAAGGATCTGATGTAATTGTCAATGCATGCATGCCAAGATTCAATTTCAACATAATGGAAGCTGCCTTGAAAACTGGAGCAAACTACATAGACTACGCTGGAGATGTACCGTGCAAAGATTTCGTTCCAAAAGAATTAGCTTATGATGCAAAATTCAAAGACGCCGGATTAACCGCCGTGATCTTTACAGGTGGACCCTTTGTTACAAACGCAGCTATAAAATACGCGGCCGATAGACTTGACAGCGTGGACGAGATACGTATGAGACTTGGAGGAACACCGAGGGAAAGAGAGTTCATTCCAACATGGACGCCTGGATGGTGTCCAGAAATAGCTTTGGTCGAATGGATCTACCCAATGGTCTACGAGAATGGAAAGTGGAAAGACGTGCCACCTTTTTCGGGTGTAGAGGAATACATGTTTCCTGAACCAGTGGGTGGGCCAGTAACCGTGACTCATGTGGACTACGAACCAGTACACACGCTCCCTAGGTTCATAAAGGGCGTTAAATACGTGGAACAGAAAAACCATCCAGATATAATGGCAGGTTCACTGATTAAAATGGGCTTCGCCAACAAAGAGCCTATAGACGTTAAAGGTGTCAAGGTGGCGCCTATAGACGTTTTGCTAGCACTCACACCAACAGCCACAGAGACTCGTTTGAAATGGGAGAAAGAACGCACCGCCGAAACCAAGGAAAAAGAAAGCTACTTCTGCTCGTTGGCAGAGGTCAAAGGTGAAAAAGATGGCGAAAAAATCACTCACACAGTGTTCAGACTAGCTCGTCAGGGCGAAGAAAAGGAAAGATGGGGAAGAAGCGGGGTATCAGTGGGTGTTCCAGGTGGAGTAACAGCTGTTATGATCGAAAAAGGAGAGATAAAGACTAAAGGAGTTGTGCCACCCGAAGGATTGGATGTAGATCTGTACTTGTCCAGATTGGCTGAAAACGGGTTCGTCTATCATGAGAGCATTACAAGGCCAATCCAAGTATAAACACAGATACAACTAGTTGCCAAAGAGCTCCCAAACTTAGCGGAGAATCGCGTACGCATAGTCAGTAGAAAACAAGAAACTTGCGGTTCCGATAGGCAGAAGAGCTACGTATTCATAAGAAATGTGGGGGATACCTCTCCTCTAACTACTCATTTTCTTTGTGTGCACGGTTCTCTTTTTCCACGTTTTTAATTATTGTTTCTATCTTCTTCCAAACAGTCTTGTCAACTGGTTCAGGTTCATGCTCTGCCAGAATTTTTTTTGCCTGCTCTCTTGCTTTCTCTCGAATATGTTTAGATCCCAATTTTTCCCAGACGTTTCGAGTTTCTCGGCTGCTGAGCTTCGGATCGTAACGTTCTTTTTTGAACCAGTGTAAAGTGTGTTTGTCTGCAAGATAGTTCCCCCCAGGTCCAACTCTATCTATTACATCTATCGCTAATGTCTCATCGTTGACTTCGATTCCTTTGGAGCTTCGAAGAACCATTCCAGCCATTTCGTTATCGATGATCATCTGCTCGAAGCTTGTAGTGTTATATGTCTCAGTAGAACCCATAGATAAATCCATCAAGTCTGCACCCGCCCTAACCCCCATCATCAAAGACATGGCTTTCTCATAGCTAGCCTGAGCATCTGGAACTTTCGAGTCAGACTCAGCTCCTACGCTACACGGTATTCCATAATGTCGAGCTATTTGTGCTGCTGCAGCGCTTATCAAACCCTGCTCAGGACAACCAACAGAAGCAATTGTTGTGCGCATATCCATTATACATGAGACTGACCCGTAAATAACTGGTGCACGTGGATTAACCAGATGAGCGATCAGCAAACCGCTCAAGACTTCCGCATTTTGCTGCACCAACGTTCCAGCAAGAGTTGCAGGGGCTGTGGCTCCTGCTATAGCCATAACCATCATAAAAATAGGCTGCCCAAACTTTGCTGATCTTAAAACAACTTCAACCATTTCCTTACCGTGAGTGAGAGGACTTACAGGATCAACATAACCAGCCATAAAAGGCTTTTTCAGAAGTTCCTCTTCACCGCCTACCAAAGCAGATGCGATTCTCAGGCCATCAATTCCACCTCCCTCCAAACATTTTGATGAGTTTCTTATGGTCATAGCCAGTCTCTTAATGCCATGAATCCTCTGTTCAGCTTCACTTGTAGAAATATGTGCTGATGTGGTGGGTGGATAAACAATATGAATGTTTTCGAGCGCGTCTATAAGCCTTACTAACTTCACTGCGTCATCCTCTGTTGGTGGACGGCACTGACCCGTCTCTATGTCAATCATGTTCTTGCAAGTTCCTCCAGGTCCAAACTTTGTAGGAGCACCTCCAATCCTGATGCTATTCTTGGGATTCCTTGCGTGCCAGATGAAGCTCTTTGGAGTCTTTGCTACAGCTTCTTGAATCAGGTAGTCTGGAATCTTAGCAGTTTCTATTTTAAAGTCGATAATGGCACCCGCATTGTCCAAAAGCTTGAGAGCTCTTTTCTCGTGAACAACAACTCCGGTACGTTCAAGCACTTCAAGTGTGGCAGTATGAATATCATAAACCTCGTCGGAACTCAGAACATTCATGTTTCCCTTTTTAAGCAGCGTTTCTTTTTAGCCTCCTTCTCAGAGACTTGGCAATAGCAACGTATTTAAGATTTTTGTGTATGGCCACGCATTTTAAGTGATGCAAAATAGAAGGATGGATTGTGTTGTTTAGGTGGCAACGGATGCGGTGGTCCATACTGCTATCAGATTGTACAATTTTCTTGTAACCTTTTTTATGATAATTATGTTTTATCTCCTTTTTTTGCGATATGCAAACTTGTGGAAAGCGATGAAGATGACAATTAGAATGGTCTGTTTCAGAACTTGGGCATAACTTCTTTTGCGAATAGTGCTCTGCTTTTTGTGGTGGTACACTCAAAGTAGAATCGTGTAATTCCTAATTTCAAATATTCTCTTATTTTGGAGTAACATTCATCGGGTGTACCAACAATGTTTCTTTGAACATATCCGTCATAATCACGTGCGCGTTTGCTTCCCGTAGTGTAGTGTTGTCTTGATGCTAGATATCTTTCAACGTTGGATCTTACATTGCTTCCTCTCGACAAAAGGAAAAGGTCGCCTGTCCATGACTTCTTTATTTCGTCAGAGTTTCTTCCTATTTTGGCGCAGTGTTTCTTTAGAACGTTAAGTTTGTGGGCATACTCTTCTGGTGTACCGTACCAATTGCACCCATCAGCGAGTTCGGCTACCACTCTCAGCGTGAGTTTCTCTCCTCCGCCTCCAATCCAGATGGGTGGGTGAGGCTTCTGCACAGGTTTAGGATCACAAAGCGCCTCTTTAATTTCGTAATATTTACCCTTAAAACTGGGCTTTTCCTCAGTCCACATCTTCTTAATAATTGTCACCGCTTCTCTCAGCTGTGCTATTCTTACAGCCGGCTTCGGAAAAGGGAAGCCATAAGCTAGATATTCATTTTCTTTCCATCCAGCTCCAATCCCGAATTCAAGTCTCCCATTGGAAATCACGTCCAGAGTTGCTCCAATCTTAGCTGTTAAGGAAGGATTACGGTAGGAATTGCACATAACTAAGGAACCAATGTGTATTCTCTTGGTTAAAGCTGCAAGCGCAGACATCGTCGTAGTACACTCTAACGCGTCAGCAATCTGTTCTGCTTCAGGATCACGATAACCCTCCCAAAAGAAATGGTCCCAAATCCAAACGGAATCAAAGCCCAGTTCTTCAGATTGAAGCGCAATTTTCTTAACGTATTCAAAATTTGGAATGTCAATCTCGATACCAAATTGAACCTTCTCCAACTAGCTTCCCTTCCAATATGTTCATATTCAAGTCTATTATTGTGTAGTTCATGCACATAAACTCTTGTGCATAACGGTCAGATTAATGAATTATCTGTGACAAGAGGAGGTATATACACATAGCTACTAGAGATACTCCACTAATCAGCTCCGTAACTGAAAGTCTTTTACTTCTGAGGATTTTTGTTTTGTGACATAAGACATTGAACGTTACAACTATGGTTAGAATCAGGAAAAGCGGCACTACAAATATGCTGTTGCATAAACCTAAAAGAAAATAGATTTGACCGGAATCACTCAGAGAGGATAGAAGACCCAAACCAACTAGGTAAGGGCCACCAATGCAAAGCAAAAAGGTGAAAGTTGCAAAAAACCCTAGGACAAAGGAAGCGACTACACCAAACTGAGTTTTTTCTATTCTTAACGCTATAAACTTGCGGAAAAATTTGGAATTGGAGATTTGAATCTTGCTTTCATCCCTTTGGTAACGCTGAAAATCTCTAGTATCAAACCTACAATTACCAGCGTTTTATTGACGTAATGAATAGTTATTGTATGCATGACGAAAAAACAACTTGTAACCCATATTTTCTTGGTCAAAAATGATAATGAATCTTTATCTCCAAACTAGAATTTCTTGATGATAATTCTGAAATGATATTTTTCCCAATTATCTCTGAGAATCTAGCGTACACGCGATGTTTTAACGTTGCTTAGAGAAGAAATTCAACCGATCACGTTATAAATGAGCAAATGCAGCTTTGAATCACATGTTGCTCTCACTTTATGTTTCATTTCGTTTGTCAAGCAATACCCGAATTGAACTTCCAATTCATGTTCTACTAATGACTGGTTTCGCAATCGTAGTTTCTCTTCTTTCAACGTTTACATGCATGCTTTGGCTTTGGATAATCTTTCTATATCCTTTTTGGCTGGTTTCGTTCCCATTTTATTCAACTCCCGAACTACTTTTTGGCGACTACGGCCCACTCGTTAGCTACAATATCAATATCTTCGGATCGAACGTATCGTCTATTTCTCCTCAAAACGTCCTTGTTTACGGTTTCTCGTTCTACTTGATTATTAACATTGTAGGTACACTGCTCGGTTACTTGGCTGGCAAAGTACTCTGTGATAAAACGTTTGAATGGAATCTGCTTAATTTTTTCTTTCGTTACGCGATTTTGTCTTTCCTAGTCTGTTACGGGGTAATATGGTTAGGCTGGTTTGCATTACAATATATTGCATGGTATGGAGTTGATCATATTTGGTTTGCCTTTGTGGAAAATGTACTGTTTTTTTGCGAGAATTTCTTCTGGATCCCTGCAGTAATAGTTACAGTCATCTATGCAGTATACTCCCGATCTAAGAAAACTGCCACATGATTCAGTTTGTTATCATATAAAAATGATTATCGAATGCCTAAGCGTTAAACCGGTACAGTTTCACAAGCAATTGATTTAAAATCATATTTCTCGTAGTTGATAGCGATACCTCAAAGAACATACTGTGTGCACATAGAAGCAAGACTTGGAACTATTTTCTATAAGACGCTACAACAATACTTAAATCATGCTTTAGCCATAGAGAAAATTGATTTGGAAGTAACTTCCATATCGATAAAAGAAAAAAAGAGGAAAGGAGAATGAAAAAGAAACATATTACAGCAATGACTTTGACTTGTTTGATGATGATCAGTGCATTAGCAACAACTGGCTTAATGACAGTGAATGCTGGCAACCCGAACGCAGGAAGTCTTACAATGCATCTCGTACTTATCACCGATGACTTCGATGGAGAACACGCTATTGGGCTTATGCTTCAAGAAGAGCTAGCTAAGATCGGAATCACACTCCTAATCGAATACAGAGATCCAGAAACGTACAGTTCTACTATCGAATCCTCAGGTACACACTGGAACGTCACGTGGGATGACGCGCCGAACTTAGGATATGACATGAAAATTTGGGAATGGTGGGGTATGCCCACCAGCCTACTTTGGTGGCCAGCGATGATGAGCGCAGGTGGCATGCCTCCACTCGGGTGGCAAACCATGAGTTACAACAACACGAAATTTGATTCCCTCTTGTGGCAGCAATACGCAGAGTTCGACCCAGTGGAACGCAAGAAATTAATGATGCTGTTGCAACAAGAATGGGTACACGACGGTTATGGACCAGTGCTATACGCTCCCGAATTCATCCAAGTGGTGGATAAGCGATTCCAGACGGCATGGGGCACTCCGGGCTGGGAGGACGCAGCATGGTGGTACGATAACTTCCTGTACACGTGGAATGAATCGGCATGGGGCAGTTCCGTTCCGGCTGATCCACTTGTACTCAAATTCGCCGACGCCGGAAATTGGTATGTCTACAACCCCATATACATGTGGACGTACGTTCAAGACATGACGCAGTGCCAAACCCACAGCATGTTATACGTTGTAAGCAAGGAACCTGGAGCAGATCTTGGAGAAGATTTCTGGGTTAGACCCTATTTGGCTGCTGCCGACCCAGTTTGGGCAGACGACTACTTAACCTGCAACATCTCGTTACGAGACGATGTGTACTGGCACAACTTCACCGACATCTACACGGACCCACTCAACCCCATTGAGTACAACAACGAGAAATTCACGGCAGACGATGTAGTCATGACCTTTGCGGCCCTAATGGACCCCGACGTTGGCGCTTGGGGTAACGGCGACTTCATTGGCGTTCTGGATACAATAGTGTATCCTGGAGGCTGCGAGAAACTTGATGACTTTACGGTTCGTTTCCACTTGGAGAGGCCATACGTTGAGCTCAAGGATCTGCTCGCAGACGAGTGGGCAGCGTTTATCCTACCTGAACACATCTTGGGAAGCGTCGCCCCTGGTGATTGGTACGGCCATTGGACAAACGGCGTGCGTCCACCGCCAGGCACAGGACCATACAGATGGATAGAACAGAATGAAGAAGAAAACTGGTGGAGACTCGAAAAAGTTCCCAACTACCCAACAGGACTCAACCCGTTCGGTTATGGGGAAGTTGTTCCCGACGAAATCATCGGCTACACAATATTTGATCAAACTGCAGGCTGGACAGCTTTGATGAACCATGAAATTCATTTGGGCTCCGGTTCTTGGGATGCAACGCTATCACAGCTTGAGGCAGCAAATGCCACTGGTGAATTTTGGGTTTTCAACTCGCCCATGCCCGCCGTAAGACAGCTGTCTTTCAACCTTAACCATCCGGTTCTCAGCAACAGGTATGTGAGACAGGCTATAGCTCACGCTATCAACTACCCAAAGATAAGGGATGACATTCTGCCATTGGCAGGTCTTAATGGATTCCTGCAATCTACTCCTGTTTGGCGATCGCTCGAACAGTTCTACCCGACAGCTGCGGAAATGGTGGAATACAACATTGGACCTTACGAGTACAACATTGAAGTGGCGCAGCAGTACATGGACATGTGGAAGTATTCGTTGTCTGCTAATGCTCCAGCTGGAAGTCCAGAAGTAGCTTTGGGACCTGTAGGTGACTCAGATTTCAGCGGCTTCGTGGAGCTGGACGACTTCGCCATCTGGGCGGAGAACGTTGGAACAGCCCCTGACGCTTGGCCGTGGTGGTCAGGCCAGGATATTGATCCTGACGCTGACAACACTGATTACGTTGAGCTGGCTGACTTCTACGATTGGAGAGAGAACGTCGGCAGCTACTATCCGTTCTATGGAGCTAGATAGGAAGGTTAGAGGTGAATAGAGTGAGAAGAAAATTTGCGGCATTGGCGTTTCTGCTGTGTGTGTTGGGCATGCTCACCGTGAACATGCCATCAACACTCAGCGTCGACTATCCGAGCGTTAAGGTGCTTCCTTCGAGCACTGTAGATCCCAGCCTAACGGTGGGGATGTTGTACACGGTTTCAATAGTCACGGACTACACTGGATGGGATGTTACCAGCTACCAGTTCACCTTAAGCTATGATCCTGCAGTCTTGGAAGGCGTTGCGGTTGTTAACGGCGACCTAATTGTGGGCGGAAGCGCCCAGTTTAAGTCTGGAAAATTCAATGATACCTCCGGCGAACTTTCATTGACAGTGGGCTTCTACTTTGCGGAAGGAGAAGTGCACGCTGGACCTGGAACGCTGGCAGAGGTGACCTTCCGAGTAATAAGCGTGGGATCCTCTGACATAGCGTTGGGACCAGAAACCAAGCTGATCGGCTGGGACTTCTGGTTCTGGACAGAATATGATATCGTAGATGCAGCAACCATGCCGACCCACATTGAAGGCGGTTTCTTTGACAACACGGGCGCCGTTGCGAATCCACCGTACCCGCCAGTGGCCTCCATCGTAGCAGATGGAACTGGATTCACTAACGAATCAGTGAGCTTTAGCGGGGCGGGATCCTACGATCCGGATGGAACAGCCATCGTCAGCTACAGTTGGAACTTTGGAGATGGAACAACAGGAATCGGCGTGACACCCAGCCACATGTACACTGTTGCTGGAGTCTACAAGGTCACGTTGAGAGTAACTGACTCTCAAAGCCAAGTGAGCGGCAAAGTCACCCACACTATACTTGTGGAGGATAGGCCTCCGTTCAAGGCTAACCTGGTTGACAGGAAGGCGTGGCCAGAACACCACCACCACGACATCTCAAGCTACGGTGACATCGACGTGCTTACCGCCAAAGTGATAAACAACGGAACCGACACCGTGCAAATGAAAGTCGTCTTCACCATCTATGATGGCAGAGGAGGCGCGGTGCTGGGAGAGCTGGAAACAGCTGAAGTCACGTTGGCAGGATATGACACGACGCAGCTGCTCACCGTTGACTTCGACGCAACCGACCCCACGTGGGGAACACCCAAATACGTTGTCTTCATAGTGGCCAGATGCTGGTTCGGCGAAACAACGCCGGAAAGACCGGGACACACACTGAAAACCATCAGACTGTCAGTAGT
>Ga0209427_10005805_pt1 | contig 14137 bp, 7 predicted proteins | sample DeeMarSWOR136_30_FD_187465 | JGI IMG/M metagenome (GOLD analysis project Ga0209427, IMG submission 187465) | Marine sediment microbial communities from White Oak River estuary, North Carolina - WOR-1-36_30 (SPAdes) (version 2) | ecosystem: Environmental > Aquatic > Marine > Intertidal zone >... | reverse complement strand
GGCCGGGCCAATCGTTTCAAAGGTAAAGGCGTTGTCGAATATGCCAAACGGCACTTGAAACTGACGGGCACAACCGAAGGAGGCACCAAGGTCCACTATATGTGCCCGGATACCGGCAAAAAATGGATTAGAGAAGGTCACACATTAACGGCATACCGGGATAAATCAAAGCGACGACAATGACCGTGGAATTAGGCCACACGTTAAATGTAAATCAGACCGAAGATTTTAGTAGAATTACAATCATACTACAAAATTAGGCTTTGTTTATAGCCCAATACCCATAGTTTTTCCAAGCCGGAGTGAACAGGCGGCGGCCGGATTCGAACCGGCGAATAACGGTTTTGCAAACCGTCGCCTTAGGCCTCTTGGCTACGCCGCCCAATTGCGTATTCTCGGCTATTTTATCCTTAATTTGGTCGTTTTGCAATAGGGCAAATGTCATTTTCTCGTGTCTTATCGCGCTTTTTGGCAATATTTTTAGGGATTGAAGCGTCCAATCTTATTGTAATTGTCTAAAATTAGTGATGTGGATTTCCTGATGTGATTCGCTTATTGAGTGATGAATTTGCTGTTTTTATTGGAACCTCTTTTGTTACGGTAATGAGTAAAATCCAAAATTGATGATGTTGTGTGCATCTCGGCCGGTTTCATCTTTTCTTTTGTAACCTTTTATAGTACAATGGATTATCTGCCGATGAATTTTTTGTAATATAAGTGGGGATTGTGTTGGAGAAGGGTCTTTTTATGACTTGTAAGCTTCGACTAATGACATTTATATACTGGGGGCTGGGAATTGTTGTACTCTTTTTTATGGCAAGTGGTTGCAGCCGGGAGTACTACAAGGCCGAAGCCGACAAAGAAGTATATAATATCATCGATGGCAAATGGCAGGACGACTTTGGCTCAAAGGTCAATTACAGGGTCAGCGATGTACCGGCCTCGGCAAATGACGTGCAGATCGAAAATGCCGTTCCGTCATCGGGTGTCATATCTCTTGCGGAAGCAGTCGCAATGGCTACCGCCCACAACAGGACTTATCAGACACAAAAAGAATCTTTATATCTTTCGGCGCTTAGTTTAACGGATGAACGACATAAATATGCACGACAATGGTTTGGAACGATTGATGGCAGCTATATCAGTGAATCAGGCGAGGAAGAGACCAGTGTTAGTGGAGGAAGTGAGGAGAATGCATTAGTGGGTTTTGACCAATTGCACCTTTTAGGTGATGGAGTGTTAATATCTACCGGTCTGGCGATAGACTGGATACGCTTTCTGAGTGGCGATCCTCGAACGAGCCTGAGGTCGGTTCTAAGCGCAACCGTAACGGCTCCTATACTTGGCCTGGGAGCCGGCAAGGTCGCCAGAGAACAACTGACTCAAGCCGAGCGTAATGTATTGTATGATATACGCTCGTTTAATCGCTATAGAAAAACGTTTGTGGTTAACATTGTAAATGACTACTATAATGTTTTGCAGCTAAGAGATGCCGTAACTAATTCGGGGAATAATTATAAGAGAACGGTTGAGTCGAAAGAACGCCTGGAGATGGAAGCTGAGGCGGGCCGTAAAAGCCGTATAGACGTTGATGAGGCGGAACAAAACGTGCTGGCCGCTGAAAGCAGGGTTGTTGCAGACAAGGAAAGATATGAGCAGAGTCTCGATGCCTTTAAGATAAGTTTATCCCTGCCGACCGATGCTAATGTAATATTGGACCAGAACGAGTTGAACGCGTTGGAAGAAATGGGTATAAGTGAGATAGAATTTACATTGGATGAAGCGCTTGAAACTGCATTGCTGCAGCGTCTGGATTTGCATAACAGTGCGGATTCGATTGACGACGCATTACGTAATGTTCACCTGGCAGCGGATGGCCTTGGGCCTCAACTAAACTTCACTGGTGGAGCTAATGTATCATCAAGAGAAGAAAGCGACTTTAGCAACTTCCAGTTTAACAGGGGGACTTACTCTTTGGGTTTTGATGCCGATTTGCCTTTGGATCGAAAGACTCAGCGTAATAATTATCGACGAGCTTTGATACAATTAGAGCAGCAGCAAAGGCAATATGAGGAAGAGGTGGACAGGATAAAATTGGCAGTGCGTGGGGCTTATCGTCGACTTAAGGAGACTGCAGACCGCTATAAAATCGAGAGAAACAGCCTTAAGCTTGCGGAAGAACGTGTTGAAATGAATAAAGTACTGCTTGATGCAGGACGTGTTGAGACGCGGATCCTGCTTCTATCACAGGATGCTTTATTAGCGGCTCAGAATAATGTTACGGGGGCTTTAATAGATCACCTGGATGCAAAGTTGAGTTTTTACCGGGATGTAGGTATACTGCAGGTCAGGCCGGATGGAATGTGGGAGTAAAAAAAATGGCTGAAAATAACGGGAGAAGTAATCAAAATAAATCAGGGCCGAACCGAGGCGTGTCGAGGCTAATTAGCAGCAAAGGTCTGTGGATAGCATTAATCTTCGCGGTAGTCGTCCTGATCGCAGTGTGGTATAAGGTGGTGCGGGGTGGTGAGGATCCGACAAGCGGTCTTGCTACCTTCGCTACGAAACGAGGTCCATTGACAATTAGCGTTCTTGAATCGGGCACGATCAAGGCCAGAGAAAAAATCATAATCAAGAACGAAATCGAAGGAAGAACCTCCATTGTTTCGCTCGTCCCAGAGGGGACGCATGTTAAGAAAGGCGACCTTCTTATAAAATTGGACGACAGTGTTCTCAGGGACAGCAAAATCGACCAGGAAATTGCTGTCCAGAAGGCCTATGCGGCTTTTATCGATGCAAACGAGAACCTGGCCGTGGTGCAAAATCAGGCTATAAGTGATGTGAATGTGGCGCAACTGACTCTTGAGTTTGCCACACAGGACCTTGATCACTATAAAAAGGGCCAGTATCCCAACGAAAAGACGACTGCTGAAAACGATATAACTTTGAGAGAAGAGGAGCTTAAGCGCGCCGAGGAGACTCTGACATGGTCGAATAAGCTGTACGAAAAGAAGTATATTTCACAGACTGAACTTATGGCTGACAAACTGGCGGTAACCCGCAGTAATAACAACAAGGTTCTGGCCCAGAATAACCTCAAGCTGCTGGAGGACTTTACGTACCATCGCAATATAGCGCAGTTAACAAGCGACGTTACACAGGCAGAGATGTCACTGGAGCGGACGATACGTAAGTCCAGGGCTCTTGTTATACAAGCAGAGGCGGATTTGAAGGCCAAAGATCTTGAGTATAAGCGTCAACAGGACAAATTCGATAAAATTGAAGACCAGCTCGAGAAGGCCAAGGTATACTCTCCGGTAGATGCGATGGTGATCTACGCTACGACTGCTTCGAGGGGCGGTTGGCGCGATCGTCGCGAGCCGATGGATATAGGTGTGGAAGTTACGGAAAGGCAGGAACTGTTCCATCTTCCGACGGCGCAATCAGCAATGGTTGAGGTGGATATCCATGAAGCGAGCCTTGAAAAGGTTCGTGTGGGTCTTCCTGCAGTTGTAACAGTTGACGCGCTTCCGGGCCAAAAATTTTTCGGGTCTGTCCAGCGTATAGCTCCCTTGCCCGATCCACAGAGTATGTGGATGAATCCCGATTTGAAGGTGTACAACTCTGACATATACCTTGAAGGTAATGTCCCGTCACTTCGGACCGGCATGAGTTGCATGGTTGAGATAATAGTTGAACGATATGAGGATGCGGTGTATGTGCCGGTTCATACGGTGTTGCGGGTCGGAGGAGAATCTACCGTCTTTGTTGTCAAGGACGGGTCCATCGAGGAACGGAAGGTCAAGGTTGGCCTTGCTAATCGAAGCATGATTAGAGTTATCAGCGGTCTTGACGAGGGTGAGCTTGTTTTGCAGGCGCCTCCGCTGAAGGCCGCGGCTGTTGAGCCCGGCTTAGGAATGACTGGCGCTGAATCTTCCGGTACCAGTGATGACTTGAAACGGAGGATAAATGAGAAGCTGGAGGAGACCAATGGAACGGAAGTCCGCGGTCCGGCGGTTATGCCTTCGCAAGGTTTTGGCGAACAACAAGGTGAAGGTCGAGAGCGTGGCCCCGGAGGTCTTGGGCCAGGACAGGACAGGTCGGGCAGACCGGGCTTTGAAAGTATGACCAACGAACAGCGGGAACAGATGCGCAAGCGTTTTGAGAGTATGACACCTGAGGAACGAGAAAAGATGCGACAGCGTTTTCAGGGTACTGGCCCGAGGCAAGGGGGGGAAGGCCGAAGACAGGGAGGAAGCACAAGAACTCAGGGATCGGGAAGGGATTAGTCCATGCTTAGTCAAGGCCCGTCCAATAACAACCAGGATATAGTCAAGCTGGAAGAAGCCCAAAAGATCTATCAGATGGGAATGCAGGAAGTCAAGGCACTGGCTGGTATAACTGTATCATTCAAGAGGGGGAGCTTCTGGGCCATTATGGGGCCCAGCGGTTCAGGTAAAAGCACGATGATGAACATCCTCGGATGTTTGGACCGGCTATCATCCGGCCGGTATTTCCTTGAAGGCCAGGACGTGAGTACTCTCGGTGATGATTCTCTCAGCGAGCTGCGTCTCAAGCATCTGGGATTCATATTTCAAAGCTTCAACCTGATTCCCCAATTGACCGTCCAAAGAAACATAGAACTGCCGCTTTATTATCTGGGCTGGGATTCAACACGAAGCGCTCAGCGTGCAGAGGAGCTTGCCGGCGAAGTGGGACTGGGAGATAGAGTGCGTCATCGACCCACAGAGCTGTCCGGCGGTGAGATGCAGAGGGTCGCAATAGCCAGAGCACTTGCGAACGACCCGCAGATTCTTTTTGCCGATGAGCCTACCGGCAATCTCGATTCGACGACAGGTGAACAAATCCTGGAGCTGCTTGTCAAATTGAACGAGCAAGGCAAAACCATCATCATGGTGACCCATGAATCTACAATCGCAGACTATGCCGGTAATAGGCTGCATATGTTGGACGGCAGGATTGACAGAATTGAAAGGGACTCCAATGAGGCAAACTAGGTTCGCTCGAAATATATGGTTAGGCATCGAGAACCTGCTGCTTCACAAGTTGCGTTCGTTTCTCACGATGCTGGGTGTTGTTTTTGGTGTGGGCAGCGTGGTGGCAATGCTGTCTGTTGGGGAAGGCGCCAGCAAGGAAGCTCTCGAGCAGATTCGAAAACTCGGCAGCAACAATATTATTGTTTCGTCGGTCAAATCCGCGGAGGAAGAGGCCTTGAGTACGACTCATTCGCACATGAGCATCTACGGCTTGCTTTATGAAGACCATAGAAGAATTGCTGAGAGTTTCGGTCATGTAAAACAGACAGCTCCCGCGAAAATTATGCGCAAGGACTCACGTCTTGGTGAAAAAGAGATGGAACTTCGTGTTGTGGGAACGATCCCTCAGTGGTTTGAACTTGTACCTCGTGAAGTTGTTGCCGGCCGTGTGCTTTTGCCGTTGGATGTAGCGCAAAAAACACCTGTGGCCGTGCTGACCGTACATGGTGCCCGGAAAATCCTTGCCGGTGAGAACACGATAGGCCAGACCATTCGGATTGGGGGTGACCAGTTTGAAGTCATTGGCATAGTAAAAAGTGAAAGTGGTGAAGCCCAGGCCGGTAACATCCAAATTCAAATTCCTGACCAGGATGTTGATGTCTATATTCCGATTGAGGTGGCGCGCCGATACTTCGGCGATATCTTTACAAAACGCACTTCGAGCGGGGACGAACGAGAGAAGGTGGAACTGCATCAGATTATCGTCGAGGTGGATGAGGATGAGAGAGTTGAGGCAGAAGCGGCCGGCATAGAGAGGATGCTCCAGCAGTTTCATAAGAAAAAGGATTATACAGTGAGTGTTCCTCTGGCATTGCGGAAGCAGGCCGAAGCTACTAAACGAAGGTTCAATATTGTACTTGGCTCCATTGCCGGTATCAGTCTGTTGGTCGGTGGAATCGGAATTATGAATATTATGCTGGCTTCGGTGACAGAGCGTACGCGCGAGATAGGAATTCGACGGGCCATCGGCGCCAAGCGCAGACAGATTGTCTATCAGTTTCTTATTGAGACTACTGTTTTATCTACTACGGGGGGCATAATCGGATTGGGTATGGGCGCTCTTATCCCGTTCTTAATAACTTACTTTTCCGGGATGATTACAGTAATGACCTGGAAGGGAATTCTCTTGCCCCTTTCGATAAGCGTGACTATTGGCATCCTATTCGGATTATATCCTGCTATGCATGCCGCAAAAGTAGACCCGATCGTGGCTTTAAGGCACGAATAGAGAATAATTTCCGCACTGCATTCGTATTATTCATTGATCCCAAAAATCTTTCCATAATTGAGAAAACTCACTTGACCGTTCAACGGATATTGAGTAAAAACACCGCACAATAATAGGTGTTTCGCTTTTCGACAGCCCTTTAGGGAATCAATATGACAAAGATGATTTTAGGGACAGTGGGGGGATTAGGATTATTTTTGTTCGGTATGATCCAGATGTCAGAGGGTCTTAAAAAAGCCGCTGGCACAAAACTCAAAAATGTTCTGGAATCAATGACAAAAAACCGCATTGCCGGATGTCTTGTTGGTGCCGGCATCACAGCTTTAATCCAGTCAAGCTCTGCGGCGACCGTTATGGTAGTCGGCTTTGTCAATGCAGGACTTCTCATCCTCAAGCAGGCAATATCCGTGATTATCGGCACAAATATCGGGACAACAGCCACGGCTTGGCTGGTTTCAATATCAGGTTTCAAATTAGAAATCACGACTTATGCACTTCCTGCGATAGCTGTAGGCTTTGGGCTTCAGATATTCAGCAGAACACGAAAGCTCAAGAACATTGGCGAAATTATCCTCGGTTTCGGTATTTTGTTTATCGGGATAGATTTTATGAAGGGCGCCTTTGACGGACTTGAAGACAATCCCGGGACGCAGGCGTTTTTTGTTAAGATAGCAGGCAATCCTCTCTTAGCCATTTTAGCCGGGATGTGTATTACGGCGCTTATCCAAAGCAGTTCTGCGGCAGTTGCCAGTATTCAGTTACTGGCTATGAGCAAGGCATTTGGGACCGACTGGGCAGCAGCACTTAACGTGTCAATACCGTTTATCCTTGGCAGTAATATCGGTACGACGATAACTGCTCAACTTGCGGCATTACGGGCTAATCTAAATGCGAGGCGAGCTGCGTGGGCACATACTATGTTTAACGTCATTGGAGCACTTATCTGTGTCTGGTTTATCAGGTGGATATCCAAGCTGGTTTGTATAATCGGCCCGGAACTGACAGAAGAGACTATCGGTGTATCTATCGCCATTGCACACACAACCATTAAAGTGTTTGAGGCGATATTCTTTCTGCCGCTAACCGGCTTGCTGGAAAAAGTGGTTGTTAAGCTGGTGCCGGAGAAACCCGGCGACCTGCTGGTTCGGCCAACGGCCTTGGAACGACACTTGTTGTCGACACCTGAACTGGCTATGAACCAGGTTCGACGTGAGATAGTACGGATGGCACGAGCTTCCAAAAGGGCAGTTCGTCTGGCTATCGAAGGTCTGCTTGAAAAGGACGGTAGAAAGCTCGGTACGGTCAGGACAACCGAAGACGTGATAGATACCCTCCAGTATGAAATAACATCTTATCTTGCGGCGTTGTCGACAAAGGAGCTTTCTAATCAGATGTCTACGGAGTTGCCGGTTTGGCTGCATACTATTAATGACCTTGAGCGTGTCGGCGACCACGCCGTCAATATCGTTGAGGTTGCCGAACGTAAGATAGAACGGAAGCTTTCCTTTAGTGATTCTGCAGTGGTCGAGGCGGAGCAATTGAAAAAAGAGGCAGAACAAATGTGTGATTGCATCATCAAAGCTTTGGAAGATAATGATATTGAGGCGGCCAAATCAGCTCTGGTTAATGAAGAACATCTTAACAAAATGCAAATAGATTTTCGTCGCAGCCATGTTCAGCGTATGAGTGAAGGCCTCTGCTTGCCGGAAGCAGGTCTTATATTTATTGACTTGGTTGATAATGTTGAAAAAGTGGGCGATCACCTCAACAATATTGCACAAGGTGTAATAGGTGGCTTGCAGTGGGATGGATTCGAAGACTTAGCTTCTCGCAGTCACGAACAGGATTTTGATGAGGATTAAACCAAATTAGCGACAATCGCAGAAAATCTCGCTTGACCGATGAAACTAAAGCATGTACAACTGCCCCGCAATTATGGTTTATTTTGATTTAAGGCATCTGAATGATAGTTGAATAAAGGTTGGGTTGTGTTCAATATCTGACCGATTTGTATTAATACGGATTTCTGGAAGGGATAATGCTGTGAAGAAGCGCCATCAAGGCCGGTTAATTTTATTAGCACTGTCGCTGCTTGCCATTATTTTATTCTGTTCGGCGACCGACGGAAGTGAAAGTCAAACACCTGTCTCTTCGAATACTACCATTGAAGGAAATACTGCGGGAGGTATGACGGAAAAGCAAATCGGCGGTGAATTGAGCTGGCTTGAAGGGAGAAATTCCAGAAAGGCGAATGAGTTAAGAGAGTTGCGAGAGAAAGAGCCCGAAAAGTTTGAAAAAGAACTTAAAAAAGCTGTCTTTCGTGAAAAGGTCAAGCAGGCTGTTTTTGGAACGGCATTTCTTACAATAGGTGGATTGGGTTTATTTCTTTTTGGTATGGGGCTGATGTCGGAAGGTCTGAAGAAGGTTGCAGGCCGAAAGCTCAGGAGAATTGTCGAATCAATGACGAAAAGACCCTTTATTGCCTTTCTTGTAGGTGCAGGTGTTACGGCTTTAGTTCAATCCAGTTCCGCTACGACTGTAATGATTATCGGTTTTGTCAACGCCGCACTGCTTACGCTCAAACAGGCGATATGCGTGATTATTGGGACAAACGTAGGCACAACAGTAACAGCCTGGCTGGTGTCAATATCAGGGATTGGTGCTCTTAAAATCACGCTTTATGCACTGCCGGCAGTCGGGATAGGATTCTTTATGCGGACATTGGGCAAGACGCGGAAAACAAAAAACACCGGGCAGATACTGTTGGGCTTTGGAATATTGTTTGTCGGTATCGCTTTTATGAAAGAGGGGTTCGAACCGTTAGAAGACAGCCAAAAAGTAAAATCGCTTTTCATAGCACTGAGAGAATGGCCTTTATTGGCTATTTTGGCCGGGACTGTGCTGACGACGCTTCTTCAAAGCAGCTCGGCAGCCATCGCTATCGTACAGTTGCTGGCAAGTGAAGGGGCTTTTGGAAACGAATGGCAAAGTGTTCTTAATGTTGCGATACCATTCGTATTAGGCAGTAATATAGGTACGACTATTACAGCTCAACTCGCAGCGCTTCAGGCAAATTTGAATGCGAAGCGCGCCGCCTGGGCGCACACATTTTTTAATATGTTTGGGGTTATCATCTTTTATCCGTTTGTTCATCTGGGATGGTTCAGTGCTTTGGTTGGGCTCATTTCTCCCTGGGAACTGGGGCCAGGTACGATTGCAGCTAATATCGCCGTAGCCCATACTATCTTTAATGTTAGTAATTCGGCCATATTCTTGCCCATATCAGGGCTGCTTGCCAGATTAGTTATTAAATTGGTACCGGAGAAGGCCGGTGACTTGGCAGCCAAGCCCGTTGTTCTTGAAGAACACCTTCTTGATACGCCGGTAATCGCACTTGAACAGGCAAAGCTTGAGATTATTCGTATGGCGAAAACGGCAAAAACTGCTCTTGAAAATTCTGTCGATGGTATCGTTAATGATGACAGAAGGAAGCTTGAGTCTACAAGACAGATAGAAGACTATTTGGATGCTTTCCAGTATGAAATTACATCTTACCTTTCGGCATTATCACGCAAAGAAGTATCCGACGAAGTATCTGTTGAATTACCTGTACTTTTACATACGGTTAATGACCTTGAGCGTATCGGTGACCACGCTGTCAATATTGTTGAGATTGCTGAGCGGAAAATAGAGGAAAAGCTTATCTTTAGCGACTTCGCACTGGGCGAAGCGGACCAGTTGAGAAAAGAGGCAGAGCAGATGCTTGATTTTGTTATAGCGGCTCTGGAGAATAATGATACTGATTCAGCGAGAGCGGCATTGGTCAACGAGGCCAACCTTAACAAAATGCAAATGGATTTTCGGCGAAGTCATGTACAGCGTATAACCGAGGGTGTCTGCACATCCGGAGCAGGCCTGATATTTATCGACCTCGTTGACAATATCGAGAAAATCGGCGACCATCTCACGAATATTGCACAGGCTGTGATAGGCGGTCTTCATTGGAATGGAGTCGAGCTGGAACAACCTCCCATTCTGTGACGGGGTATTGTCGGTATAGTGAACATCGTGACCTTTGGAATTTCCTCGTCAAGTGAACTTGAATATTCTGCTGGAGAAAGCTCCGAGGGACAGAAATTACTAAACACACTGATTGACATTTCCTTCAGTGCTATATCCTGCCGCCTGCATAATAATAATGTATTTTATCCTATGTATTACGATTCGCGTGGTAAGCATGTGAGAGGTGTCGTGAAAATAAAAAGCATAGTCGGCGTTGACGAAGTTAAAAGGTTGTAATACAATACGGCAAATAAAACTGAAACAATACTTTCGAAAACTACTGAAGCAATTGTCGGAGGAATGGGCACTATGAGATGTTTGTTATCTTACTGTTTTTTTTCTTTATGTTTTTCCCTGCTGCTGTTTCGTGTATCGACCGACGCATACGCTGAACGGCTATCAGCCAATGAAGCTGTCGTCGGAGAGGCTGTGAATATTGCCCGCTTTGGCAGGCAGATTTCAGGTGACAACTATATCGGCCTGCAGTGGGATAATTGGCGTGACATTTACGAGCTTCGCATTTCGGGTATAGAGAAGTGGGCTGCCGAGTCATTAAAAATTGAATGGTGGGGCAGTGTCTGGCCGAACAACGGTACCGGTGGATGGATGAGGCTCGACGACCCGTGGAATGGAAAATGGGTACAAGTCAGTGCCATACGCGAATATTCTAAATCCGGACAATTCGTGTTTAAGTTTCCACCTTTGAGCAAGGAGGAATGGCCACAGACGCTCAAGCCAAATCAGTATCCTGATAAGAAACAGCCCATATTTCGTAGTACGCTGAAAGTACGGCTGATAGCTGAAAGAAACAACGTCCTGAATAATGCACGTCTTTCAGTTTTCGGGAATTCCCGCTGGCGTCAGGGTACTTTTGGTATCGAAACGCGTTTTACCCACGATGGCACGATGGCCGGCAGTATCGAATTGATAAATGGTGTGCTTGTCGACTTGGAAAGTTTGCCTCAGCCGCGGTCGGTTGAGGTCGATGGTACCGGATGGAAGAAGCAGGGTACGGCCGGCGGTTCGGCCGGTGTGCGTATCAAAGTTCTTTATGCCGAGAACGAAGATTTGAATTCAAATGATTTGACGCGCGTTACAGTCCGGCTCGGGTCCGAGTCTCGCTCGCCGGGTTTTTCATTTGTACCACAGGATGTGCTCAAAGAGGGAATAATCCGCTTGACGGACTTTGGCACTATTGTCACTGAAACCTGCCGAAAGTTAACTTTGGCTAACGACTCCGGACCGTCAGGCGATAAATGGCGCAGGCCCGTTCGGGGGCGTATTCTGGAAAAGCCGGAGATGACACGCGAGATGGCTATGCAGGGTATTGCCCGCCTGTCACCGCTTCGCTGGGTCCCATTGGGTGTGCCTTCCGCTCGACAGGAATTTTTAGTGGGGCCAAATGGCGACTGGAAGATATCAGCTTTGAGTCTCAATACAGACAAGGGGCGAGATGCCGGACGCTGGGTATTCAAGAAGAATTTCGGTAAGGAACGCCTATTTGATGAATTAGCGTTCTTACTTGACACTCGGCAGAAGCCGAAATTTGACGGCGGCGAACGCGAGGAGGTTCATCGCTATCTTGAGGATGGACACCTTCCCCTGATTCACGTCCAGTGGCGTAATGGCGCGTTTCGATATCATCATTCCCTTTTGACTACTATTTTGCTGGGGGACTACGGAGATGATATCTCCCGCCGAGGCGATGAGACGGTAATTCTACTGAGCAGGCTTCAAATAACCAACACCGGCAGCACAAATCAGTCGGCCAGCCTAAATCTTAGATGTTCAATTAATGTCCCGCTAAACTTGCGAGATAACGGTGTCATTGCCATTAAACGGGCGGACTCTCATGATGTTGATGATGGTCTGGCTGCTTTACGCGGTATGATTTCGATGGGCAAGCCTACAGGTGGTGGCGCAGCGAATTGGACAGTGCAATCCGGCAGTGGTGCTGAGACTTCTGCAACTCTTAGCTGGCAGGAGAATATTGAAGCCGGCCGGACACGGACGATATATTTCAAAACACCCTTTGTTGAGCTTTTGGATACCGAAGAACTGGCCCGGTTTGAAAAGATAAGTTTTGAAGACCAGGTTCCGAAGGTTTTGGGCTATTGGCGTCAGCGCCTCGCGAAGGGTATGACGATTGATGTTCCGGATCCGGCTTTGAATAATTTCTATAAGGCCAACCTGTGGCATAATGTAATAACTACGGATCGCGACCCGCAGACAGGACTCTATAATCAGGGCGTCGCAACGATTCGCTACCGGGTGTTTGCAAACGAAACGGTCATGATTGCCAGGTCGATGGATCTGCGAGGGGAGCATCTCGAAGCAGAAAGATATCTTGAGCCGATGCTCCATTATCAGGGACATGAGGCTTTGAAAGGGCGCTTCTCTACTAAGGGTGCGGTATTTCATGGAGCCGGGGATTATACCCATGGCGAGTATGCAATGAACCACGGTTTTACGCTTTGGGGTGTGGCCGATCATTACCTGCTGACGCGCGACCGCGCTTATCTGAAGCGTGTAGCGCCCAAGTTGGTCAAAGGCTGTGACTTTCTTATAAATGAACGCGCTTCTACTATGAGTACGCGGGGCTCTGGGATTTTTGGTCTTTCGCCGGCATCTTCACTCGAAGACGTCATAGAGTACCAGTACTGGTTCGCAACTAACGCGTATTTTTATCTCGGTATGAAGCGAACGGCTGAGGCACTTATGGATATCGGTCATCCCGAAGCTGCCCGTATCGCAGCCGAGGCAGAGAAGTACAGAAGTGACATTGGGGCCGCAGCCCGCCAGGCTACAACAAGGTCTGCTGTCGTTCCATTGCGGGATGGAAATTATATTCCCTATGTTCCTTCTCGCGTTTATCAGTGGCGGCATCTGACCGAAGGCTGGATTCGCGAGGCGTTATACTGCTCGCTGCACTTGGCTCCGGCTGAAGTGGTTTCCTGGGATGACCCTTTAATGACATGGATGCTGGATGACCTTGAAGATAATATCTTTTTCTCATGGCAGTCAGGTTACAACGTAAGCGATTACCAGAAGCGCTGGTTTGAACGCGGCGGAATTACACTGCAGCCCTGTTTGCTTGATATGCCCATCGTTTATATGGCACGAAACGAAATCCCTGCCGCGCTTCGTGCATTCTGGAATACTTATGCGCTACTTATATACCCGGACACTCAATGTTTTGCCGAATGGGCACGCAGCTTCGGAATCGGCGGCGGACCCGTCTACAAGACGTCAGATGAATCCCGGTTTGTGATTTGGCTGCGCCAACTGCTCGTCTGGGAAAATGGTAACCAGTTATGGCTTGCACGTGCGACGCCGCGAGAATGGCTCGAAGATGGGAAGACTATACGCATCAAACAAGCCAAAACCATCTTCGGCACGGTGAGTATGGTGATACGTTCCAGTATCGCTCAAGGCAAGATTTTTGCTGAGTTATCCCTGCCAAAGCGCAAGCCACCCTCCGAAGTATGGCTGCGCTTGCGTCACCCGCAGGGAAAGCACCCACGTCGAGTCTCTGTCAATGGAAAGCCTATAGAGCCGGAGCGAATTGTCGGTGGCGACATTCGAATAGTGCCCGGCATAAAGGATTTATCACGTCCTGTAGAGGTCGTTGCGGAATATTGAGCAAAATCCGATAAGCCTGACAAGATTGCGCAAAGATTCTACGGATTGGCGACGCCGGGTGAAGGTGTAGACGCCTCCCAGTTGGCTACGTCATTGCCATAATCAGCCGAGACCTTGCGAGAAAGCGATTTGCCAAGTCCGTCCGCCT
>Ga0209427_10005802_pt1 | contig 14139 bp, 16 predicted proteins | sample DeeMarSWOR136_30_FD_187465 | JGI IMG/M metagenome (GOLD analysis project Ga0209427, IMG submission 187465) | Marine sediment microbial communities from White Oak River estuary, North Carolina - WOR-1-36_30 (SPAdes) (version 2) | ecosystem: Environmental > Aquatic > Marine > Intertidal zone >... | reverse complement strand
AGCCGGTCCTCGTTCTCCATGTAGCTTATGGAGTAGACCGCCACCAGTAATCCGATGAATGAGATACTCCCCGCCATAAATACACTGAGCATGTCTATCTCGAAGCACCCGGCGAGGGGAGGGTTCTGTTCCCAGAGGGCCATTACAATAACGGAGACTGCCTGAACGCGCTGATAGAGCATCCAGACGGAGAATAAACCCGCAGCGGAGACCAGCACTATCCATGCCTCCCTGAGTCGCCTTATATTCATCCACTCTGCTAACTTTCCCACGCCTAGTGAGAGGAGGCCTCCCAGGAGAAGCACAGCTAGGGGCAGGGGAAGATTGAGTCCGCTTGATACTAGCTCTACCATTTCAATCGCCTCAGCTTCCTGATGTCGATGGTTCCGTAATGCTTGTAAACATTCATCACCATGGCGAGGCCTACGGCTATTACCGTCCCATCGAGTACAATGGCCATCATTACGATGGAGTGGGCGAAGGGGTCGATGTACCCCGCTGACTGCGTGGATAGTGAGATGAAGAAAAGGTTTGCAGCGTTGAATAGTATCTCCACGCCCATGAGGAGGCGGACCATGTCCCTCTTAACTATGAGACCGGCGAGGCCGATGACGAACATGAGGACCACGGAGACCAAGAAGGGAATCAGCGGAATCATCAATGCCTGGCCTCCGTCTGCTTGAGAAGAGCAAGGCAACAAACCACCGCGACTACGATAACAAAGGCCTGGCCTGTTAGGTCGAGGGCCCGGTGCTCCCACAGGTACCTGCTCGCGAGGGTGGCGATATCGCCGAACTGCTCCTCAGGGATCAGCCTTCTGGAGTACTCGGCCGAATACTGGAAAGCCGGGAAGTCAGCCTCAAGGGTGAGCCAGGAGGCAACAAAGAGGGCGCCAAAGATTGCTAGGACTGTGAGGAATGAAGCATATCTTCTCTCGCTCATATCTCTACCTCCTGCTCGTCGGCAAGGTCCATCGTCCCTGACCTGGTGAACATGACAGTGATGATGAAGAATACAACGATGGCCCCTGCGAAGATAGCTAGCTGGAAGAGGGAGACGGTAGGTGCGCCCAGCATGTAGTAGACCACGCTGAGGCTGACGTTAGTGCAGAGCAGTGCGACGACGCCATAAGCGATGTTCCTGCTGCTGATCGCGAAGTAGGCGCAGACGACAGTGAGAGCCAGGAAAAAGATGTGTGCTATCATACGTCCTTCACCTTCCTGTACTTCATGGCGGTCTCCGTGTGGTAGACCTCCGTCCTCCTCTTCAGCATCGGGAGGACCTCCTTGAGGTCAGGAACCACCGTCAGGCGCTCTGGGGAGTATACGAGGTTGCTACGATTGTACTCGGCGAACTCCACAAACTCCGTGAACTCCAAGGCGTTCTTTGGGCAGAACTCTACGCAATATCCGCAAAGGCTGCAGGTCTGGTAGTCGATCTGAGGGTACTTGCCCTCCCTGCCCACCACCTCCACCAGCTCGATAGAGTTGCATGGGCAGACCCGGGCGCAGGTGTTACAGCTTATGCAGCGGTCGAAGTAGAACTTGTGGCGCCCCCGGAACCTCTCGGGAAATACTGGCCTCTCGGTGGGGTAGGCCACTGTCTCCGATTCTCTGAAGATGTGGGGGAAGACGATCATGAAGGGTTTGATCAGTTTCCTTATCAGGCTCATCAGAACACCCCCATAAGCTTTAGCGCAAGCGTCACTATCAGATTGAGTATCGCTAAGGGCGTCAGGTAGTACCATCCGAGCTTTAGCATTTGATCCATCCTGAGCCTTGGGAAGACGCATCTGCAAAGAATTACCAAGGTGACCAACGTGACGAACTTGAGGACCATCCAGAAGATATGGCTCGCAGTCGCGGCTCCGAAGAGGACGGGCCCATTATACCCTCCCATGTATAGGGTCAGAAACAGGAGTGCCCAGGCTTGGAGCATCACGTACTCGGTGAACATTACGAAACCATAGAGGACGCCGCTGTACTCGGTTCTCCAGCCGAGGACGATCTCCGTCTCAGCCCCGGGGATGTCGAAAGGAGTCCTCTCGGACTGTATGAAAACCCCAAGGAAAAAGACGACGAAGCCAATAAACTGAGGGACGAAGAACCACATGTTTTGCTGGGCCTTCACGATTTCGACGAGGTTAAAGCTACCTGTCATGATGGCGACCGCCGCTCCGCAGATCACCATCGGTATCTCCGCGGAGATGTACATGTAGGCGACTCTCCAGGCGCCTATGAATGTGTACTTGTTCTTCGAAGCCCATCCCGTGAATATGGGTATCAGAGGCGCGATTCCCGCGATTGCGAAGAAGATGGGAAGGCCTATACCACCTACGTCCCAGAGAACCCAATGGGTGTCAAAGGGAATCAGGATGACCGCCAGGGCAGGAACCGACGGGAGAAGCACCGGCATCGCCAAGAAGAACAGCCAGTTGACGTCACGGGGGATGATTATCTCCTTGAAGAACAGCTTCATGAAGTCGGCTATGAGCTGCAGCCACCCCGCCTTACCGCCACAGTAGTATGGGCCGACCCTGAGCATCGCCCGGGCCAAGAACTTCCTCTCGAACCAGACGGCGATGATGGCGTACACGATCACCCATGCCAATCCAGGTAGAATGGTGATCTGTAGGATAGGCTTCGCGTTGACAGTTAGGAACTCCATCGCGTACTGCGGGAGGTGAAGTAGGATGTCCATGGTCATGTTGAAAATATCGGACACCCACTGAATGATTAGGTCGGTAGGCAGGAATACGTATGTTGCAATGATATTCCAAACGGAAAGGACCGGATTCATTTCAGTCTCTCACCTCTCCAACCATCACAGTCACCTATCCGAATCCAGATACCACGGGTCAATGGAGTTGATCACAACGGGGATATCGGCCATCAGTATTTCATCGAGTTCCGCCAGCCTTTCGAACACATACATGTTTCTCAAGGTGGGGGAGTTGATTTTCACCCTGTAAGGGTTCATCCCGCCGTCCGTGAACAGGTGCACACCGAGTTCGCCCCGAGAGGTTTCCACACGGCTAAGGTACTCGCCGGCCTTGGGCCTCGCGAAAAACGGCACCCTGGTTCTGACAGGACCGTCGGGTATCTCTTTAGCGATCTGCTCCATCATGTTGAGGGCCTGGACAATCTCCCTGAAACGGACCTTGGTCCTCGCCATCGAGTCGCAGGCATCCTCCGTGATGACCTCGAAGTCTAGGTCCCCGTAGGCGGCGTAGGGCTCGTCCTTGCGTATGTCAATGGCGACCCCCGAGCCTCTGAGTACAGGTCCTGTCGCCCCGAGTCTTATAGCGTCTTCGGGCTTCAAGATGGCTACGTCGTTGCACCTCATCTCGAAGGTATAGTTCTCCACCATTGCGTCCCAGTACTTCTGGAACCGCCTTCGTAAGTAATTAACACCCTCGATGATCTTGTTCTCGAATCCCTCTGGCAGGTCCTTGTAGACGCCTCCCGGGAGGAAGAAGTTGAGGCTCCACCTCGCGCCAGTGAGTTCGGCGAATAGCTGGAGTATCCAAGCTCGGTCCACTGTGGTCCAGAGGAAGACGGCCGGGAAGTATCCTGTCGACTCCGCCTGCAGCCCAAAGGCATAGAGATGGCTGTTGATCCTCGCCATCTCGCAGACGAGGGAGCGGATCCAGTTAGCTCGCTCGGGCACTTCGACGCCCATGGCTTCCTCGATGGCCTTGATGTAGCAAAGGCCGATATTCGGCGTGTCCGCCATCACCATCCGCTCGATGGGAACGATGCCTTGGAGGTACGTCCTGTTTTCCAAGATCTTCTCGATGCCCCTGTGGGTGAAGCCAAGGTCGGCGATGATCCTGTGAACCTTCTCGCCGTCTAGGTCCAGAAGGATACGGGTCTGTCCGCTCATAGGGTGCTGTGGGCCCCAGCTTATCCGCATGATGTCGGGCACGATCTCAGGTTCACTCATTCTGCGACCCCCTCCCCCTTAAAATCCTTCCTCAGTGGGTGTCCGCCCTTCCAATCAGGCGGCAGTAACAACGGAATCATGTTCGGATGACCCTCAAACTCTATGCCGAACATCTCGTGGGCCTCCCTCTCGTGGAAGCTCATAGCCTCCCAAACCTGGGTAAGCGTGGAGAGTTTTAGGTCTTCTCTGGGGAGGTCCACCCTGTAGATGAGAATGAATCGTTCCTCCGGATGCATGAGGTAGTACATCATCTGCATCCGGTCCTCCTTTGGGTAGTCGATGGCCCCGCCGGAGACTGGTATTGTGAAGCCGAACTCGTCTCTGAGGACCTTTGCCACCTCGATGAATGTCTCCCGCTTCACGAGTACGCTGGCTCTCATGGACCTCAACATTTCGGCGGACTCTATCTTGTCACCATGGGCGGTCTTAAATGACTCTACGAACTTGGACTCAGACATTCTTGACACCCAGCCTCTTCTCCTTCTTTATCTTTTCTTGGAGGAGCATCATCCCATGAATGATCGCCTCTGGGCGAGGTGGACAGCCGGGGATGTAGACGTCCACAGGCACGTAATCGTCAACGGCAACGGCCGCGTAGGAGTCGTAAAACGGCCCCTTGCCAGTGGGGCAAGCTCCTACGGAGACAACGTACTTAGGTTCCCCCATTTGTTCATAGAGGTACTTGACCCTGAGGGCCATCTTCCGGGAGACGATACCGACGACCATGATGCAGTCGCACTGCCTAACGCTGGCGAAGGGGAGGATACCTAGGCGCTCCATGTCGTACTCCGAACCGGATACCTGCATGAACTCGGGGCTGCAGCAGCCAGTGACGAAGTGGATGGGCCAGATCGAGTACTTACGGGCCCAACCCAACAAGTAATCAACGACGTTGTAGACGATCCCAGAACCCGGAACGCTATCAAAGTTCCTACGAAGCTCTTTCGACTCCTCTTGCACCTTATCTCACCACGTTATGAAGCTCTGAGAGGAAGTAAGCCACACCAGCAAGAACGACGAGGATGTAAACTGAGACGATGCTAATCGTCCCCAACGAGAAATCGATTGATATTGCAGCCGTGAGGACCACCCAGCCAAAGGCGTCGAGCGCGAAGAAAACGACCGCATAGCCGAAGTATCGCGCTATACCCAGGAGTCTATAGTCGCTTGCGTTGCCGAAGGGCTCTTGACCACACTCGTAGGTAGTGATCTTCTTCTCATTCGGCTTCACGGCGCCAAAAATGCGGGAGATGACAATGAGTAGAGCGAGTAGGCCGGGCATCAACACAGCGAAGATCCAAAAGGCGAGGTGGTCGCCGATATATAACATCTCCCAATCACACTCCCCTTAACTCTATAAATGACCTTATTAAGTTTTCACCAAGCATGTTCTAACCATTTACAGCATCGAAAACTCGTTTTCTCATTTATTTTCCTTGAAAGAGGCCTATTGATCTTTTTCGTGATTTCCGTGAATCTGAGCTCACCTTTTAACATCATGACGTATTTATGGATAATCAACATCTTTATCTAAACCTTTACAATTTTATGGGATACATTCTTCATCAGTCTAAAAGGAGTTCTTTTTGGTATATGCTCTTTTATAATGTTAGTATATATCTTAAATGGTTTAAAAATGACAGCTGTGAATCTTTTAATATTAGGAGCCGGTGCAGCGGGTTCAATCGTTGCGAACAAGGTTTCTAGAGAACTTCGAAGGGACATCGCTGAAGAAAAATTCAAGGTTTCAATTCTGGATAAAAATGATGTTAACGTCAACCCCGCTGGATTCACTTTCATACCCTTTCACCTCCTTGCTCCAGAGGATATAACGAGACCTATGTGTAAAGTCATAAGCCCAAGAGTGAAAACTGCGTTTGGAATAGATGGAGAGGTCACTCATGTCGATTTGGAGAATAGGAAGGTCACGGTAAAAAGCGGTAAATCACATGATTATGACTATCTACTCATAGCGACAGGAGCCAGACTAAATCCAGAAGCAGTGCCAGGGTTAACTGAGGACTACAATACGTTCTACTCGATGGAGGGGTGTCTGGAGCTGAAAGATGTCTTAAATACGTTCGATAAGGGTCGTATCGTCATAACAACTCCAGAGATGCCTATCGCATGCCCGGGAGCTCCCAGTAAGTTCACCGTACTTCTTGATGACTATCTGAAGTATGTTAGAGGCGGGGATATTAGGAAAGACATTGAAATATCTTTCCTATGGCCCATAGGAAATATAGGTCCCAGCGTTTACCACGCAAAAGTGGAGGCTGGATTCGCCGAGAGAGGAATAGACTTCAAGAAGGAATGGGTTACACAGGAGATAGACCCTAAGAAAAAAGAAGTTGTTTCGGTAGGTGGAGAGCGTGTAAGTTACGATCTCCTAGTATCGATCCCGCCTCATAGAGGGGCTAAGGCGATGTTGGACTCAGGTATCTCCGACGAAAAGGGTTGGTTGCCAACAAATAAACACACGTTACAGTATTACAGGTCTCCAACAGAAAAGTACGATGAAGTCTATGCTATAGGGGATGGCGGGCCTATCACGATGAACAAGATGGGCATCAACGCCCACTTCCAGGCACTGAAAACGGGTCAGAACCTGATAAACGACTACTATGGAAATGGCATCAAGTCCATATACAAGGGAGAGCAAGGATGCCCCATTGTAGAATCTTCTTACACCCCGAACACGGATGGAAGGGCGTACATGGTAACCTGGACATACGGCAATCCAGCAAAGCAATTTAACTCGACTAGGCTGGGCTGGCTCATCTACAGGATGTATTACTACATCTACTTTGATCTAACCGCGAAGGCAATCATGTAGGTGAAAAATATGTCATCAAAAAATGAATCCGGAAGCCCGGGAGTGAGCTTGGATCCTCAGAAAGTAGAGTTGATTGTGGAGCTAATAGATTCTATTGAGTTAATTATGACCTTCTTAAACGACCAAGCGATCCAAGACATATCGGGACTCTTGTCGTCCGTACTGAAGCTCGTCAACGGCATCGCCAGCACGGATCTAATAGACATTCTAGAACGAGGCTTGATGGACCCCGAGCTAGATAAGGCCCTGATAGATCCACCTAAGCTGGGTTTGTTTGGGCTTATGGGTGCAATAAGGAACGAAGACATGCAGAGAGGTATCGGCTTGGTCGTCGAAGTCATCAAGGCTCTAGGAAGAGCTACCGTCGAGTAGAAAAAGATATTAAAAGTCCAAACGTTAAATTTTCATCCCTTTTTTAATAATGGAATCGCTCTAGCTACGGTTCATACAAGTACCAAGTTGTCACCCCAAATCTCTTTACATTTCTTAAAACTCGACGAAAAAGCTGGTAAGGATTACAACTAGTTTTTTTTTAATACCTTTTTCCTGAAGCTGACAGTCTTAAATACGAGGGGTATCGTGTCTAACCCATGAACCCAATTGAGAGAGAACGATTTGCTAAGGTAGTTTTACTTGGGCAGCGAATCTATATGAACTCTCAAGCGATGCTAAATCTGCTCTCAAGGATCGGCTCTGGAGAAAGGATGAGAGGCGATCGACTCGACGAACAGCTCTCGGCTTCCCTTGAAGATATGGACTCCTGCCTCAAGGAGTTCGAACAGCTCACCGGCATTGACATGACCCCCGCATTAGACACGCTTGCCCTCGGCTTCGAAGCTCTCGAGAAAGGGGATACATCCGGACTATACGATATAGTCCAGACTCTGTATAGGGATAGTTACCTAGCCACGATCATGGAGATCTCAAAAATAGATTAGCTACCGCTTTTCTGGTAGGATCTCGTCTATCCGGGTTAGACCCATTTGGTGGGCAATCTCGTCGAGCTGCTCTGTGTAAACGTCCTCCAAGCCCTTTGGTATTGGCTTATTCAGTTTGTAAGCGTTGATAATTTTATAGTAGTATCCGCATTTTTGGCAGCTGGCGATCTCAAAGGCCTTTGATTCCCCCACGAGCAGGAACTCCTTGTTCTCAGTGCCTTCAGAGCCGCAGTGGGGACATCTGAAGATATCCATCCTGTACTCTGCCCAGCAGTAAGAGCACTTGTATCTCCAGACCTCGGACTCTGACTTTATGACAACGGAAGGAGTGCGACCACATATCGGGCAGATTGTGATGTCCCACGCATCCAGGTAATCACGGTTGGAGAGGGATGCAATATAGATCATGGAGGGCTGCAATAGTGCGCCACTAACCATCGACAGCACCACCAACGAAGCATCGAGTCGTCGCGCCAACGACTCAAAGTACTCTTGGTCAGCCCTAAGGACATGAACTATCATCTCAGGTAAAACTTTTCCTAGATTATTTACTAGTTCGATATGGTCGGTTTCAGAGTCTATCTCCAAATTGTGAACCTCGTAAAAAAGAGTCACAAGGGCTCTCTTGAGACTCTGAATGTCGTAGTCGGATTCACTTAAGAGGTAGGAAACGGGTAGGTTCTGACTGAACCCTTCCTCTTGCTTCTCCCTGATGGACTTCTCCCCTGCCAGGGACTGACTCAGACCCCTCAGCGGTACGTCCCAGAGGGGGTCCTGACCACGTCTGATCGCCTCGGCTAAGAGTATTTTATCCAGCATTCTAGCAGAGTGGTTTAAATCGTCAACAGGAGAGTCGGACATTTCATATCGAGAACATTCTAACTAATTTAAAGATTATTAATACATTTTTTTTTAACATATGGATAGTAAAGATTAAAATACAGATCATCGGGTTATAACGGGTAGAAATGTCAAAACTATCATTGTCAAGACGCGAATTTCTAAAAATGGCTGGTATGTCACCACTGCTTGCATTAACACCAGGGCTCGCTAATCTCGGGGAGAAGCGTCCTCCTACACAGGTCCAAGTGTTGAACGCTAAACGGGTACCCACCATCTGTACTTTCTGTGCAGTAGGCTGTGGCATCATTGCCACTGTTGCTGATGGAAAGGTCGTCGACACAGAGGGAGACCCCTACAACCCACTGAACGAAGGCACCCTCTGTCCAAAAGGAAGAAGCTCCATGCAGCTGATCAACAGCCCCAGAAGGCTGACGACTCCATTGATCCGGACGAACCCCAAGAAGGGATTCGAAGAGGACCCAGGATGGAGGCGTATCACCTGGGGGGAAGCACTCGACACTATCGGTGATTGGATGAAGCCAGCCGTCGACGCTGAGATCGCTCGCCTCAAAGGCATGAACATGATGTCAAAGAACGCCTCGAAAGTTGACGAGGTCTATCGCTTCGACGGTCACGAGTTCCCAGTAGGTTGCATTGGTTCAGCTGTCTACAACAACGAGGAGGCCTACCTAAACAGGAAGCTCTGGACAATCCTAGGTTCTAACAACATAGACCACTGTGCCCGTAAGTGTCATGCTTCAACAGTCGCCGCCCTCGCCAACACCTTCGGCTTCGGTGCGATGACCAACCATTTCCTCGACATGCAATACGCCAAGGTCATCATCCACCAAGGTGGTAACCCGGCGTCCGCACACCCTGTGGCTTACAGGTGGCTGAGGATGGCAAAGGACAATGGTGCCAAAGTTATAGTGATCGACCCCAGGTTCAGCCACAGCGCCACCCAAGCGGATATCTACGGCAGGGTCAGGGTAGGCACAGACGCAGCCGTCTTCAATGGGATCACCAAATACGCCATCGACAACAACCGTCACAACGTCGACTTCCTCGTTGAGAATACCAACGCCCCCCTGCTTCTCAACACTAGCGTCTACAACCACGTCCTCTACACTGTGGAGAGTACCGCCAACACGGACTACCTTGGCAACGAGAACCTCTTCAAGGGCGTGAAGGTCCACGCAGTTCTCACGAAGGCAGGGCAGATCAAGCCTTGGCCCGAGGTGCCACCCGAGGACAGGCAGCTCCTGGCCCAGACCACTGGTCCGGGGGGGGAGAACCTACAGACCGTCTACAGGGTCTTGACCTCTGTGCTAGACAACTACACCTCCGAGGAGGTTTCTAGGATCACTGGGCTCTCAGTGTCCAAGTTCGAGGAGATTGCCGACACCTACACCAGTACCAAGCCGGGTACCGTCACATACGCCATGGGCCTCACCCAGCACACCTGTGGTGCCCAACTTCTCAGGGCCCTCTGCCTCATGCAGCTAACCCTGGGTAACATGGGCGTGCCCGGTGGCGGAGTGAACGCCATCAGGGGCCAGAACAACGTGCAGGGCGCCACCGACATGCTGGTGCTCTGCCACCTGCTGCCAGGATACATCGCGATACCCAGCAGCGACGTCCAGGTCAGGGGATACCAAGCCTGGAAGAACGCCGGTAGGCCTACCGACCTCTCAAGGACGATGAAGCCCATCGTGGACTTCACCTGGAATGGCGTCGACTACGTGGCTGGCGAGGAGTATGACAATATCTGGTACATGGATACTGGCACCACGAGAACCAACGGCGGATGGCGGAGATATGAAAAGGCCTGGGGCGTTTTCATCGGCACGTGGCCAACGAGCGACCCGGAGAATAGCGCGGTCATCTCAGACATCCCCTACAACGTGGGACATCCTATCATCGACGCTGACAGGGCCTTCGGGCATGGCAAGTTCAAGGTCTACTTCGAGATAGGGGACAACGGCGTGGTCACAGACGGCGGTGCAGCCTCGGTCTACATGGAATTCTCCGAGGCTCCTGGCAAGATGGTTGTCGCCGACATCTGGGACACCGAGACCGCCCACCTGGCGGACCTGGTGCTCCCGATGGCGTCAGTCTACGAGAAGAACGGCTCAGTCTCCAACTCCCCGAGGTGGGTGCAATACAGATGGAAGACCAGCGACCCGCCTGGTGACTCTAAGTCAGACCTCAGCCTCTTCATGAAGATGTACAAGATGTGGAGGCAGCGTGGCATCCTTAGGCTCCCTTCGGAGCTCTATATGGATGACCACCCCGAGGAGGACTTCCCTGTCGACCCGATGGGCAGAAAGTGCATGGAGTACATCACAGGCGACGAGATCTGGGGCTTCAACGGCACCCTAAAGGGTCAGGCCGGAAGGCCTTGCCCCGACCTGAACTGGGAGTGGTACGCCGAGCCTGACATAGAGAATATGAAGGCCTCTGACCAAGTCTACGCCGAGATGGACGATGCTGTCGGCCTCTACGATGGTCAGTACAGGGCCGGACACGTCGGTTACAAGTCCTCGGTCCACGCCTACGACGACGGCAGGGGAGAGATGCTGGCTAAGAGGCGGAGCAACACGCTGAGGGACGGAATCGATAAGGAGTACTCGATGATGAAGAACTGGGCGTGGTGCTGGCCGAAGAACCAGAGGATACTGTACAACAAGGACGACTGTGGCGAGAACGACACGATGAACCCCGTCACCTTCAAGACCGTTGACAACAAGCCGTGGGGAGCACCCTCGGGCGCGAGGTCCAACGGCTGGCCCTACTGGAGACAAGGAAGCACATTCTGGTGGGGCAAGGAGAGGACTGGTATGGCACGGATCTGGGCTCAAGACATAGCTAGCGCTGGAAAGGACACCACAGCGGCCTACAACGGATGGACCGGCGACAAGCCGGATGTCCCGGGAGACAACTTCACAGGAAGGAAGCTCATGGGACCCGAAGGAAAACCGGTCATCGGCATCCCCGAGCACTTCGAGCCCATGGAGTACCCCAACACAGAGCTGGCGAAGGACTATCCGTGCTACGGCTGGCTCTACACCAACAGGGACTCCGAGTACGAGGGAAACGACAAGCTCTGGGACTGGGACAAGGTCGGCTCACCCGAGGAAGGCTATAACGTCGTGTGGGGCAGCTTCAGGCTCACTGAGCACTTCCACACCTTCACCAGGAACATGACCCTCCTCAACGAAGCTCAGCCCGAGTACTTCATCGAGATCAACCCCGGCCACGCAGCTGAGCTCGGGGTTGACTCCGGTGACTATGTGCGGATCGAGTCCAAGAGGGGCTGGGTTATCGCTAAGGTTAGGGCGACAAACAGGGTCGGAAAGCTGAAGATCAACAACGTCGACTACTGGGAGATAATGACGCCCTTCCACTTCGGCCCTAAGGGGCTGGCCAAGGGATCCATCGCAAACTTCGTATCCATCGGAGCCGTGGACCCCCACGCCAAGATCCCAGAGACCAAGGCCTGTATGTGCAAGGTGATGAAGGCAACCGATGATGAGATCGCTGCAATAAAGGAGAAGGGCTACCACCAGGGGGTGTACTAGATGACCGAAAAGATGTCTCGAAAGGAATTCCTCAAGGCAGCTGGAGCCTCCCTGATGGTCGCCCCCCTTGCACTGGAGGGCTTGGAGAAAGGTCAAAGATCACCTGTTCAGGAGCTCGGGAAGCAAAAGGGCGTCGTCGTCGACGTCCGGCGTTGCATTGGCTGCAAAGCATGCCAAGTCGCATGCAAGGCCTGGAACAAGCTGCCAGCTGAGAAGACCGAGATCACCACGGATGGCGAGTACACTAATCCAACCTACTTCTCAGGCATCACGTGGAAGATCGTCCACTTCAAGGAGATCGGCGACTACGATAACGAGGTCGATGGAACCGGCGGCCTGAAGTGGAGGATGCTGTCAGACAACTGCAAGCACTGCATTGAACCTAGCTGCGTCTCCGTCTGCCCCTCCGGGGCATTATGGAAGCGCTCCGACGGACCAGTACTCTACGATGTAGACCGATGCATAGGCTGCGGTTACTGCACCATGGCGTGCCCATGGGGCGTACCCCACTTCGACGACGAGATCCACGCGATACGAAAGTGCACAATGTGCTACGACCGTATCGACCAGGGCCTTGAGCCCGCCTGCGTATCAGTATGCCCGACGGACGCCCTGAAGTTCATGACGCTGGAGGAGGCAAAGAAGACCGCTACCGAAGCGGAGGCCTCAGGCCTTTACACATACGGCCTCGACGAGGTGGGCGGCACCAGCTGGATCTATATCTCAGATATACCGTTCCACGAGTTCGGGCTCCCTGAGTACACCTCCGTCACACAGAAGGGCTACGAGACCGACCTTCTCGTGAAGTTTGCTGGTGCGGGCCTCTTCGTGGGCGGAGCTCTGCTGGCAGCCATCAGGCTGTACGTAGAGAGGCGTGAGTCCATCGCCAAGGAGGGAGGTGACTGAGATGTCGGAGCTGACATGGGGCTACATGATGGCGGGCTACCTGTTCCTAGGTGGCCTCGCCGGAGGAGCTTATGTGGTAAGCGCCTTGGCCGACCTCTTCAAGGGTGACGACTACGAGGTTCTGTCAAAGTCCGGATGCCTAGTGACGTTGTTCTCAGTCGTGATAGGCATCGTGCTGTTGCTTCTAGACCTCAAGAGGTTCGAGGTCGCGCCGCTGGTGATATTGAATGCCTACAGGCGGTTCCCAGCGTCGATGGTCACAGTGGGCACGTGGGTACTTACGGGGCTGGCCTTAGTCTCGCTGGTGACATGCGTCCTCTGGTATCTCGGCGGCAACCGGCTAGTCCGCAAGATCGTCGATGTCGTGGGAATAGTCCTCGGCCTCTCGACGGCGGCCTACACTGGGATATTACTCTCCTACTCTAGGGGAGTGCCCTTCTGGGGTTCGCCTTTCCTGCCTTGGACGTTCGTTATCTCGGGAACACTGACTGGTCTGACAATGGCCCTGCTGATGATCCCTGTTGCAGCAATCTTCATGCCGAAGGCTTTCCAGAGCTTCGTATTACTGTACGAACGAAAAGGACAATTCACCGAGATGCTGAGCCACACACAGAAATACATCACGGTACTGATATTAACTGAATTAGTGCTTGTCGTATTAGAACTTACTACAGGGCATGGAGCAGTGAATTTACTTCTCACTGGAACTCTCTCATGGACGTTCTACACCTATCTGTTGCTAGGATTGTTTATCCCACTAGGGATCTCATACTACATCAGTACTTTAAAGACCTCAGACAAGGATGGTTCTGTCGTACTCTTCAGCACAAGTAGCTATGTTCTCATCCTCTTTGGTGGGTTCCTGCTGAGATATGTTATACTGACCGCTGGACAGATATTCCATTAAATCTCTTTTTTTTTTCCTCAACCAGGGTGTGTATATCATAGGATTCAATAGCGTGATCGTTTTGTGCCAGTGTTTTTTTACATTAATAGTGGTTAGGTCATTGAATACGCTCGCCTAAGGATGCATCACAGTAATATATTACTGCACGCGGTGGCAGGTCAGGTTTTAGAGCTCCTAGGCGGA
>Ga0209427_10005801_pt1 | contig 14140 bp, 12 predicted proteins | sample DeeMarSWOR136_30_FD_187465 | JGI IMG/M metagenome (GOLD analysis project Ga0209427, IMG submission 187465) | Marine sediment microbial communities from White Oak River estuary, North Carolina - WOR-1-36_30 (SPAdes) (version 2) | ecosystem: Environmental > Aquatic > Marine > Intertidal zone >... | reverse complement strand
TTAGTGCTGCCCTCGGCCATGAGCAGTTCGGCCTTGAGACATGTCGACGAGCTCATGTCGAGTCGCTCACTGCCGAAAGGCTCGGGCCGAATGGAGTGACCATTATTTGCTAAATAAGTTGCAAAAATACGTACCCGTATTTGCGAATTGAAGCACTAAGCTTCTGGATTTCAGTCACCAAGGCCTCGATGAGTTCTCGCCTCATTTCCTCGGCGAACCGGTTGAATGTTTTGAAGATCATGGAAGAGCTCCCACGTGTCATTTGGAACGATCTCGAGCATGCCGATGACGGTTTCATACCAGGGGGTTGCTATTGCCTGCTGGATCAGCCCCATTTCCAGAAACCCCCTTCCGAAAAAATTGACAATGCCCAGGGTTGACGCCATCTTGTGGTTGTGCTCTAGAGGGAAACAAACCAAGACGTTAAGCCCCCGGCGATTTGGGAAAACCCTTTACCCCAGCGAGACTTCTGTCTCGAAGGGTCAAATATCCCTCCCTACCAGCCTGGCCATCTGTCGTAAATCTTCCATGAGCTTCAGAAATCGATCCGGCTTTAACGATTGGCTCCCGTCGGAAAGGGCCTTTTCCGGCCAGGGGTGGACTTCGATCATCAGACCATCCGCCCCCGCAGCCACGGCGGCCATGGATAGAGGAGTGACATACTCCCAGTGGCCGGCTGCATGACTCGGATCCACGATGATCGGAAGGTGGGTCTTTTTCTTGAGGACAGGCACAGCACTGATGTCCAGAGTATTGCGGGTAGCCGTCTCAAAGGTTCGGATCCCCCTTTCACAGAGGATGACATCCCCATTGCCCTCCGAGAGAATATACTCCGCTGACATGAGGTACTCCTCGATACTGGTCATCATTCCCCGCTTCAGGAGGATAGGTTTCCTTGCCTGTCCTACCTCTTTCAAGAGTGAAAAGTTCTGGGCATTTCGGGCCCCAATCTGGAGAATGTCAGCGTAAGAAGCCACCAAATCCACATCCCGCGGATTAATCACCTCGGTGACAACAGCGAGACCGAACCTGCTGCGGGCCGCTGCCAAAAGCTTCAGCCCCTCCTCACCAAGCCCCTGGAAGCTGTAGGGTGAGCTTCTAGGTTTAAAGGCACCCCCTCGCAGGATGGATGCCCCGGCCTCTCTGACGACTCTGGCCGACTCCATCAGCTGCTCTTCGCTTTCCACTGAACAGGGGCCAGCGATGACAACCAGTTTTCCATTCCCTATCTCGATCTCGTTAACCTTCAACAGGCTTTTATCCTTTTTAGTCTCCCGACTAGCTAGCTTGTAAGGGGAGGATATGGGAACAACCCGTTCCACTCCCGGAAGACACTCCAGAACCTGGATGCGGTGGCTCCCTTTGCCGTCTCCTGTGGCTCCGATGAGCAATCCCTCCTTCCCCTGCATGGGATGACACTCATACTCGAGAGATCTAATCCTCTGCATGACCTCATCAATTTGTTCCTGGGTGGCTTCTTTCTCCATAATCACGAGCATTTTAATGGCCTCCTTATAAAAAAAGCCGTGGAATGAATCTCCCACGGCTCGCAAGTAAAAAAGCCGTGGGTATCATCGGTCTGCCCACGGCTACTGGTTTTGTTCTCTTTGCTCCTTATCTCCCGCCGAATGGGCAGACCATGACAAAGAAATACCAAAAATAAAACCAAAAAGATCTTTTCAACATCTTCATCATGGTACCCATCGACTATAGTATTGTTTAAATACTATAAAAAAAAGAAAATGTCAATACCTTTATCTAAATTTTTTCCGTGTCGGAGAATAAAAGAATGAGGAACTCCCATCTTCAATTGGCTGTAATGAGGAATTGATTGTGATTAGGCAAAGACCCTTCCCAGATCCAAAGCCGCATGGCACGTACCCTGCACGATTCACTAGATAAAAGCGCCCAGCACCCTCACATCAGGGATAATCCCAATAACCAGGACGAACACAAAGGTGAAACAACCGGTAAGTAAAGGTGCCTTCGAACCGATTTCCCCCTAATGCTGTGGAATTTACGGAAGAAAGACGAACCTGATGTCCTTGTGGGTGTGATGAGTTTGTTCGAGATGGAGAAAGACTTAATGAATTCACCCTAGCTTGCCAATGGGCTCCATGGGGGAATTGTCCAAGGGGGCGCTTCTCCTGACGCGTAAGCTTTGATTGGCGTTTTGTAAGGGAACAGCGCAACGGATCCGCCTGTGTGAAGGAACACGACCACACCCTCTGGCCTAAAGAAGCCCTCTCTGCACAAGTCAATCAAGCAGGCCATAGCTGAGCTCGTATAGACTGGATCGAGGAAAAGCCCCTCCGTTTCAGCCACAATTTTGATAGCCTCGGCCTTCCCTTGGGTCATGAACCCGTAATCATCACCGGCATATTGATCGTAGACAATGATATCTCCCTCAGTTATCTCAAGGTCAAGTTGTAGAAACTCCATGGATTCATCTATTTTGTTGGAAACATTTTCAATCTGCTGATCTTTTGAACGCGATCCTGTCGTTGAGCCGATAATCTTGACGTTGGTACTGAACGCCTTTGCGCCGATGATGAGCCCTGACTGGGTTCCTCCAGACCCTGTGGCGTGAACGAGATAATCGATGTTAATACCCAACTCGACGGACTGCTGCAAGAGCTCGAGCACGGCATTTATGTATCCAGCGACTCCCGGAGGGGTAGAACCCTTTGCAGTCAGGAGATATGGCCTGTTCCCTGTTGCCTTCAGCTGTTCCATCGTCTCCTGTTCGACCTCCTGCACATTCTCAGGTTTCACAACTTTGATCTCAGCATCCTGTAGGAAGTGGAGGAGATGATTGCCATCGTAGTCCCTCGGATCGTAACCCTCCGTTGGGCCTATTTTTATAAGAACGATTTTCATGCCTAGCCTGCGGGCGGCGGCCGCGGTCTGTGTGCACCAATTCGAATGGAAGCCGGCACCAGTGACTATGTAATCTGCTTTGTACCTGAGGGCGTCCGGCATCAGATATTCAAGCTTCCTCGTCTTGTTGCCACCGAAAGCAAGCCCTGTCATATCGTCGCGTTTGACGAAGATCCTTGGACCTTTGAGGCTTTTTGACAAATTGGGTAGCTCTTGGAGGGGGGTCGGTAGATTCGTGAGTCTAACTCGGGGTAGAGCACTCAATTTCATCGAGATCCACTCCTTTCCTCAAATTGATTATGGTATTCTTCATGCTCCAACATAATCTTGGCCAACCGCATTTGTTCCTCGCCCAGGAGCTCTAAATGCCCCGTTTGTGCGACTTTCCATATTGAATGAAAGAGTTCGCGGTTGAGTTTTCTTAATTCTTCCAGTGCAGATGCCATAGAAAGGTTACGTCTCTAGAAATTTTCTCGAATATCAACGGGGTGACCCCTTTTTCCTTTTTCTCTTTTCTGCATCATTCTGATTTCCCCTGCACCAGTAAGCGCACGTCCAACGGCACGCCTTTCTTCTCGTCGCGCACCAGTGACATGGCACCATCGGGGCACTGTCCAAAGCAAACCCCACACCCCATGCACGCTTCCCAGTTCACCGCGGCCATCCCATCCATCTGAATAGCCTCGAAAGGGCAGACGTCCATACATGTCGAGCAGGCTGCACAATGTGCCTCGTTCACCTGGGCGACGTAACCCGAAGAAACCACCATCGGAATGCCATACTTCACCATGGCTTGTATTCCGCCACAGCAGCACTTGCAACAGTTGCAGATGGCATAGAAGCGGTTTAACATAGCATCCTTGAACCAGGCTGAGTGCAAATGTCCGCGCTCGTGCTCGGCCTCCAGGAGTTCAACAGCCTCTGCCTGAGTGAGTCGGCGGCTGCTTTGTGGATTGTGCTCCAAGATGAAATCCACAAAAGGCTGGCCGACTACCATGCACACCTGGGTTGGCTGGCAGGGATTGGCATGGGCGTGACGACAAGCGCACTCATAGACAGTCACATCAGGCGGGCCTTTGAGCAACAGATCCCGAGCCATGGGGTAAAGAACTATTTGTTCCAAGTCGCGCAGGGGGATATTCTGGTCGAGTCTGATCATGGCCCGAGCTAGTTCCGGTGTCAGCACCTTACCGTGGTAGTGGTCGGCCAGCCACTTCTTGGCTCGTGGGCTCGGTGAAGGTAAGCTGAAGAGCAATTTAATATACTGGTTAGTCCAGCGGAGATAGGTATATCCATGCAAAGAACTGAGATTGAGGAATCGCCGTAAGCCACCCTCCCGCATCATCTTCCAGGTCGAGGACCGCAGGGGCCGCCAACGTTCCCCAAAGAGCCAAAGAAGCAGGACTACTGCAAATAGTACTCCGACAAAAACGAGGATCATAGTCCCCACCATCGTCGTTCCTCCCCTATAGCAAAAAGCTACCTGTAGTCGTCTGCTTTAATGCCCTGCCATGGATGCGGTTCATAAAACAGAAAAACATATAGCTTTGCATTCCATCCTCAAAGATGGTCTGGCTTTATCAATATCTCCGATTCTAGGTGACTGAATGCTTGTGTCAATAAAAAAATCGTAGATCGGGCTCATTCAAACTGAATGTTTTTAAGTAAAATAGGCAGAGGTTCTTTACATACCCCAATTAAGTCAGTACCATTGAGTTCCTCTATGATCATGATATACAGCAATGAAAGGAGAGAACAGTCATGATGAAACCTGCCAAAGATTCTTTGGACCTCGGTATTTTAGTCAGCGATATCAGGGCCAGTCTCGAGTTTTATCGGGACATCTTAGGGCTGGAGTACGTGGGTGAAAGGCCGGTATGGTTCGGAACCATGCACCGTTTGCGCTTCGGCAGCAGCGATTTCAAGATAACCCAACCTAACACCATACCACCGAAGGGGCCTATTGGGCTGGAAGGCCAACTGGGTTTTCGCTACATCACCTTCGTCGTTCAGGATCTTACAGGGCTTTGCAACGAACTCCGAAGCAAAGGAATCGAGTTTTTTCTGCCCGAAAAGGAGATTCGCCCCGGGGTCCGTATTGCCATGGTCAAAGATCCGGACGGGAATGTCGTGGAATTCGTTGAGCGAAGCTAAATCCTTTAATTCATAAGTTGGACTCCCAACTCATTTCTTGATATCGGAGTCGGTTTAAGTCAGGATCGAACGGGAAATCCATATGGTGGTTTGTACAAGAAACAGAAAGATTTACACGCAGGCAATGAGGTCTTCTTCCGGTTGGCCAACTGCGAAAAGAGAAAATATCAGAAAAGAATTGTACCCTAAATAAGGGGCCTATCGGAACTTGTCTCAGAACCAACCTCCCTTTTCCCTTTTGTGAAAACATTATGGCACATTTCTTGCTTTTCATTTCGAAGTTACAGAATTAGCAAAAAAATCATAATACTCTAACCTTAGATCTTGTGGCCTGGTGGAGAAGGAAAAGTTATCATGCTGAAGATAGAGAATAAGGTGGTTGTTCGATTTCGAGACGGCAAAATGTTAAAGGGGTATACTTACGACTTCTTCCCTCATAGAAATGTCTTCCACATCACCGAAACCCAATACGCGAAAGAGGTTATCGAGGTCTCCAATTCGTCCTTGAAGGCGGTCTTTTTCGTCAAAACCTTCGAGGGAAATAAAGACTATCGAGGCCCCGAAGACTTCTCTTGGGACAGCCTTAAAAACATCCATGGGTTAAAGATTAAGGTTACCTTTTTCGATGGGGAAGTGATGTACGGCACGACAAATGGCTATACACCCGAAAGGAAGAGTTTTTTTATTTTCCCCGCCGATAAGAAGAGCAACAACGAAAGGGTGTTTGTCATTAAGGAGTCAACGGTTGCGGTGGAAACGTGGAGGTAAAAGAGACAATATACGTCAACCGATTCAATTCTTATCACACCTTTGTTCACACGGATCATCCCTTCGATGTGAACCATATTTGAAAGCACATACGCAGAATAATCAGAGGTAACCAATTAGTTATTTTATACAGTACATGCTTGGGCGAGTGATGAGTTTGTGCGAGGAGTGGAAAAACTTACAAGCAGCCAATGAGGTCCTTTTTCGGCTGGCTGACCGGGAAAAGGGGAAATGTCAGAACTAAGTCCCGAGAGATAAAGAGCTTATCGTAAGTTGTTTCAGACCCAACGTTACATATGACAAGGGACTTTTCTGCTCCGGTTATTAGGAAATTTGATTACTGCGGATTTGATTGAATGCCCATGCCGCTATCACAACTGCAGCCATAAAAAAAACCAATCCAATCCCGAAAAAAATCATATCAAAACCCCTCTATAAATTGTTCTTTGTATTTATAAAATGACGTGGTTTTATTTCCAGCGCTATTTGTATTGTCTACTCTATTTGCTACCGTTCACAAAAAGCAGACTCTCTTGTTCACTTCGGCAACCCAGCTCTCTGGTATGATGCCGTAACTCGCAAGGTTTAGGATATCCCCTCCGCCCCACACTCACCGATGGTTTGGCCTTTCGGTTACTTCTGTTACTTTTGGATGCTGGTGCATATAATATGCCAATAGTGTTCATATTTGTAATCAATTGAAATTATTATAAAATCCAAGTATCTTGCTGGCAAATCCCATGAAATCTGATAATTTTTTCTTATTGCTATGAAAATATTTCACGAATGAAAGCTGGAAGGACCTTTATGATTTACCGATGTATTATGGGAAACGGAGATGGCTCGGTTTGGAAGCCAGCGGCTAGTGGAGATGAGAAGACAGATAATGGCAGGAAAATTACCGGAATTCTCATCTAGGTAATTTAATGCTCATTTCGTTGATATGAGGTGGGTTTTGATCCGGTGCGAGCAGGAAGTCCTTTTGGGGGGTGGTGAATTTGTACGGGAAGCACAAAGACCTACGGGCACGCAATAACATCTTCTTAGGGCTGGCCGATCTAGAAAATAGAGAACATAAAAATAGGTATGATGCGCAGGAATTACGGAAATCTCCCAGAGAAAGCCACAATTTCACGGATGTTCCCCTTTTCCTGCTTTTTCAATCACCGGCCTCTCGACATTTACATTACCATAATCATAATCCGTTATGACCATTTTCAGTTTTCGACTCATCGAAACCCCTTTCAAAGAAGGTTTGATTCATCAAACCGCAGCTTACCGCCTTGCAGTTAAATAGGTACTGTTATCCCTTACTATAAGTCTATGCTTTGACAAAAATGCAAAGCGGCACGGAGTTGCTTTTAGACGGCTTAATCAAACGTAAGCCCCGGGTGAATAGGTCAACTCATAGCTGTGACTGTAGATCTCAATAATATTACCGAAGGGGTCTTCGCAATAAACCATTCGATAGGGTTTGTCATCCGGGTAGTAGTAGCGAACCGGCATTCGTTGTTTTCCGCCATGTTCGACGATCTTTTTGGCTAAACCCTCTAAGTCGGGATCTTGCACGCAAACATGGAAAATACTGGTTTTCCAGTATTCGAAATCCTTTTCAGGCGCCTGGGCGTCTTTAAATTCGAAAAGCTCAACGCCGACCCGATCACCCGTGGATAAATGGGCGATCTTAAATTTTTCCCAACCTTCGCCAAATACATCGTCGCACATAATGCCAATGGCGCTGTCATCCGACACGACTTCCGTCGGCGGCATAATCACATACCAACCAAATACTTCGGTATAAAATTCCACCGCCTTTTCAAGATCAGTAACTGAAACTCCTATGTGGGAAAAGGTTCTTGGATAAGCCATAACTCTACCTCCTGTCTGCTTATTGGGTTAAACGTTTATTTTCTAATCCTCGCAATGTCCGATTCGTTTAAGGATTACGCGACGGTATCAGCCGCTGAAAAATCAGACTGATCTCCTCCCGCCACATGTCGATTGCGACAGCTATGACGATGATCAAGCCGATGACGACGTTCTGTATCGACGTCGGAACCGCGTTGAGGTTAAGGCCGTTCTGGACGATGGTGATGGTGAGTGCGCCGATTAGCGTGCTTAGGACGTTGCCGCGTCCACCGAACAGGCTTGCACCGCCGATGACTGCCGCTGCAATCGCCTTCAGCTCCAGTCCGACACCGTAGTTGGGTGACCCGGAGTTAAGGCGCGCGGCCATCAACAACGCCCCGACCGCCGCCATGAAACCGGCTATTATGAAGGCGAAGAGCTGCACCCGCTTCACGTCGATACCGGACAACCGCGCCGCTGAGGGATTGCCGCCAACCGCATAGATCTGGCGCCCAAGCCGCGTGTAGCGCATCAGCAACGCGGCTAGCGCATAAAAGAAGACGACATAGTAAAGCGGTAGCGGAATCCCCAGCACCTTGCCGTAGAAGAGTGGGTCCAGAAGGCGTGACACGGAAAACACCGGTGACCCTTTGTTGAACATGAAAGCCATGCCGCGGAACGCACTCAGCGCTGCAAGTGTCGTAATGAAAGCGGGAATCCGCATGTAGGCAGTGAGGAACCCATTGATTGCCCCGAGGAACGCGCCGAGCAGAAGAATAAACACGACGGCTAGACCGAACGGTACTGCCCAGAACTTAACGGTAACCGCAAAGACCATCGTGAGGAGCGCGATCGCCGATCCTGGGCTCAAGTCGATGCCGGCGGTGAAGATAACGATCGTCGAACCGATCGCCGTTAGAGCCACAATGCTCACCTGCAGTGTGAGGTTGCCGAGATTGTTCGCGTCGAGGAACCGTTCGGTGGTCAGCGCGACGATCACGGTCACGAGAATCATCGCTGCCAGCGGTCCGACTAATTGCGACTCGAGGAACGACTTCATCCTGCTCAGGATCCTCCGGACGAGCTGCGCACCAGCTCGGTCTTGTCCAGCTTCTTTGCATCGACGATATCGACGATTTTGCCACTCCGCACCACGCCGATGCGATCGCTCATGGCCAGCAGCTCGTCGTGGTCAGAACTAATGAAAATGACGGCTTTGTTCTGCGCGGTGATCTTGTTGATAAGGTTGTAGACGGCGATCTTTGCACCGATGTCGAGTCCCTGGGTGGGTTCGTCAAGGATGAAGACGTCCGCCCCGGAATAAAGCCAACGGGCAATGATCACCTTTTGCTGGTTCCCACCCGACAGGAAGTTCACGAACTTCCTGTCGGCATCTGGAGTGATCTGCAGCCGGTCTATGTAGGACAGACTGACGTTCCTTTCCTTGCCCAGGTCGAGCAGGCCGTTGTGTAGCAGTGCGCGCAGGTTCGCAATGGTAATGTTCTGCCGTCCCTGGAAGTTGAAGAAGAGGCCATCGAACTTGCGATTCTCTGGCACAAAGGCCAGCCCAGCCCGGATCGCGTCCTGCGGCGAGTGGAACTCCACAAGCCGGTCGTTCAGACGAATCTGGCCGCGCGTCAGTGGATCAATGCCGAACAGGGCACGTGCGATTTCGGTCCGTCCGGATCCCAGTACTCCGCCGAGGCCGAAGACCTCACCATGAAGCAAGGAGAAGCTCACTCCGTTGACTCTATACTCGGACCACATGTCGCGCACCTCGAGAATCGGCGTATCGCTCGTGTTCGTCACCTTGGGGTAGTGTTCTTTGATCTCCTCACCCACCATCTTGCCGACGATGTACTCGATCTCGATCTTCGACTCCTCAGCTGTGCTGACGACCCTGCTGTCTTTGAGGATTGTTACCACGTCGACGATCTCGACCACCTCGTCCAGCCGGTGCGATACGTAGAGGATCGCCCGTCCCTGTTGCTTCATGCGGCGCAGTAGGCCGTGTAGGTGTTCGATCTCCGCAATGCCGAGTGCGGTGGTCGGCTCGTCAAGGATGATCATGGAGGCGTCCGCGGAGATCGCCTTTGCGATCTCCACCAGTTGCTGTTCAGCGACCGGCAGATTGCCGACGATGACCTCGGGGTCGATACCGATCTCTAGGCCAGCGAGGATCCCAACAGCCCCCTCGCGCATCTTCTTCCAGTCGACTATTGGCACACCCGGCCGCGTGGGCAACTGACCGAGGTAAATGTTCTCCGCTACCGTGAGCGTAGGAACGAGCGAGAACTCCTGAAACACGGTGGCAATACCGTGGTGGCGGGCTACGATTGGGTTGTCGAGCCTGATCAGCTCGCCGTACAGACGAATTTCGCCGCTGTCCGGCTGGTGTGCGCCGGACAGAGTTTTTGTTAGGGTTGACTTGCCAGACCCATTCTCCCCGACGAGCCCGTGGATTTCACTTGGATAAAGCTTGATTGACACTTTATCGTTAGCCCGAACACCGGGGAAGTCTTTAATGATGTCAATCAGCTCCCAGATGGGCTCGCCGGTCCGCTCCATGCCACCTCAATCGGTCACTTGACGCGTTCTCCGCCACCGAGGCACCGCCGCAACGTGTGTGCCCAAACTGGCAGCCCCCGGCGGTGGCCTTCCCTGGCTTTAGTACTTCCGCGACGGTTTAGGATAGAGCTTTTCGGGCTGCTGCAAAGCCTGTAGTGCATTGTCCTTGTCGACGATTGTGGTTGGTGTCTCGACCCAACCGCCTTTGTAATTGCCCTCAAGGCTGTCGAGTGCCACCTGTAGTGCGACCTGCCCCATGACGAAGGGTGTGGTGTTGACGGTCGCCGTAACATTGCCCGCGTAGATCTCCTCCAGTCCCGCGGTGTCACCGTCATTGCCCAAGAGAATAAGATCGGTTCGGCCAAGCGCCTTGGCAGCCAATGCTGCGCCCATGATCATGTAGTCGTTGGCAGCGAAGATGAGCTCGATCTCCGGGTGGGCCTGAAGAAGGTCCATGCCGGCGGTGTTTCCGCCCTCGACGTTCCACTTGCCGTCGAGCCTGGCCACGACCTTGCAGTTCGATCCCTCGATGGCATCGTAGAAACCACCGCATCGCTCGGTGGAATGGTAACCGGGCTGCCCTTCGATAACCGCCACGTTCAGCGGTTTACCTTTAACTTTCTCGAGTATGTAGTCGCCGATCTTATGCGTACCCTTGCGCTGGGAGTAGCCGACAACGCCGTGTACGGGGGTCGGGAAGTTCCTGATGTCTGAATTGACAATGATCATGACGATACCCTCGGCAACCGCCCGTTTTACTAGCGGAGCGGCAGCATGCTCGTCATGGGTCGACAAGATGATTGCGTCAACATCCTGGCTGATAACGTCTTGCAGCATGCCCATTTGGCCGTTGATGTCGGCCCCGCTCTGCGGCGCCAGCATGAAGGCCTCCACGCGTTTCTCTTTGGCCAACCCTTTGATACCTTCGCCGATCGCGATGTAGTAGTTGAATTCGGTGGCCGGCGGCATGTAGGCGACGCGGATGGGGCTACTTCCCTTGTGCCCCACATTGTCGAAGGGAGCCTGGGCACCTGTGTTGAGAGACACCGGATTAGCATAATCAACGGCAAACACCAGTGTCCCGGAAAAAATCACGGCTCCAATAGCGACCACGCCAGCTATGCTCCTGAACAGCAGTTTGTGTGTCATGGTCGTTACCTCCTTTAGTATTTAGTATGTGGTAAGAACTCGCTTTAGGACGATGCGAGTATAGAGGATTTAGGATTGTATGTCAAGCGAAAAAGGCCCAAAACAGCGACTCAGCAACCTTTCGCGAAAAGCGAAAACCTCCCATTAAAAAGCAGATTTTTTTCACGAAGAGATTCGGCTTAACGGAATTTTGGGCTTGTGTCTCATGCTAATTTTTGGCTATTTTTGATGAGGAAGAAAACTTCCCCTATTTAAGGAAGGAGAAATGGAGATACTATGATCGAAGGGAAGAATTTGTCCATGGAGGGATTTTCTGATAGGTCCCATCATAAAGGTCTGCAAATATCAGCCTGGCAAAACGGGGATCGCTGTGCCTGCGTCTTAAGCAGGGCTTGATATTCAAATATGGACTCTTCGTCTCTGACAACCCTAACACCATCTTAAATAACTTGAGGTGTGCTCATGACCGTCGAGAATCAACACATGAAAGCCATGAGTCTTCTTTAACGCCTTATTCCTCTTGAGCCTTGTGTAGATATGACGTATCGAGAAACGGATTGAGCCCAACTCCATCTGAGAAAAACCTCTTCCCATCGTATCCGCACTCGGTAAATCCCTTCCCAGCCACTCTCGCCAGAAACTGTTGTCTCTATCCTGTTCCAAGGCATTAAGACTGCCCATCTCAGTCAGCATCATGATGAATGCACTTCGGAATAAGATAGGGGTCTTGATGGAGGGATGTTGTCGGGAATCAGTCACCGCAGAGACGAGTTGGCTGAACTGATAGAGTCTCTCTGCATACCGGAGAAAGCGTCTGAGAATGGTTTACTTTTTAACTTCTCCCAGTTGATAGAGGAGATCTTTTCCAGTAAATCTCGAACGTCACGATAATTTTTGACCAACCTGCGCACGAGCTGTTCTTTTTCCCTGGGGATATAAAGTTGCTCAATCCTTCCACCCTTGCTTCTTGTGAGGAAGAGGGAGACATGTTTCTCTCCCCTTTGACATTTACAATTGGGTTTACCGCAGACTCTTTCTCTGATGGAGAGAGTTCCTCTTATAAATTCTTTGTAGCTTATATAACGTTTGAGTCGAGATCGGTTTTCGCGTTCTTGCTTTGACATTTGGGTTCTATATATGGATGATTCTCCGTCTGTTATATATAACAGATAACAGAACATAGGGAAAGTCAAGTCTTTTCTGCGAATGCGAATTTGCTCAAGGATAATTTTGGCTATAAAATATCCGTCTATAGAGGAAAGAGAAATAGGTTAAAAACTAAGTTGCGGAATCGCTGCGCTGAAGTGTGAACTTCCGGCGAACTCCTCGCACTGGGCCCGCTGGGCTGAGAAGTATATTGACAGACTAAGAAAACCCTCTTATGATCGTTAACAAGATGGTGGAACTATTTGGTAGCAAGATCTAGAAAATGCTTCAGTTTCAATGGCGTTTATTGAAACAAAGATGGGGGTGGCTATGAGCAAGAAGTTTAAAGTAGTTATCAGTGATTATGATTATGGAGATTTCAATATCGAGAAAGAAGAAATGGAAAAATATAACATCAACGTCGTTGCTGCTCAATGTAAAACAGAAGAGCAGTTAATTGATGTCGCTAGTGATGCCCATGCCATTATCACGCAATATGCTAGAGTCGGACGTAAGACGATCGAAACCCTGGAAAATTGCCGAGTGATTGCTCGATATGGGACCGGTGTGGATATCGTTGATGTTGATGCTGCTACTGAAAAAGGAATAATTGTCACTAACGTACCCAATTATTGCACTGATGAGGTCGCTGACCATGCCATGTCTTTACTTTTGGCATCGGTTCGAAAACTATTTGTCTACAACCAGGCTACCCACGAAGGAATTTGGCGTTGGCAGTCTGGACAGCCGATACATCGAATTCGTGGCAGTACATTGGGCGTGCTCGGATTTGGAAAGATAGGACGTGCAATAGCCCTGAGAGCAAAAGGATTTGGTATGGAAATAATCGTTCACGATCCTTATGTCGGTAAAGAAGTCTTATCAGAGTATGGGGTGATTCCTGTTAATTTTCAAGTCTTACTTCAAGAATCAGATTATATAATCATTCAAGCTCCGCTTACAGAAGAAACTAGAAACCTATTTGCTGATGGTGAACTGAGGCAAATGAAAAAATCAGCCATTCTCATCAATACTGCTAGAGGTCCCATTGTTAACAATCAATCGCTCTACCGGGCTCTTCAGGAAGGAAGGATTGCAGCAGCTGGACTTGATGATTTGCAGGAAGAACCTGCCAAAAAGAAAAATTGGCGGCCTGAAAATCCATTATTCAATTTGGATAATGTCATTATTACCTCTCATTCTGCATATTATTCTGAAGAATCCATCGAAGAGGCCCGTAGAACAGCCTCGCAGGAAGTCGTTAGAGTGCTAACAGGAGAATCACCAAGATATCCGGTGAATCAGGTTTAGGACTGTTGTTTCTGAACAACCTCAAAGAGGAGTCTAATCGTCAACAAAATTCTTGACAGGTTCTGACGAAGACGCTATGGTGACAACCGAAATTCTAGGTCTCCAGGGAATGGGTGGAGAGACCTCAATGGATTGAAATTTTAGCAATCCTCCGTCAGGCCGATCTATCGCACACAGTATCCCTGGCCCCTTTCCTCCTCGGAATCTTTTAACCTCTCAATGAACGACCCTGCAGCAAGCTGCAGGGTATCAAAACCTAATCGAAGAGTCTGAGCTGTCTAAGCTCGATACTGGGTTTACCTTGTTTTCGGACATA
>Ga0209427_10005799_pt1 | contig 14145 bp, 7 predicted proteins | sample DeeMarSWOR136_30_FD_187465 | JGI IMG/M metagenome (GOLD analysis project Ga0209427, IMG submission 187465) | Marine sediment microbial communities from White Oak River estuary, North Carolina - WOR-1-36_30 (SPAdes) (version 2) | ecosystem: Environmental > Aquatic > Marine > Intertidal zone >... | reverse complement strand
TTCGATTTTGTAATCGAGGAGCTTGTGTTTTATCAGCCATTCCATCATGGCTTTATCCAAAGGCTGACCAGTATTGCGTGAGACATTCACGGGGAAACCGAAGTATTTGTCCTTCGCGTGTCCAACCAGATAATCATTGCTGACAACGGTGTAGACTTTTTTTGGCTCAAGGAGCTTCCCGTCTTTCTCTATGACTTCTCCGCCGATTTCTATGTAGACAACTCTCTCTCCGAAAGGCCGGACATCTTTTGGATAATATTTATACTTTATTCCCGAAACCTGAAGTCTATCCCATCCTCGCTCCACATCTTTCTCAAGCACGTTTTTAATCTGTTGAGCAGTCAGCTTGAATACGACAAGAGTATTGCGAAAAGGAGCCACATTAAAAATATCCCCTTTGGTGACATGCCCAGCTTTTATACCCGCTCTGATTGCACCGCTGTTATGCATTCCGATTTGAGCCCCGGTCCTCCATCTCATGACATCAGTGATCCAGTTTCCAAGAGAACTTTCTGGTTGTGAGCTTTCTCTGGGATAATACCTAAAGCTCAGGTCGACTTTGGCTTCTCCTATCACTTTTTCGTATTCTTTCCCGATAGATGCTTCGACCTCTCTGACTAAAGCCGAAACCTGGGCGGACGGATTCAAATCCACATCTGCCCACAGCCAGATCAATTGCTGTTCATAACTCACTATTCTATCGTCTTTTACCTCCGCTTTGATATACCCAAGTGTTTTCAGGTGCCCCTTAATCGACTGGACCAAGACTCCTTTGACATCTTCAAATTTTCCATCTTCCGCAGCTGCTAAAACTATGTCGATTCCCGGAACATTTCTGGCTATTCTCACTCCTTTTTCAAACCATCCGTGAAATACGACGACAATCAAATCGGTTTGTTTGTCCAATTCGGGAATATAAGAGTTGAGAGTAGGAACGACTGGCAGCACATCCAAACCTTCGACTCTGTCCTTTTGCACTTCTGTTAAAAAATTTTCCTCCATAACAGCAATGATTCCAATCCCTAATCCCCCTATTTTAAAAATATGATAAGGCTTAACCGGTAAGAGCTTGCCACTTTTTTTATAAACAATATTGGCCATGATTGTAGGAAAATTGGCCAACTCTGAAAGGGCTAGAGCATTCTTCAGTCCCTTATCAAAATCATGATTCCCAAAACTCCATATATCGTAATCTAATCTGTTCAAGAACTCCATCATCGTTCCGCCGACCACACCTTTATACTTCACTTCTGAGGCAAGAGTTCCTGTCAACAGGTCTCCCTTTTCGATGACGAGAACATTTTTTTCTTCGGCTTTGATCTTGTTTAGGTAGTGACTGACTGCCTCCATCCCCCCCACTAATCTATCTTCTCCGTTGATATTATATTCGTAAGGCTTAAAAGTCCCGTGAGTATCGTTCGAGTGTATCAGGACTATTTTTTCTGATGACGAAATTTTTTCTGATGACGACTGACAGGAAACACTCCAGGCGAAAGCGAAGATCAAAACAAGAGGAAAAACTTTTTTTATTGAAAACAAATTCATTATTCTAATCCACTTCTTCTCGTATTCAAGAACAATTTTTTCAGTCAAACACCCTCCCGATGATTATCTTGTTATCAGCAAAAGCAACGCAGGCTGAAACTTCTATAGGTGTGCGATGCACCTAAACACAACATTCATTCTTTCTACTAAAAAAAGCTTATAGCACAGCAAACCGCTATTGTCAAAAAACTATGCGTTAAGGATCCTTGAAGTGAGGCAGAATGGCGAAAACTCGAGCTGGCGCACCTGTGCCATCTTTTATCATCATCTTCCGCTATCCATTTTTTAAAATTTTGTTCCCCCTCTCCATTATAGACTCTCCTTATCAATCGATTGAAAGAAATCTGGGAGTATGACTGTACCTTTAAACTAATTCTCGCTCATTCTTAAGTCAAGGCAAATCTCTTTAAGAGAAAGCATCTTTATTTTCTCGATGGATAAAGCTAGGGCGAAGTCTTATAAAAGATCAGACTGAGTGTTGAGAAAACCGTGTGCCCCGGCTTTTGGTTTCAAAAACACGCAGCCTTTGCCCCGGCGAGTCAAAGCCTGCTCGGTTTCAGGCTCCGCTCTCCTCTCCTTCGGAGAGGAACCGTGCCCGCTCCGCCTTCAAACGGTTTTTTTCACCCAAAAGCCTTCGCAATATAGAACTGCTGATTTTGCTGGGGCAAAGGCTGCGTGTTTTCGATGCACTCAGTCTGATCTATTGTATATCCTGTTATCAAGGATTTGAGGATACTTTCTTCCTTTATTTTCAATCCGTAAATTTGCTATAATAGCCGCACAAAAATGCAAAGCGAAGGGTGGAAAGAGAGAACCCATGGCAAACCATAATATCGCAATCATCGGAGCCGGCCCCATTGGAAGTATTATGGCGGCCTATCTCGCCAGAAATAAAGAAAATGTTTTTCTTATTGATATAAAAAAAGATCTCATATCAGCCATAGAAAAGAACGGAATCACTCTCACCGGTGTTGGGGATAACTTCACTGTCCCGGTCAAGGGAACAGGATATTCAGCAGCCAATCTCGGCCAGCTTGACGTGGATCTTATCTTTATCGCAATCAAATTGAATTACCTTGACACCCTCATGGAAGAAATCAGTCCAATATTTAAGCCTGGTCAAAAAATTCTTCTGATTCAGAATGGAATCGATAACGAAGACAGAGCTGCTGAAAAACTCAGTCAAGATGATATTCTCAGATTCGTCATCAACTATGCAGGAATGATCGAAAAACCAGGATTCTTTAAAATGTCCTTTTTCAATCCCCCCAATTACATAGGCGCTTTTTCCCCTGAAAATGAACTTCTTGCCAAAGAGATTGCCGAATTCATCACCGAAGCCGGTCTGGAGACTCAATGCACCCCAGATATAAAGAAATACGAATGGAAGAAGACGATTCTCAACGCATCTCTCATGCCGGTCTGCGCTACCACAGGCACAACGATGAAAGAAGCCATGGAGGGAGAAGAGACTCGGTTCCTCTGCGAGCGGATCCTTAAGGAATGTATCCAGGTGGCTGAGCAACTGGGATACGACTTTGGAGATGATTTTTTTAAAAAGGGCGTATCCTATTTATCCAATGCGGGCGACCACAAGCCTTCGACTTCAATGGACCTGGAAGCAGGAAATCCTATCGAATACGTCTTCCAGCCCATCATCGATTACGGGGAAAAAACCGGCATTCCCACCCCTTATCTGGATTCACTCACAAAAGTCATGCGTACCCTGGAGAAGAAAAAGAGAGAACTGAAATCCTAAAAAGATTCTATTTTTTCATCAACCTGGAGACAATCCCCTGAATCACTTCCGCGTCAGTGACTGAAGTTTCATATTCTGAAACCTCTAAGGGCGCTCCCATGAAAGTCTTTTGATTCCTGAATTTCATCGGGCTTTCGACGCGTTTCATGGCGAAAATATGGAATTCCTTGGCTCCGGTCTCTTCTGCTAATCTTTCTATGTTCTCAGGAGTGATTCCGCAGCCGGGCATGACAGTCAACTTGTCTCCTGCCTCTTTGACCAACGCTGAGATAAGTTCGATGCCTTCTACGGCAGCATTCTTCTGGCCGGATGTGAGTATGCGATCGACTTTTAATTCGATAAGGTCGTGGAGAGCCTGAAAGGGATCGGAAGTCATATCAAAAGCCCTGTGGAAAGTGACGCTCAGAGGTTTGGCCAAATCAATCAGCACCTGGGTTCTCTTCTTGTCGACTCGTCCATCCACGTCCAGAATGCCGGTCACCACACCATCCGCACCCAATTCCTTGGCGGCTAAGATATCGCTCTTCATGATCTCAAATTCCACATCGGAATAGCAAAAATCCCCGCCTCGAGGACGGATGATCACATTCAAATCGACGGATAGGCACTGACTGGCCAGTTGAATACTGGCTGCACTGGGAGTCGTTCCCCCCTCCAGCAGGTTATCACAAAGTTCCGCCCTGTGGGCTCCTCCTTTTTCGGCCTCAATGGCTGACACCACAGAGTTCACACATGCCTCGATTATAAAATCTTTATTCCCCATCGTATTTCATTCCAATTGTACCAACCGGCCTCAAGATTCTCAAATGCTATTCATCATTCACGGCGGAAAAGGGCCTGTTGAACACGCTCAGTAATTTGGCAACACTTTTTGGATGTCATTGCAAGCGAAGCGCGGCAATCTCATAAAAAGGATATTTTCATTCGTGTAATGAAATGACTTCTCTCAACGAGATTGCCGCGCTTCGCCCGCAATGACACTTTTATCCTCAGCATCACAAACAAAAGCGTTACTTAATTGCTGAGTATAACCACCTGTCCCCTGTTTTCCATTTTTTCCACTTTTTTGCATTTCTTCTGCTGGTTTGACCCCTCACTATGCAAGGTGCTAAGATTTTTATATGGGAAGAAACACAATCCGAATCTCCTCTCTGGCCTTCCTCTTACTGTTGGCCCAGTCAAACATTTTCACTCATCCCCTCCAAGACATCCAAAAAGGTGAAATCATTGACAAGGTCATATGCCAAGACAAGCCAGATCAAAGCTATGCCCTCTTTCTTCCTACGGGCTACACGCCAGAAAGGAAGTGGCCAATACTGTATGCCTTCGACCCAGAGGCGAGAGGCAGGGTTCCCCTTGAGCACTTTAAAGAAGCGGCGCAAAAATTCGGTTTCATCGTTGCGGGTTCAAACAATTCAAGGAACGGTCCCTGGCCACCCGTGATGGAAGCGTCAATGGCCGTCTGGACTGATACCAATAAACGATTCTCCATAGACAAAAAAAGAGTGTACGCCACGGGCTTCTCCGGGGGTTCCAGGGCCGCGGCTGTTTTCTCAAAATTCGTTAATCATCCCGTTACAGGCATTATCGGAATCGGTGCGGGACTCCCCCAGGAATTGAAGCCCGCACAAGTCCAACCATCCGCTTATTTTGGAATCGTTGGTATCGGAGATTTCAATTATCAACCGATGATGAGGCTCGATAATGAATTTGACAACTGGAAAGTTCCACACAGGTTCCTTGTTTATGAGGGAGAGCATAACTGGCCCCCTCAAGAAATCTGTACAGAGGCCGTCGAATGGATGGAAGTTTTGGCGATGAAACGAAAGTTAAGGCCTCTGGATAACAGCTTGATCGAAAAAATATACACAAAGGAACTGGAAAAGGCGCAGCGGCTGGAAGAGGAAGGTCAAGTTTACCGCGCTGTTTCTGAGTATGAAGCGATTGCCTCAGCTTTTCAGGAATGGAAGGATGTCAAAGACATTTCAGATAGAATAAGCCATCTCAAGCAGAGTGAAGAATACAGGAAATTCATGAACGCTGAAAAGGAAATAAATGAACGAGAGGATCTCTATCGCAAAAGGTTTATCAATACGTTTGCCCGAATCATGAAATATCCAGAAATGGTAATGAATCTCGCCAACATATACTCAGAACTTGGGATCAGCCCCCTGCTCAATAAAGTCAAAAACAAAAAGAATATCAACGAACACTACCTCGCTTCCCGCTTGCTCACACAATTATTCATCCATTCTGTTGAAGAAGGATGGAAGTATTACGAAAAAGGGAATTATAAAATGGCCATTGTGTTTCACGAAATCGCAGCCAAAGCCAGCGAACATAAGCCTTCCCGTCTTCCGTACATCCATTTTGAACTTGCCCGTTTTTATTCTTTGAATAACCAGAAGAAAAAAGCCTTAAAAATGCTTGAGCGCGCTGTCGAGAACGGCTTTGACGATATCGAAGCGATAGAAAATCAGGAAGACCTGATATCCATCAAAAATTCCGTTGAGTATGAAAAAATCATCAGAGAATTAAAGAAAAAAAGTCTGAAAATATAATTGACAACGTTAAATTCACAGAGACCAGACCCATAATACCTCGGAATCAAAATTATAAGATATATTGAAACATTTAAATACGGTTATTCGTACAATATATAAATGGAGATATCTGCAGGATGCAAGAATGCTGATTCTTATTAGATAAGGGGCAGAACTATGAGTGTAAAATTGAAAAAACTAATTTCATTCCTAATCATTGCTGCGGTCATAATCCTATTTAACAGCTGCGGCAACTCATCTAATTCCCAGGCAAATAATGAACAAGAAGAAGACCCTGGCGTGCCTGTTGAAACGGCAAAAGTCATTCAGGGATCGATATCGGCCACCTATACGGGATCTGCGAGTTTAGAAGCCGAAGCTGAAGCAGAGGTCGTCGCAAAAGTTGGTGGTGTGGTGAAAGAGATCTTCGTAGAGGAAGGCCATTTAGTCAAAGCCGATCAAGTGCTGGCAAAGTTGGACGATGAGCAGTTCTTACTCGAGCTCAATCAAGCCAAGGCGAGACTGGAACAATTAGCCAAAGAGTTCGAGCGCAATGAGAACCTGCTCAAAAATAAGATCACCAGCCAGGAAGCATACGAGAAGACAAAGTCAGAGTACCACTCCCAAAAAGCCGCCTGCGATTTAGCTCAGCTGAGACTCGACTACACTGAAATCAAGGCACCCATTAGCGGAATTATCTCTCTGCGCCATATCAAAGTCGGAAACATGGTGAATAGTAACCAGCCGACCTTCCATATCACAGATTTTGATCCTTTACTGGCTGTTTTATATATTCCAGAAAAAGAAATGAGTAAATTACAAATCGGATATCCTGCGAATCTATCTGCAGATGCGCTCCCTGGCGTTGAATTCCAAGGGGAAATTCTGCGGATCAGCCCGGTTGTGAATGCCAGCACAGGTACTGTTAAGGTAACGGTTGTCGTAGATGACAGAACTCGCCAACTGAAACCGGGAATGTTCACCAGAGTCCAAATCATATACGACACACACGAAAATATATTGCTTGTCCCCAAAAATGCCGTTGTTACAGAGGACTCAGAATCATCGGTTTTTGTAGTCAATGAAGATATCGTGTCCAAGAAAATTGTAGAAATTGGGTATAATAATGCGACGCACACTGAAATCCTTTCAGGTCTGGATGTGGGCGATACAATCGTTTCCACCGGACTGAGCAGTCTGAAAGACGGCTCAAAAGTCAATATTGTCAGCCAGTGAAAAAAGTCATACATACTTCCATTAACCGCCGTGTCACAGTGGCAATGTTTACCATTGCCGTCTTGCTTTTCGGGTATGTCTCTTTCACAAGGCTAAAAATCAATTTACTGCCTGAGCTATCCTATCCCACACTCACTATCCGGACAGAATACGAGGGAACCGCACCCGTAGAGATCGAAAACTTGATCACAAAACCCATCGAAGAAGTCATCGGTGTGGTTAAAAATGTACAGAAGATCAGCTCCATCTCCCGTTCCGGTCAATCCGATGTTATCCTCGAGTTTGCCTGGGGTACGGATATGGACTACGCCATCCTGGAAGTGAGAGAGAAGATGGATGCGCTCGAGCTTCCTCTGGAAGTGACCAAGCCAGTCATCCTGCGTTTTGATCCCTCTTTAGATCCTATCATGCGCTTCGGCTTTTATAAGAAGTCAGAAGGGGATACAGAAGAAGTCCTGAAAACATTTGATGAAGAAAAGCTGAAGTCCTTGAGGCGTTTCGCCGATGAACAGATAAAGAAGGAGCTGGAATCAGCTCTGGGTGTGGCCGCGGTTAAAGTCAGCGGCGGGTTGGAAGATGAAATCCAGATTTTAATCGACCAGATGAAGCTGGTCCAGCTCAATCTGCCTATTGAAACCATCTCAAGCATTCTCAGGGCGGAGAATGTCAATCTTTCCGGCGGCCGCCTGGAAGAGGGAACGCATCAGTTTCTCATTAGAACTCTGAACCAGTTCCGGTCCATCGATGAAATAGGGAATGTGATCGTAGACAATAAAAATGGAATTCCGATATACCTGAAGGATATTGCCGTAGTTCGTCACGGCTATAAAGAACGTAAAGCCATAACGCGAATGAACGGCATGGAAGCTATCGAAATCGCCATTTACAAGGAAGGAGATGCCAACACGGTTTCTGTCGCCAAAGAGGTTGAAGAGCGCCTCTTGAGAGTCAGAGAAACCCTTCATCCAGAGCTCAAAATTGTTAAAGTCTACGACCAGGCAGTCTTTATTCGACAAGCTGTGAATGAAGTCATTTATGCCGGCCTGATAGGCGGATTATTAGCCATAGGTATCCTTTATTTCTTCCTTCGTAACTTCTGGACAACAGTGATTATTTCTCTTTCCATACCTGTATCGGTTATTGCCACATTCTGTTTAATGTATGCCGCCGACCTTTCCCTCAACATCATGTCCCTGGGAGGGATCGCTCTGGGCATAGGCATGCTGCTGGATAACTCCATTGTTGTTCTGGAAAATATTTCCCGTCATCGTGAGGAAGGTAAAGACATTATCACCGCCGCACGCGACGGCGCCAGTGAAGTCGGAAGGGCCGTCACCGCCTCCACGTTGACCACAATCGCAGTCTTTTTTCCATTGGTCTTTGTCAAGGGGATCGCAGGCCAGCTTTTTCGGGACCAGGCGCTAACCATTACTTTTGCTTTATTGGTCTCGCTGATGGTGGCTTTAACACTCATTCCCATGCTGGCTTCTACGAAAAAACAGAAACATCTTGGCGAAAAAGAATTCCAGCCCTCAGAACCGCACACCCGTTTTGGAAAACGGATACGAGCCATTCGTCATTTTATTTTTACAGTCATTCCTGTCTTTATCCTGAAAATTTTATTTGTGATGATTCGAACCTTTTCCAGAGGAATCCGGTTTGTCATAAAACCGGCATTAAAAGCATTCACTTGGGGCTATTCGAAAGTTGAAAAATCATATCCTCCTTTCCTGCAATGGGCATTAAGCCATAAAGGAACAGTTTTATGCGTAGCTGTTATCCTCTTCCTGATATCAATCTTTCTCATTTCTCAGCTGGGAATAGAATTGATTCCACAGCTTTCTCAGGGAGAGTTCCGGATAGAGTTTCGACTGCCTCCAGGAGCTCCTTTGAATCAAACCGATCAAATCATGGCGGCCATGCAAACATCTGCAGAAGAAATCAGCCACATACGAACCACTTTTTCAGTCGCTGGAACAGGAAATCGCTTTGATGCCAATCCAGAGCAAGGCGGTGAAAACTGGGGGGAGCTGAGTGTGGCCATGACACCTGAATCAAAAAGAGTGCAGGAAGAAGAAACGATCGCAAGGCTGCGCACAGATATTGAAGGATTGCCAGGAGTGCAGTACAAATTTTACCGGCCAACCCTGTTTACCTTCAAAACGCCTGTTGAAGTTGAAATTGCCGGTTTTGATCTTAAGAAACTAAAGGAAGTCAGCAGCGACATTGCTGAAAAAATGGAGGAATCGGGAAGGTTTGCAGATATTAAATCAACCATGGAAGCCGGGCATCCAGAGATCCAGATTCACTTTGATCGTGAACGAGCGGCTTCATTGGGATTGAACGTTTATGACATTGCCGACCGAGTGGTTAAAAAAATTCGGGGCGAGGTAGCGACACGCTATTCCTGGCACGATCGAAAAATCGATGTTCTCGTCCGTTCTCGAGAAGAAGACCGCACCTCCATCGAAGATATCCGTCAATTGATTATTAATCCGGAAAGTGAACGCCCTGTGCCTTTAGAAGGAGTGGCCGATATTGTGGTCGGAATCGGCCCGAGTGAGATTCGCCGGGTCAATCAGGAAAGAGTGGCTCTGATCACTTCAAATCTGAGATACGGTGACCTTGGGGGAGCCGCAGAAGAACTAACGAACATAATCAGCGATTTAAATATTCCCGATGAATTAACGGCACAGATTTCCGGACAGAACGAGGAGATGAACCTTTCTTTTCGTTCTTTGAAGTTTGCGTTGCTTCTAGCAATATTCCTGGTCTATCTAGTCATGGCGTCCCAGTTTGAATCCTTCCTCCATCCTTTTGTGATCATATTCACGATTCCGCTGGCCATAATAGGGGCTGTGTTCGCTCTCTGGATCACAAGCTCAAAAATCAGTGTCGTGGTCTTTATCGGTTCCATACTTCTCGCAGGCATCGTCGTCAATAATGCCATTGTTCTGATAGACCGGATCAATCAGATGCGAGCCGCGGGAGAAGAAAAGATTAAAGCCATCCTTGAATCCGGAAAATCTCGGTTGCGTCCCATTATCATGACCATGCTGACCACAACACTCGGACTCCTGCCTCTGGCTATCGGCATGGGAGAGGGAGTTGAAGTTCGAGCGCCGATGGCCATCACAGTTATCGGAGGATTAACCATATCCACTCTGCTCACCCTGATTGTCATTCCTGTGGTGTACAGTCTGGTGGATAGAAAAAAATGAGAATCACAGAATTTTCGCTCCGTCGTCCTGTCACTACCCTGACAATTTTCGCCTCATTTATCGTCATCGGATGGATTGCTTCCAGAATGCTTCCTTTAGAATTCTTCCCGACTTTCGAATATCCTTATGTCAATATTAACATTCCCTACCCCAATTCCACTCCTGAAGAAACCGAACGCCAGATCACCCGGCCTGTCGAGGAAATCCTGGCAACCATCGGCGGGATCAAACGGATGATCTCCAACTCCAGTGAAAACAACTCCTCGATCTATCTTGAATTTGATTGGGGAGCTGACTCGAACGTTAAAGCCATCGAAGCCAGAGAAAAAATTGACAGTATCCGCGACCAGCTGCCGGGCGATCTTGAACGTTTCTACGTCAGCCGTGTATCCATGTCTGACATAGAAGTCTTGGTGGTGCGTATTTCCAGCAACCGGGATCTCTCCAATTCCTATGATTTGCTCGATCGTCACCTCAAGCGCAGAGTGGAAAGAATCGATGGAGTATCCAGCGTCAGACTGTATGGAGTTGAAAAAAGGGAGATTCGTATCCAGCTTCTGGCCAACCGTATAATCGCTCACCAGGTCAATCTGAACCGCCTATCCCAAATCCTTGGGACGAGCAATTTCACGGTCACTGCAGGCCGAATCACGGATGCCGACCAACGATTCACAGTACGCCCCATTGGAGAGATCAAAACAGCTGAAGAGATCGGGAACTTGATCATCGGTGAGCACAACCTCAAGCTGCGGGACATCGCAAAGATCAGCTATGAACATCCGGAACTGGAATATGGAAGGCATCTCAATCAAAAATATGCCATCGGCCTGGATGTGTTCAAAGAGTCAGGGGCCAATATTGTTGATGTCGCCAAGCGCGTGAGAGCCGAGATCGCAGAAATCAGCAAAGACCCTAAAATGGAAGGGATCAACCTTTACGTCATGTTTGATCAAGGCGAAGCAGTCGTGAGCTCTCTCAATGAACTTCTCAAGGCGGGATTAATCGGGGCCACACTGGCCATCCTCATTCTTTTTATTTTCCTGCGCCAGTGGATAACGACTTTTATTGTGGCCATGGCCGTTCCTATTTCCCTCCTTGTCACTCTTGCGTTTATGTATTTTTTGAATATGTCTTTGAATATCCTTTCCATGGTGGGCCTGATGCTTGCGGTCGGTATGCTGGTGGACAACGCCGTGGTGGTGAGTGAAAATATTTATCGCCATCGGAGATTCAACCCAGATAAAAATCAGGCCACCAAGACAGCTGTCAATGAAGTGGCTCTGGCTATTACAGCGGGGACCTCGACAACGGCCATCGTTTTTCTTCCTAATGTTCTCAACCAACAGGGTGAGATTTCACTCCAGATCAAACATGTGGCCATATCATTCTGTATAGCGCTCGCTTGTTCTTTGATTCTGGCACAAACCGTTGTTCCCCTCCTCGCATCAAAAATCAAATCCTCCCCAAATGACAGAAAATACACAGTGATTGACCGCTTAATAAAACGGTATAAACGGGTACTCAACTGGCTCCTGCTTCACCGCAAAACCTCTGTGGCAATTATTCTGCTAGTCCTGTTCAGTGTCGCAATCCCCGTATCAATCGTAAAGAAGGATATGTTTCCCCAAATGGAGAATCGCGAGCTCAGCCTTTATTACAACATAAATGACAGCTATACAGTAGAAAGGGTTGAAGCGACGGTTGACAAAGTCGAAGAATTTCTGTTAGCCAACCAGGAAAAATTAAAAATCGAATCGGTTTATACCTATTACACAGGCGACTATGCTGAATCCACGATAATTTTGTTAATAGGAGCCGTCAAGGATAAGGAACGCATTAAAAATGAAATAAGAGACGGGCTCCCAAAGCTGCCCATAGCCAGGCCCAGTTTCGAAAGAAGAGGTTACAGCGGAGGCGGAGACGTTCTGAGCATTCAGCTCACCGGGACCTCTACCGAACAGCTGATAGAGCTTTCCCATGAAGTGGCATGGGTATTAGGGAAAATTCCGGGATTCAAAGATGTCCGCTCTGCAGCGGCCGCAGGCAGAAGAGAAGTTCATGTTATCGTTGACCGTGAGCGGGCGAAAAAATACGATTTTAGTCCCCAGGAAATCGCCCGGAACATCGCTGTCGCCATGCGCGGTGTTAATCTTCGCCGAATTCAGGGCGAAGACGGAGAAATTTTGGTCCGTGTTGAGTTTCAGGAGGAGGACAAACGAAACCTTGAGCAACTTCGGGACCTGACTCTTTTTAAAGATGCCAGCCAGCCTATCAAACTCGCGGCGTTAGCGGATTTCAAGCTGACCCACAGCCCAAACTCCATTTATCGCGAGAACCGGATCACCTCACTCGGGGTTTACATCGACTTAAAAGATTTGACCCTTAACGATGCGAGGAGAGAAATCAGTCGCGTTTTGAAAAATTTTAGCTTCCCCGAGGGATACACATGGACCTTCGGACGGAGTTTCAGTTTTGAAGATGAAGCCATACAAATGATGATGGTCAACACGCTCCTGGCGCTCGCGTTAATTTATATCGTTATGGCCTCATTGTTTGAATCCTTGATTTTTCCAGCTGCCATATGGACATCTATAATCTTTGCCATCATAGGAGTGTGGTGGTTTTTCCTGATGACCGGGACCACTTTTGACTTGATGGCCTGGTTTGGCGTCCTGATCTTGATAGGAGTTGTTGTCAACAACGGAATTGTGTTGATAGATTACATCAACCAGCTCCGTGGCAGAGGTCTCTTGCGTCATGAGGCAATAGTTAAAGCCGGGGGTGACCGGCTCCGTCCGATTTTAATGACTGCGGCCACCACTGTGTTCAGTCTCTTACCTTTGTGTATAACTCGAACTCAGATCGGGGGAAATGGCCCTCCGTACTTCCCTATGGCGCGTGCCATTGTTGGAGGGTTGGTCCTTTCTACTCTGGTGACATTGATCATTCTACCAACGATTTATATTCTGCTGGATGATTTAAGAAACTGGTCCCGAAGAGTGATTGGCCAGGTCAGAAGCTAGGACGAGGAAAGAAGTGAGATTCTACGGATAAGCCGTATTCTTTTTTATGACCTCCCTCTTTCCGTATCCATTTCTCATAGGGAAATTGATCTCTTAAAATCTTTCTGTATAATTCCCCTCTATCATTTGTACCCTTCTTCCTGGAAATCTGATTGAATCCGTTCCTTTCCCTGAAAGCAGGAGCCAGCCGGTTGTACACTTTTGAAGGCAGGTAATTCTGGATGATAACAGAGATGATGAATATAAACGCCTGCTCCAAGCGCAGCTTCTAATGTATTTTTCCGGTCTCATCAGTTTTTCTATGCATGAATCGAGTTTCTCTGATATATCAATATTTTCGTTGGCTTCTCAAGTGCCTCACCAGGAATGGGAAATGGCTCCCGGACCGCAGGCTTCCCTACACGGCAGAGGTTTCCGCCCGGATGTTGGTTTGCAGGGCGCACAACTGTATTTGATCTTCTTTCGGTGCTCTTCGGTCACTCTGGCGACAGGCTCTTCCCGGAAAGGGTCATTCTCGTCCTCTCCGACTTCAAGGACGCCATACGGGCAGGCTGTCACACATTCTTCACAACCATCGCATTTGTCTGTGTCGATGACGATAAAGTACTCGCCTGACCCGTCCTTATAACCGTAATGGGCAAGCATTTTATCTCAATCCTCTTTCTTTTTCGGCAAGCGCCTTGGCGAACAGAGCGCCTCCCAAGGCTCCGGCGATCTGGGTGTCATGCTTGGGCTCGAGCGCCTTTATGTTTAACTCCGCTTCTATCCTTTTCACGACTCCCTCATTCTTAGCAATCCCTCCTGTGATGGCAAAGTCT
>Ga0209427_10005798_pt1 | contig 14148 bp, 9 predicted proteins | sample DeeMarSWOR136_30_FD_187465 | JGI IMG/M metagenome (GOLD analysis project Ga0209427, IMG submission 187465) | Marine sediment microbial communities from White Oak River estuary, North Carolina - WOR-1-36_30 (SPAdes) (version 2) | ecosystem: Environmental > Aquatic > Marine > Intertidal zone >... | reverse complement strand
GAGATAATATGTTGTTTTATTGATTTCAATGTAATCATTCTCAGCAGTCATATCAATCTGAATATCTTTTATCTCCCAAGCAAAACCAAGATTATAAGGTATATTCTCATTATCAATATTCTTGATATACGGAATAACCGTTAGCTCATTATCATCAACACCTAGATAGTATCTAATTGCTAGACGGAAGTCATAACCTTCATAGTTAAGATCCTTCCATAAAGTTACATTCACATAAGTTTCATTATCGCTTACTATATCTTTGTTGAATCCACTAAGTTCATCAGTACGATAAATCAAGTTCCACTTATCATTATTGTAATATCCAAGCATAAAAAGATTATTACTCCAGTACTCATTATAATGATTTGTTAGTTGTATTCCACTACTTGTATTGAAATAGTAATGATCTAAATTATTCCAGATGTGTAAAACATCACCGTCATCAATGAGTTCATAGCCAACAAGATATGAACTACTTGGCGGATCAGTTAAATTGACAATCTCATTAGTTCCATAACTATCTTTAATTGTGCATACTGAAATTGTTGCATCAGCAGATACATTAAAACTATATTGTGATGAACCACTCTCATTTCCATTTACATCCTTTGCCCATATCACATATTCATATTGACCATTCTTCCAGGTATCATTAAAAACATATTCATAGTTATCACCAACTATATCGGTCATATTGAAACTTATAAGGGTATCATCAGTATATGAAATATTAACAGTTACCATATCAATTTCGCTGACATTAGAGGTGACATCTGCATTAATTGTAACATTGAATCCGAAACCTACTAGGTCAGGATTTGCAGAAACGTTTTCTATTTTTGGAATATTATAACTAGAGTTATATGGATATAGGAAGAAAAAACCAGAATTATTAGTTATATTGATATTATTATTACCAATTTGTATAATATTATTTACTCTACCAGTAGAATTATATAAATCAATTTTGAATGTATAAAATCCTGGTTGTTCATCTTCTGGGAGAGTGATATTAATTGATTTTGTGGTATGACTTCTATTAACTGAGAAATTCATATACTTGGACATAACAATTTTATTTGATATAGCTCTCCAGAGTGTTAAATTAACCATTACTAGATCATGTGGTATTTTTGATGTTGTTGAAAAATTCAAATTAATAGTATCAATTAGTTTATTATCATCATCTGAATCAATTGTGGTGTAATCTAAGTCACCATGAAACCAGCAGTCAGGCCAAACTGTGTTATATTTTGTGATATTCCAAATAAGCTCTGTAGTAACGTTGATATCATTCCAGTCAATATTATTCATACTATCACCCTCAGAGTGATTTTGTCCATCTCTATGATGATAATACCATTTAGCAGCTGGATCTCCTTCTATTATACATATAGTTTTTATTGAATCGTCATCCTCAAAGGGTGAATAATCACTATATGGTGCCCAGAAAGTAGTATTCATTGTTTTAAGATCTGAAGTATTACTTGTTCTCTCAACATAATCAGTATCTTCAGCTATTGCTCCAACTGTACTGTTTATTGATTCATTGTTAAGAATTATGTTTAATGCAAGCCTGGGCTCTATCTGTGCAATGCCAAGCTGGTTCAAATCAATAACAGTTGTTATGTTATCATTTGTAGTTGCTTCATGGTAAAAAGCACCTCGAAGACCATGTTCTTCACCACTAAAACCGATAAATTTTACGTTACATTTTGGTTTAATATTATTATCTTTCATGTATTTTGCAATACCAAGTACAATTCCCATACCAACCGCGCTGTCTGCCGTTGCTTGATTCCAACGACCATCATACAAGCAATCAACAATAACTGTTACATTCTTGTTTGATCCATTGATCTGCCCTATTACGTTATAGCTTTCTATGTGTTCATTCCATTCTTGATCCAGAAGGAAGTGAATAGTATAATTTTCTTTACTATTATTCAAAGTTTTCCCAATAGAACCATTAATCTGTAGAATAGGAAGAGCATTTAGAGCATTGGAGCCTATATTATAGACATAATCATAAGCATCGAAAAGAAGAAGCCCTTTACAATTAGGCATTGTTATATTCCACATCAATAGCTCTATATGAGTCCAAGCTCTTAAAACATCATTTATAATTAATTTACCACCAGTCTTTCCTTTTACAGCTTCTAAAAAAGCTTTAAGACAAGGATATATATCAGTAGCATTAATGTTGAATTTTGGATCTTCACCAATGTAAACAAAATCTTCATCATCACCTATTGTAGGAGGATACCATTCATTAAACCATTCGAGTTTTTCCGATGCATTCTCAGGTGTTAATTCTCCAAATTTAAAACTATGATTATCTTGTATTTCAGGTAAAATAAATTTCGTCAAAGAAACATAGTCTACAATTGATTCATTAGCAATTATTTCATCAAGTAAATCAATTATGACATCAAAGAACCATGATACATTAGTTGGTCGAGATACAAGCTTAACATTTTCCCAAGAATAGTTTTTTGTTAACCAACTTTTATTAAAGCACATATTCCATACATAACAGTTGTTAGTATCTATGTTGAAAACATCTTCTAATATATCTTCAGTTTTTTCTTGATTTGAAAAGTTGAATCCTACTGCTGCTGGCCAAAATCTCCAATTCCACATTGGTTCAATATAAAATTCAGTAAGTGTTGTATTGGTTTCGTTTACCTTGTCATTAACTGTTATTCCGATGGATTTAATTTCAATATCATTTGTAAGATTTATAGATGGCACGTGATTTTCAAATCCTGAGGTTATGTTATCTATTTGTTGTAAATATGGTGGATTTAAACCTGGATTATCGAGATTAATATCTTCCATCCAACCTTTAATGAGATTTTTAGCATAATGTTCACCAGGTGATCCAAAATCCCTGCCCTTCCAATAGGAAGGATCTCTTATAATATAGCTTAGATTCTCTGTAATACTGAATATATAATCATAATCCAATTCAACATCTCCATCTTCTCCGCCACCCCCACCTGAGGTTGCTCCAACTTTCAATTCATTAGGGCCAATTACTACAATAGTAGTCAATACAAGCATTACACATACTAAAATTCCAAAAATATTATTTTTCATATATTTGCCTCCACTATAAATAAAACGTTTTTAGTAAATATATTCCGAGCAAGGGTTATTGAAAGTATTCATTGATTTTACTTCAAAAGGATTTATATATTATACACACTTATATAATTGTATTATCCAAGAAAGATAATTATGAATAAAAATTGTATTACAATCGGAATCATATTCTTGTTAATTTTTTCACCATTAATACCAATCGTTTTTGCAGATGGTGGTCTTCAAGATTCAGCATGGCCCATGTTTGGTCATGATACGAAACACACTGGACGAAGTCCTTATGGCCCTTATATTGGAAATACACCTGTTGTTCAATGGAAATTTAGGATGGATGGATGTACTATTTCTTCACCTGCTATTGATGAAAATGGAACAATATATATCGGTGCACAGAATTTTCATGATAGTTTTTTTGCAATAAATCCAGATGGTTCTGAAAAATGGAGTTTTGATGTAGGTGCCTGGGTGGATTCATCTCCAGCTATTGGAAAGGATGGTACAATCTATTTTGGCTCCCATAATAGCAAATTGTTTGCATTAAATAATGAAGGAGTAGAGAAATGGAGCGTTGGCCTGGGAGATGGTTGGGTTAAATCTTCACCTGTGATTGATGAAAATGGTATTATTTATGCAGCATCAGTAGGAAGCAGTAGATTATGTGCTGTTTATCAGAATGGTACGATTAAATGGAAGTTTCATGCAAATGATTACATATATTGCTCTCCAGCCATTGATGAAAATGGGATTATCTATATCGGTTCAAACGATGGATATTTGTATGCATTATATCCAAATAATGGTACGATTAAATGGAAGTTTCATGCAGGAGGAACAAAAGGAATAGGTTCAGCTCCAACAATAGTAGCAGATGGAACAATATATTTTGGTTGTACAAATGGTTATTTATATGCATTAAACCAAGATGGCTCTCTTAAATGGAAATTTAATACTGGATTCTGGATTGGTAGTTCTTCTCCTGCAATAAATGACGATGGAACGATATATATTGGAACAAGTGATGAAAGAATATTTTGTATTAGTCCAAATGGTTCAGAAAATTGGCAATTTGATACTAGTAATGAAATAATTGCATCTCCCGTTATTGATAAAAACGGTGTTATTTATTGTGGTGATATAGATGGATACCTATATTCATTGAATTCTAATGGAACACTTCTATGGAAATTTGATACCGGAGGTTCTGGTATTGAATCTTCTGTTGCAATTGGAGAGGATGGAACAATCTATATAGCAGCACAAATTCAAACAGTTTATACATATCTTTATGCTCTTGACGTAATATATAATGAAGAGCCAGAGAAACCCAGTAAACCATCTGGTCCAACGAATGGGAAAGTCGGAACATCTTACTCATATACAACAAGCACAACTGATTCTGAAAATGATGAGTTATATTATGATTTTGATTGGAGTGATGGAACTAGCAGTGATTGGATAGGACCATATAATTCTGGAGTAACAATTAACACTAACCACACTTGGCTAAATCACGGAAATTTTGAAATTAAAGTAAGAGCTAAAGATGTTTATGAGCATATTAGTGAATGGTCTGACTCATTATCTGTAATTATTCCAAGAACTAGAGCAACATCTTATCATTGGTATGAATTGTTGTTAGAACGATTGCCACTGTTAGAAAGATTGCTCTCTCTTTAAATAAACTTTACAGTTAAAATACCCAAAAATCTAAAATTAGTTAACTTTATACATTTGACAAATTAATTCTTTCTATTGAGTCAGCCCTTATCATAATCAATATAAATAAAAATTAATATAAATCTCATCATTTTAAATTATTTTATTTTAATGAGATTATCTTTATTAGACAAATATTTACTGTTGTAAATATACCAAATTACACCTTTTTCATAATGACATTATATCCCAAAATGTTTAAATAGAATCATTTACAGTGTATAACATAGAGAGTGGTGTAAAATAATGAGAATTGTCAGTGAAATAAATAACAAACAAGAGCTTGAAGATATGAAGATTGTAATGGAAATCTTTGTAGTTAACAACAGAATTAGACAACTTGCAGAAATGGCATAGTTCACGTCATGTTAAGATAATTTTTTATTTTTTTATCTATACCAAATGAGAATATTAATATCATTGTTGTAGATTACTGACCAGCTATCCAAGGGGGATAGATTATGGTTGAGAGAAGTGATGTAGAAGCTGTTTTTTCAAAGCAATTACAATGGATAAAAGATGAAGATTTAAAAAATAAGGTTGTAAGTGTCTGGAAGGAAGCAGCTGATCGTGGATGCTGGAAATCTCTTGATGATGCCCCATTTACTCTTCTTATCAAAGACTCTGGAAAGCTTACCGAACATACAAAAAGAATTACTGATCTTGCAAAGGCAATATATGACCATAGAGAGGAAGATTTGAACCTTGATTTTTTAATTGCAGGTGCGCTTCTTCATGATGTTGGAAAACTCTTGGAATATGAATTTAAAGGCGGAGAATTTGTAAAATGTGAGTATGGTAAAAAATTCCGCCATCCTGTTTCTGGTGCACTCCTTGCAAAAGAACTAGGACTGCCTGATGAAGTTGTATTGATAATATATGCTCATTCCCATGAGGGTGATAATCTGAAGAGATCACCTGAGGCAGTAATTGTTAATCATTGTGATTTTATTGATTTTGAAATAAAAAAAGCGTTGGTGTAATCTATGAAGGTTAAGAATTCTGCCGGAAGAATAATAGAAACAGAGATTGCCAGCAGTACTTTTAGACCATTTGCTGGTGCAAAAAAGCACACCTACAGCTCAAAGGTTACAAATCTATCTGACGCGCTAAAAAAATGTGGAATTAAAAATGGTGATACTCTATCTTTCCATCATCAACTTCGCAATGGTGATTCTGTAGTAAATATGACTCTTGCTGCCGTTCTCGATTTAGGAATTAAAAATATTAGGATGGCACAAACCGCGATATTCAATGTTCATGAACCCGTAATTGATTTTATTAAAGAGGGTGTGGTAAATCGTATTGAAGGAAGCATAAATGGAGTTGTTGGAGACTATATCTCTAAAAATCCACTTAAATATCCTGTTGTACTTAGATCTCATGGTGGTAGATGGGGAGCAGTCAAAACTGGTGAACTGCATCCAAACATTGCAATTATTGCAGCATCAGCTTCTGATGAATGCGGTAATTGCACAGGTATTATTGGGGAAAGCGCGTTTGGTCCAATCTCTTATTCACAGGTTGATGCAATGTATGCAGACCATGTAATTGTTGTTACAGATAACATTGTGGATTACCCATGTAAATTTCAAGAGGTACAAGAAAGAAACGTTGATTGTGTTGCAAAGGTAGAGCATATTGGAGACCCAAAAAATATTGTGTCCGGTACTACAAAAATCACAGAAGATCCTATGAAACTTCAGATCGCCCATGACTGTGTTGACCTCATGGATGCTGCAGGTCTTATTAAGAACGGAATGGTGTTTCAATCAGGTGCAGGAGGAATATCACTTGCTGCTATGAAGTTTCTTGGTGAAAGACTAGAAGAAAAAGATGTTGTTGCATCAACTGCAACTGGTGGTTTGACAAGGCTTATTGTTGATATCTACAAGGCAGGACGAGTTAAGAATATTTATTACTCCCAAGTTTTTGATGATTATTCCGTAAAATTTATTCAGGAGGACCTTGGCCTTCCCGCTGATATCGGTCATTATGCCGATCCCACTTCCAAAGGTAGAACAATAGATGGTCTTGATACAGTAGTCCTTGGTGCAACAGAGGTTGATGTTGATTTCAATGTTAATGTAAATACCCATAGTGATGGAAGAATGCTTCATGGTATTGGTGGCCATCAGGACACAGCAGCAGGCTCATCCTTGTGTATTGTCACCTGTCCAGTTTTTAGAAAAACAAATCCAATAGTTAGAGAAAAGGTTACAACAATATCTACCCCGGGTGATGTTGTGGATGCAATTGTAACTGACAAGGGAATTGCAATAAATCCGAGACGAAAGGATCTTTTAGAAAAAGCAAAAGGTAAGATAAACATTGTACCTATTGAAGATTTGAAACAAATCGCCTATGATGAGACTGGAGGACCGCAGAAATTGGAATTTACAGATAAAATTGTTGGCATGACTAAATGGTTTGATGGGACAGTTTTGGATATTATTTGGAAAGTTAAGGAGTGATATTTTATGAAATGGACTACCAAAATAACAAAGGTAGAACCAAATCATCTTTTAACAAGAGGCTATAGGCAGGAAGACCTTATTGGAAATGTACCATATTCTCATGTGGTTTATCTTCTTTTAAAAGGAGAGCTACCTTCTTCTGAGCATGGTAAAATGATGGATGCAATTCTAACAGCCTGTATTGATCATGGAGTGACCCCTCCTTCCTCTATTGCATCTAGAGTTGTTGCATCAGGTGGTGTTCCACTTCCCACTGCTGTTGCAGCAGGAGTTTTATCAATTGGTGATGCGCATGGTGGAGCAATTGAAAAGGGTGCAAAATTTCTTCAAGAAGGTGTTAAAAGAATGAAAGGTGAGGGTAAAACTGCTGATGAAATGGCAAAGGTACTTGTAAAAGAATCAATAGAGAAAAAGAAAAGGATTCTAGGTTTTGGACACAGGGTGCATACATCTGACCCTCGTACAAAGCGGTTGTTCTCCCTTGCTGACGAATTGAATATAACAGGCAGTAACATTGCTCTTTCAAAGGCAATAGAAAAGGAACTTGCCTCTCAGACTGGTAAAAATCTTCCAATTAATGTAGATGGTGCAATTGCTGCAATTACCTCTGATATGAACTTTGATTGGAGACTTGGAAAGGCCTTCTTTTTATTAGGCCGTGTCGCCGGTCTTGTTGCTCATGTTTATGAGGAGCAAACAGAGCAGAAACCTATGAGAAAGATGTTTAATTTCGAATGTGAATATAACGGTCCTGAGAAGAGAGATTTGAAATAAATATTTGAAGGTGATATGTTGGGTAAGACAATAATTCAAAAGATATTTGAGAATCATTCTAAAGAATCTGCTGTTGTAGGTGATATTATTGATATTGATATAGATGTTAGGGTTGCCCGAGATTTTGGTGGAGCAAATGTTGTAAAGAATCTTGAGGAAAATAATCTGACCTTGGATGATCCTAAAAAGACGTATTTTACATTTGACTGCAACCCTGGAGGTTGCGATCAGAAATATGCAGAAAATCAGCATATCTGCAGGATTTTTGCAAGAAAAAATAACGTCAAAATATTTGATATTAACAGCGGGATTGGAACCCATCTTGTAATTGATGAAGGAATTGCCAAACCAGGTGGAACAATTGTATCAACTGATTCCCATGCAAATATTCTTGGTTCAATTGGTGCCTTTGGTCAAGGAATGGGTGACAAAGATATTGCCCATGCCTTTGCCTATGGAAAGGTCTGGTTCAAGGTTCCACCAACAATAAAGATTGTGCTCAACGGCAGGCCTTCAACATATGCAACTCCTAAGGATGTAGCACTAAAACTCCTGCAGGTTTTTGGTGCAAACGGTCTTTTAGGTCTTGCTGCTGAAATCTATAGTGATTATGTTGATATGTTGCCCCTTGATGCAAGAATTACGATTGCCTCTATGGCAACAGAAATGGGCGGGATAATCCTTTTATTTCCTTTAAAGAAAGGAATTGCTGCAGATTCAGATGCAGATTATGAGGATGTTGTAGAAATTGACATTGATGGTCTTGAACCACTTATTTCTCTACCAGGTCATCCTGAAGATGTATTAAAAGTTGAAGAATTGGAGAAAATAAAGGTTGATTCAGGATTCATCGGTTCATGTACAAATGGTCGAATGTCAGATATGAGGGCTGCTGCAAAGATATTGGATGGAAGAAAGATTGCTCCGGGTAGGGTTCTAAAGATTGTTCCCGCAACTGACAGTATTTGGAAGAAATGTCTGGATGGAGAAATTATTAAAATATTCAAGGATGCTGGAGCACTTGTTGGTTCTGCAGGTTGTGCAGGATGTGCAGCAGGGCAAATAGGTCAAACTGGTTCAGGTGAGATTGCAGTGTCTTCAGGTAATAGAAATTTTGTAGGAAAGCAAGGAAAGGGAGATATTTATCTTGCAAGTCCAGAAACGGTTGCTGCCTCTCTTATTGCAGGCTATATTACCACTTCTGATGATATTCCAAATGAACCAGTGTCACTTAGTATCCCAGAGGTTTCTCATAAGATATCTGCTATTAAAAAAGAGGTAAAATTCTCCAGACTGACAAATGTTTCTGGAAGGGCATGGGTAATAAAAAAAGAAAATATTGACACAGATATGATTTTTCATAATAGGTATCTATCTATTACTGACATAAGTGAGATGGGTCAATACACTTTTGATAATCTAGAGGGTTATGAGAATTTCTCAAAAAAGGCAAAACCTGGCGATATTGTAATTGCTGGTAAAAACTTTGGAGCAGGAAGTTCAAGACAGCAGGCAGTGGATTGCTTTAAATCCTTAAAAATCAGTGCAATTATTGCTGAATCCTTTGGAGCGATATATGAGCGTAATGCAATCAATAGTGGTATGCCAATTCTTATTGCAAGAGATATAACAAGCAAGGTAGATGATGGAGACGAGCTATCTGTTGATTTCACAACCGGTAAAATAATAAATAAAACAAAAAATAAAGAAATAAATGTTAAACCTTTTTCAAAATCTCAACTTGAAATTTATAAAAACGGTGGACTTTTAAAATAAAGAAGAATAGAGCTTTTTCTCAATCTGGCTTGACACCCTAAGTTCTATTTTTAATTGAGTTTGGGTGCAGAATTGGGACTTAGGATGCAACTGAATTAGACTTATATATTAAAAGAAATGAGAATTTTTTAGGATAAATATTGTTTTTTATCTATGAGTATAACATTTAAATATCCACTATTGGATGTAAAATATGAGGGAGGTATAATCCTGATTAAAAAAATCCTCATGATAGGGATAATAATCCTGTTTCTGGGAACCTGTATTATTCCATCTATAGCAGTTAATACAATAAAATATGATAATGCAAATGATAAGCGCTCTAATGATGATATTGATTGGTGGCCTATGTACTGTCATGACCTCAGTCGTTCAGGTTATTCAACTTCAAAAGCACCTGATACAAATCATCTATTATGGAGTTACAAAATTGGTGGTTATGTATATAATTCTCCTGTGGTTGTAGATGACAGAATCTATGTCCAATTTGCAATCAATCCACCAGAGGATGATATTTATTGTTTGAATGCAACTTCAGGGGCTAAAATCTGGAGTTCCAATGCAGGATCTTCTTCAATGTCTTCTTTTGCTGTTGTAAATAGTAAGGTCTACTTTGGCACTAATTATGATAGTAATGTTTATTGTTTAGATGCAATTACTGGCGACTATATATGGAGCTATACACCAGAGGGGTGGGGGGAGGAGGTGGGTTATTCTTCTCCTGCTGTTTTCGATGGTAAGGTCTACATTGGTTCACATACACCTATACCTGAACCTCTAGAAGCAGGTAAGGTGTATTGCTTGGATGCTGACACTGGTGATTTTATTTGGAGCTTTAAACCAGATTGGGGTAATTTTTATACTTCCCCTGCGGTTGTAAATGGTTTGGTCTATGTTACTTCAAGCCGTGGGACATATTGTTTGAATGCTACTACTGGAGATGAAATCTGGAATCGAGGGATAGCAGGGGAATATTCTTCTCCTGCTGTTTCCGATGGTAAGGTCTACTTTGGCACTGGTGATGGTCATTTATATTGTTTGAATGCTACTACGGGAGCCACAGTCTGGAGTCGTACATTAGCAGGAGGTGTAAAATTTTCCTCTCCTGCTGTTTTCGATGGTAAGGTCTACATTGGTACAAGAATGAAAGGTTTTTTGTATTGTTTTAATTCTACTAATGGAACTACTATTTGGAGTTTCAAAACAGCGTACATATATTCTTCTCCTGCAGTTGCAGATAATAAAGTCTTTTTTAGTACAGATAGTAATTATTTTTATTGTTTGAATGCTACTTCTGGAGAGGAAATCTGGAATTATCCAATAGAAAAGTCGATCGCTGCTTCCCCTGCTGTTGCAAATGGTAAGGTCTACATAGGTTCACAAGGTGGTACATATGAAACTGGTAAACTCTTTGCTTTTGGAGATTCAGATCCAGGTACGCCTTATGCTCCAGAAATTGATGGACCAACAAGAGGTTCACCTGGTGTTCTTTATGATTTCACATTTAAAGCTGTATCTCCAACTGGTAAAAAATTGTATTATTGGATTGAATGGGGAGATGGCACAAATTCTGGCTGGCTTGGTCCTTATGAGTCAGGTGTTAAAATAACAGAGTGTCATGAATGGGATGCTGAAGGAGTATTTACAATTCAGGCTAAAGTCAAAGACACTGATGGTTTAGTTAGTGGCTGGGGTAGACTTGATATAAAAATGCCAAGAACCAGAGCATCAACATATCCTTGGTATCATTGGCTCCTAGAATGTTTCCCATTGATGGAAAGACTGCTTGGTTTTATCTTATAAATTGTTAATTTGGGTGCAGATTTGAGTAAGTGTGCAAAGCCTCTCCATCTAATTGGTTATTATTTTTTCAAACGATTCTATTAAAAAGAATTCCATCCAATCAGGTTTATGAGGAGCTGGATAATAGTAAATTTTTCCAACTCCACTAAATTTTTTTAATACGAATTTTTCTAGAAGTGATCATTTTAATTCTATCTTTTTATTAACTCTATCTTTTATAAATAAAAAATATAAATCTGGAAAACCAAAAGGTGTATGTTGGATATAGATATTACCATTAATAAATCCTTTAAATTAATATAAAGAAAATTATTTATTCTATTAAGTAACATTTATATAATTTTGAGTCATTAGTGTTCTATATGAGTCAAAATAAATATATCATTTCAAAGGAAGTAATGATATACCTTAAGCGTAAGCCATATGTACTTGAAGCACTAGAACAAGAAATTATTAATTATAGTGCTCTTGCAAGAAAAATCACAAAAGATCTTGGTGATGCGAATTTTGAAGCAGTAAAAACAACAATTATTCGTGTAGCAAAAGACTTAAGACTTAAAAAAAAGCAACGAGAATTAAAAATAATTAAACTATTGAAGAAAGCAGATTTTTCAATAAATAATAAAATTGCTACAATACATCATCTATCTCCATTGAATATCGAATCCATTGCTTTTTCTAAAACTCCCACAGGATACATGTATTTTGTAAAAGAAAATATTGCAGAAAAATCAACATTTAAAAAAATTGATTATGGCTATGCAATTATTCATATTAAAAGTCCAAAAGAAATAGAAGATACCCCTGGGGTTGCTGCATTTTTACTATCAACACTTGCTTCAGAAAATATAAATGTAGTTCATCTGATGGATTGCAGAGAGGATACTTTTTTGGTAATAAAAGAGTTTGATGCACCTCTATCCTTTAGGGTTCTATCTGAGGCATTAAGGATCTAACTAAGAAAAATTTCTATTATTTTCTCCGTTCTACAAAAATTCTATAGTTCGTAGCAATTGTGCTGATAGCTCCAAGTGCCGCTAACCATGGAGTAATTATTACTCCAACTGTGACAGATATGTCTAATAGTATTTAATATCTAAATTAATTCATCTTTGTCTTTTAAATTTCAATAACCTTTTTTTCCTTACACTACCAGTAAGTAATCTATCGGTTTTAAACACCCATACAATAATGCTAATTGTTACTATTGCAAAAATAGATGTATAGATAATCCCACTTATAACAAGGGTATAATCATTGAATAATAGCGCTCTTGGTGCCATCATTGGATGAGAAAAAGGGATAGCAAATATTATACTTTTTAATGCTAATGGTAATGTATCAAAATCTACAAACATTGTAGCAAACATAGGTATCATTGCAAACATTACAATAGGGAAATGTAATGTTTGTGCACTCTTGTAGTTCTTTGCAAATGTTCCTAGAAGCATACTTAAAGCAAGTGCACAGATTAAGGTTAAAAATAATGATATACCTATTAAAATGAATTCTCCTGATGTTAATGTCAGACCATACTGTGCAATATTGATTTGTTCTGAAAATTGGAATCCTTGGAAGTATACACTCATTCCAGACATATAAACTACTGCAAACAAAAGTCCAATGATTGCACTTGCTGTGATTTTTCCTGCTACTATACTTGTTCGTTTAACTGGCAGGGTAAGTAGTGTTTCAAGTGTTTTGTTTTCTTTTTCAAGTGCCATTGATGAAATTATCATCTGCCCTGAGAATATTATAAGCATCATTATTATTATAGGGATAAATGTGGATTGGGAAGCAAGCATTCCAGCTATGGTTCCTGGTGATAGTCCTATCTCTCGATCCTTAAAAAAGGTTGTATCAATTCTTGATGTTGGATTTAATGCAATAGTTGCATTAACTGTTGTATTGGTTTCTATTATATTTTTGGATATCTCTCTAGTCCCTGCAGAAATCAATTTTTCTACAACCTCTGAAGATATAGTGTCAAAGATCCCTGCACCTTTCATAATCCAATATAAATCAATCTTTCCTGGAATATCTTTTAATATATTTTCAGAAAAATTTTGTTTTATTATTATTAATACATTGCCTTCTTTTTCTTTTACTTGTTCTAATCCTTCTTCCTTTTCATTTATATCTGTTGAATTGAATACTACCTCTGAATTGTTTTCAAGATATGATGTAAAAATATTTGAGAAAGAGCTGTTATCTTCATTTATATATCCAACTGTTGGTATTTCCTCAAATTCTTCCTGGATTCCCTCCATTGAGGTACCAATTGAACCAAATATAATAGCTATGACAAAAATTGGAATAATTGTTGCAGGTGTAAGTAGTTCCTTAATCTCTTTTTTTACAATATTTCCAAAAGAACTCATTTTACCACCTTTGTAAACACTTCTTCAATGTTTTTTGCATTGTACTTCTCCATAAGGTTTTTAGGTGTTCCCTCTTCAATTATTATACCATCAGAAATAAGTGCGATCCT
>Ga0209427_10005797_pt1 | contig 14150 bp, 18 predicted proteins | sample DeeMarSWOR136_30_FD_187465 | JGI IMG/M metagenome (GOLD analysis project Ga0209427, IMG submission 187465) | Marine sediment microbial communities from White Oak River estuary, North Carolina - WOR-1-36_30 (SPAdes) (version 2) | ecosystem: Environmental > Aquatic > Marine > Intertidal zone >... | reverse complement strand
TACCCGGCCTTTTCGCCTTTATTCTCTCAAAGCCGAGCCTGAATTTGCACTCTTACCCCTTCGGGCTTCCCCGCTCAGAGCACAAATTCTTAACGGCTCGGCTTTTCAATATAAAGGCCCGGCCGGTTTTTGAGACCGTTTCTATCCCGCTTCTTAAATTTTTCCCGGCGTCCAGCTCGGCCTTCGTCCGAGGGCCGCCGGTCGGAGGCGGTGCTCCTAAAAATTTAATGAGCGGGATAGTGGTTACGGTCTCAAGACTTATCCTGCTCTTCTGAGTTGGGGTGCTGACGTGTTCAGTATGTGGCCTCTCTCCTCTTCATATTGCACTGGCCCCTGGACAAGTTTGGCGAAAAGACAGGCACAGCGTGCAGCGTTATGAACGGTCTGAGTGCGTGTGCCGGCGTGGAAAGTAGTGTGCCAGATGCTGGCTGCACGGTTGAACCCCTTTGGTTCAACACTCCTGCAAAATGCTGCTTTCGGGTCACTTCCGGGGGCCGAACGTTCCGCCGAACCGCAAATTGGAATTTCCGATTTTCAATAATTGAGCTCGCAAGCCTGCGAGCCGATGGATTCCTCTGCGGAAAATCGGAAATCCCTTAGGCGGTTCGGCATACGTCCGGCTCCAGCCAGGAAGTGACCCAAAATCAGGAGATTAATTGCCTCTTGGAATATAGCTGAGAGAATCTCTGTTTGCCGTACTGGCTTGTCGTGACGAAAAGGTTCAGTGCATGGTTGAATTGACTGACACTCCGTCTTTTCGATTAGAGTGTCGAAAAGACGGAGGTGTTCGGAATGGATGGCGAAACAGGTTTCGCGGTTGAGGAAGGAATTGTGGTGCCTGAGTCGGTGTTGCTCACAAGACAGCATGGCAACAGATACGGCAGCGTGCCCGGCCTGGATGACAGCGAATTGGCCGACCCGGATGAGCTGGAACGGCAGGTTCTGGTGCATGAATTCGGCCCTGTATTGGCGTTGCCTGTCAAGACGAGCAAGGGCGGCATCAGGCCGGAGATTGACGAGAACGGCAACATCGACTGGGGTGCATTCGGCACGGTTGATTTCGACCGGTATAGCGGCGGGTTCGACAAGGCCCGGTACAAGGCCGACATATTGAGAGAGCAGCGAAAGGAGTTGCTGGTCAGGCTCGCCATGGTCAGCGACAGGATAAAGGCGGAGGGAAAGCGTCTGATTCTACAATACCTGGAGACGGACATCATCGGGTTTGAGCACATCGTCAACGAAGACATGCGGGTCTTGGCAAGATTATATCTGCGAGCCAGGCGGTTGGAGCGGGAGATTGCACAGTTGCGGCAGGCCAGCGAAAGACGGCGTCAGCAGCGGGCTGCCGCGTTATGGGGAACTTGGTGAGTATCGCCAGGGCCTGCCAGACCGGTTCTGTTCACAACATTTATATCTTACGACGGCCCTCTTTTTCTCGTCGGAAAGAGGGCCTTATCGCTTTAGACGATTGGCCCGGAGGTAAGAGAAGATGACAGGACAACAACTACCCGTAGCGAGGTTCAAGGCCGGCCAGGTTTCATCGGCTATTTGGCAAAACGAAGTACAGATGCCTCGTGGTGCGGTGACGATACTGAAGGCAACGGTGCAGCGCAGGTACAAGGACAAGAACGGTGAATGGCAGAGCAGCGGCTCGTTCAATCGCAATGAAATCCCGCTGGCGATACATTGCCTTCGCAAGGCGTTCGAGAAGATTATCGATTTGCAGAACGAGGATTCCGGCAATGGCAACAACGTGGAGGAAGTCGTCGTGTAGGCCAGAGCTATTTTGCCCCATAGAGGTGATTTGCCATGTCCGAAAAGGGAAACCAAGAGAGCGACACAGGAGTCGGCGAGCAATCAGAAAAGGCTGCCGAACCGGAAATCGCAAAAGTCCAGCGAATCAGAGCCAGGTCCAGCTACGTATTGTTCCAGCGTCTTTATGATTCTCTGAGGACCAATCCCGACATTGCGGAAATCATGAGGCGGTTCTATGAAATCCTGGATGCAAGGGGTGGTTTTGGCAGCAGGAGAAACGCTGAATATGCGAAAGAGAGCCTCGAGTGCGTCCTTAGGGACATCAAGTAAGAGGACGCATGGCTGATGAGCGATGTTGGAGGTGTTTTGAAAATGGCAAAAAGGAAACAGTCCGCGGCCGTGCCTGTGAAGGATGCCATGTTCTTTCCAGAGGATTTTACGAGGCTGCATCGAAAGCACGTCATTTACATCAAGAAAGGCGTTATCATCGACCTTGATAAACTGTGATGAGCATGACAACCGTGGGCAACTTTGAGATTGGCGATTGTTTCGCCGATGTCAAATGCCGCTTTGGCCATAGGGTCAGACTGTTCAACATTGGCAGGGGTCATTATATCGCGTGCGACGAATGCAAGAGCTATATCTTCGTCGGTTCTAATTTGATGAGCTGCTGGCGGAGGGAAAATAGAGATATCTGGCAGGAGAACTACGACAGCGTAAAGGGCTACAAATTCATTGGGTGGGTTTGACTGCGCCAGCCCACACGGTGAATGTCTATACGACGTGTTTTTTGGCGGCCCTCTTCATGTCGGCGCGAAGAGGGCCGATTCGCTTTAGACGGACGGCCCGGAGGTAATGAAGATGGGTGAAGAAAGAATCGGCTTGGCCCAGTTGAAGAATCTGGCAATGGGCTTTGACCGGGCCGAGATGCGGGATGTCCACATCGTCAAGGACGGCGAGGACTATCTCAGCAAGAGCCACATGGGGGTGTGGAACGTCGAAAAAGGTGAGCTGGCCTGCCTGGCTCCGAAGAGCTACATGGTAATCCAGCACCGACATGCAGTAGAATGCCTGGTGGAGGCGTTATCGAGCTTGAACATCAAGGCCCAGGCCGAGCTGAAGCAGTCCAGGCACTGCATACAGGTGGACTTCGATTTCCCGGAATCGAAGCTGGAATTGACAAAGGTCGGAGAGAGCTTTACCACTGGGATACGGGTGGTCTCGGACTACAGTCAGGTGGCGGGTCTTGTGATAGCCGCACGTGTGACGAGGCTGGCGTGCTCGAACGGCATGATCGTAAACGATATAGTCAAGCCCAGGAGGATCAAGTACACCGAGGAATTGAAGGTTACTGTGGAGGGTCTTATCGACAAGATTATCAAGGACATCATTGCCGGCGATGACAAACTGGCCAGCATGGTCAGCATCTCCATGAAGGATAGCGTGGAGTGGCAGGCATTGAGACTGCTGGCAAAGGCTTTGTTCCGAAAGAAGAAGCACGTCCAGGAGATCCTCACAAGGGTCAAATCAAATGAAGAAGGCCGGGTGAGCAGATGGGATTTCTACAACGCCGTGACCAACTATGTCAGCAGTTCCGGCGGCAGGCTGAAGCCTCAGGTTGACGCTTGGCTGCAGAACAAGGCTCAGAAGATACTGGCGACTCCTATTGCACAGTTGACAGAGGAGCTTGTGAAGGTCGAGGAGAAGAAGACGGCTTGATCGCCCCTGCTATGGCGGTTCACAGAGAAACAGGCGAACCGCCGTGAAGGCGGGGCAATGGAGGTCATGGGAAATGAAGCTGGAGGTGAATCAAATATCGAGGGACTGGACAGTTCAGCACGAGGGCAGGACGTTCTATGTGAACTATACGCAGAGTGACGGACATACCCTTGCTCTGTGCAACCGCGACAACTGGGAGGTCTGGGAGGAGACTGAAGATGGTACTGAGGAACTTGACGTGTATGGATTTGCAAGTGATGGCTCTGAGGAAAAAAAGGAACGTGATGAGAACTTCGAGCTCATGAAAAAGCTGATCCGTTTCTGCATCGAGCATTGGGACAACCGATTCATGCGAGAGACTAAAAAAGACCTTCAGGAACAGAAAGAAGCCCTGGATGAGCTTTGAGGAATTGGAGAAAAGCTGACTTGGGAAAGCTCGTGGAGCTACAGCAGGCAGTCCTCGCAGCTCTCTACGAGCCATCTTTCGAATTGTATTGCGGCCTGGATCGCTTCTCGCTCAGAAGGTTGTGCATGGACATATCTATTGGATAGGTCGGCGAGCTTGGCGGCGGCATTGGCCTGTACGAGCCGCAGCATTCGGTCTGTCAGTTCTGTCATAGTGCATCACCATCTGTGAGGATGATATAACTTCTATATAAAGGTTGCGCCATATCGGGCGAATTCCCTTCCCCCTCCCCGGCGCCCCCACCCCTATCCCTCATTACCTTGAAGTGGCTACGAAAACCGAAAAGTTTTTATATCAGAACGTTTTACCACTTCACAGGAGGTACTTTTTCAAGTGGCAAGATGTTTACCGGCAATCCAGTTCGACAGCGAAACGAGAATCCCAACTATGTGGCATACTTTTATGAGTCCGGAATCGTCCAGCGATACCTGGATAACAAGGGCAGCTTGCTTGCCGGGCTGAGCAGCCCGGCGCCTTCAGCATATGATTTCTCATCAGACGTAACTGGCAAGACGACGTTCTATCACGGGCCGACAGTAGAGCAGATTATCGCGAGCGGCTACCTGGCCATTCCCAGAGGCGATCCGGTCAAGGCCATCATATCAGATAAAAAGCACACATCCTGGCTGGGACTGGATGATGTCATCGGCCAAATCCGTAAACGATACGAACTCTATGAGAAGAACATGTATGAGATCGAGCTGGCCAAATGCGGAGCGATCAATACGGTCTACGCGCACGAGGCCTGGCACGGACCCAGTGACAGCCGGACTGAGTACTCTCTGGGCAAAAGACTGGACAAGCTCTACAAGGATCAAAGGGACGAACGAACAAATCTATGGCAGGACATATCTAAGTTGAGGCTATTATTGCCTGAGAACGCTCAGAAGTATCTGACGGCCTACAGAAAACTCTCGATCCTGGAGGATACGAACGGTGATGGCCCGTGATGACCCGAGTACAGGAACTCTGCCGGAAATTAAGGCCGGTCATGGGCAAGAGAATCGATAGATTGTGGTCGGCCTATTTGGCAGAGTCTGATGCAGATGGCAAGGCTGATATCGAGCAGACCCTGGAGCTGCTGGCGGTCAAGCATCTCGGGGCCGATTACAATATAGACCGGTCTCCATTCCCGCCGCCGACAAAGAAGTTCTCCGGATCCGGCGATATCAACGTAGGATCCATCTCGTATGCCAGCAAGCAGATGTATCCGTTCTGCTTGAAGAGTCCGCGTCTCAAGGAGCACATCCTGATAGCCGGTAGGAGCGGCTCGGGCAAGACCAATTTAACCTTCATACTTATGCAGGGCATTATGGCCGAAGGCATCAAAGTGCTTGCCCTCGATTGGAAGAGGGGGTACCGGGACCTGATGGACCTGCACCCGAAGCTGAGGGTCTACACCATCGGTAGGAAGGTATCGCCGTTCAGGTTCAATCCACTAATACCGCCGCCCGGCTGCGAGCCTCATATCTGGATAAAGCTGATTGTGGATGTGATTGCCAACGCCTATTTCGGCGGAGAAGGAGTGATCAGTCTGTTGGTCGCGGGGCTGGATCATCTATATTCCCAGGCCGGAGTCTTCGAGCAATACCAGACTCACTGGCCGACTATCCAGGATCTGTTGGCCTGGCTGAGGACCGCGAAGCTAAAGGGCAGGGCTGCGATGTGGCAGGCATCGGCAGAGAGGATTCTGCTGGCCATGACATACGGTGAGTTCGGCGCTGTGTTGAATACGCAGGATAACAGCCATGTGGCTGAGCTGCTCGATCGCAACGTGGTATTGGAGATGGACGGATTATCCGGCTCATCGGATAAGACCATGTTCTCAGAGGCCCTGACGCTTTATCTATACAGGTACCGCCTGGCGCAGGGGCCGCAGCGCAAGCTGACCAACGTCATTGTCATAGAAGAGGCTCATAATCTGCTGTTGAAGAAGACCTCGGAGTCCAAAGAGTCGATCTTGGAGACTTCCATCAGGATGGTCAGACAATATGGTCTGGGTTATGTATTCGTCGATCAGTCCGCATCGCTGCTGAGCCAGGTGGCATTCGCCAATTCATACGCAACGATTGCCTTGAGCCAGAAGCTTCGTTCCGACGTCCAGGCCATAGCCTCGGCCATGAACCTAAGCGACGAGCAGAAACAGGCCCTAAATACCCTTGCTATCGGGACTGCCGTCGTACGACTGGCGGACGAGCATCCGGAGCCATTTCTTGTTAAAATCCCCCTTTGTGCTGTTAGAGAGGGTTCTGTTTCGGACAAGGCGGTCAAAGAGCGGATGGGATGTTATCACAGCGATTCCAGCATTAGCAAACCCCCCCGAGCCTTGAAGCCGGTAATTCCACGTGTTCCACCCCCTGATAGAAAAGATCAAATAAACAATAATACAAAGAAGGATAAAGACACCCACCCACCATCCCCCAAGGAATCACAGACTACCTTTGATAAATCAATGATAGTATCTGATTCCAAACCAGGACCACCCTGTGGAAAGATGAACCGTGAGGAAATACGGTTCTTATCTGATGTCGCAGCCCGGCCGCTATCGACAACCGTATCGCGGTATCAGCGGCTGCATATTTCCCGTCGGCGGGGCAATGCCATCCGCCAGAGCCTTGCCTCCGCCGGCATTATAGAGGCCGTAACTATCGCGACCCGGTCCGGACAAGTGGTGCTATACCGGCTGACCGATCTCGGACGGACCGTATGCTCATCTGTGGGAATCGAGCTAGGCCCCAGGCCCCGTGAAAGCCTGGAACATTCGTTCTGGGTGAACAGGGCCGCGAGGTATTTTGAGAAGAAGTCATACGATGTCGTGTGCGAACATCCGGTCAAGGGCAACGGGGCAATAGACATACTGGCGCAGGGGCCCGGTGAGCGTATTGCGGTCGAGGTCGAGACGGGCAAGTCGAATGTGAAGAAGAACCTGCTGAAGGTCAAGGATGCCGGTTTCGACCGAGTTATATTGATCGCGACCTCGCCGGCGGCAGTCGCGGCCTGCCGGAAGGTAGCCGACTCGCTCAAGTCGGGCAAGTCCCGGGTCGAGCAACTGACCTGGCTGGACATCGGCTGAGAGGACCGGCCGGCCCGTTTGCGGTTTCAGCGGCGCTGATCGCAGCGATGGGCGAAGGGTTGGCTGTAGAGCTCTTGCAGTCCGTCGTACAGCCGCTGTGGCCAGTCTGGCGTGGCCAGATCGGATTCATCCAGAAATACCGCCGCAATATGATTCTGTCGGTATACGTTACTCTTGACGGCCTTGTCGGGAGTACGGCTGCCGTTGGCGCTGTATTCGATCACGATGTTGTCGTAGGTTGGCAGCGTGAAGTCCGGACGCCATATCTCTCTATGGCCGTTTTGACAGATGAGCGTGGCCTGTCTGTAGAAGAATGGGATTCCGTATTCATCGAGCGTCCGGCCTATCTGGGCTTGGCCGGCAGATTCGTACTGTGGCTGGAGCTTGCCTATATAATATTCAAGGTCCGGGTTTAGAGTATCGGCCTTCATCTTCAACCGGCCTCCTTGCTCTGTTGGGCGACCTTCCTGGCGACGGCGGCCAGCTTGTTCTCGGTGCGTTCGATGACCTTGAACAATCTGCTGTTATGATGCTGGAGTCTTTCAGCGGCCTTTAGGCACTCTGCGAGCCTCTTATTATCGTATCTGGCGGCGTAGTCCTGGGCCCGTCTTGTCAATTCCCGGATCCTCAGTTCGTTCTCGGCAACGGCCTTATCCAGTCTTTCCAGTCGGGTATCAATGCCGACGATCTGTCCGTAGCCTGCAGCCAATTCGCCGGAGGCCTTTTTCTTGGCCGATGTGGGCAGCTTTGCGAAGACGTGCCGGGTTTCTTGAAGTCTTGCTATGTGGCCGTTCCTGACGCGGTGGGCCTTGGCCCGCAACTGGGCCATCCTCTCGGTCAGATAGCCCTCGGCCGGGAGCATCCTCTTGAGCTGGATCAGGACGTCCGGTGTACCTGCGGGCTGCTGCGGTCGGTTGTCTGCTTGTCTGCGCAGCTTTTTCATGCTTTTGGTGAGTCGATCCGATAGTTGTCGACCCCGGTAGAGGTCCGTCATATCGTGGCGGACTTCGGGCAAAGGGACATGGACACGCTGGATCTGGCCTGAATGGCCACGCGTGTAGGACACCAAAGCGAGTATGCCTACAATCAGCGCAACCATGGTGATGACCTGTATGATTTCCGGGTCGATAGGGATATTCAGCTCCAGCAGCCTGGCGATAATGATACTTACACCGAGTGTAATCGCCGCTCCAGACCATGAGCCTCCGATCTGACGGATAGCCTGGTACATCACGAAGGCAACGGCAATAACTGCAAAGCCGATGGCGATAGGCCCCAGATCCTTGATAGAGAATCCTGTAGCTCGTTCCCACCAGATAAGGCCGGCGGATAGAGCGAAGCCGACAGTCGCGGACATGGCGGCGGCTGGTCTTTGCGTACCGAAGCGTTTGCCAAGAACCGCGTAGCACAGCGCTGTAAAGAATGTGAAGGCTACGATGAAGTCCGCCAGTGCGGTCTCGAAAAGACGGTACAGATCCAGGTCCATCAGTATGGTTGTGAGCCTCATACGAGACCTTGTGTGCGTACTACTATAAATACCTTTCGTTTTTCGGGGCAATCCCAGCAGGTTTTGAGCTGGGCTTGCCCTTTAGAGGCAACCGGCGGAGGAAGAAGAATGAAGACATCATCGAGGAGTACCTTGCAACTGGAGGAATACCGGTGCCGGAGATGCAACAGGTCGTTCTACATAGAATCGGGAGACCGCGGTTCACTGGAGTTCGACGTCGGCTGTCCGTATGGATGTGATGACGACGGCAGATATATGCGGAGCATCCGTACCGAAGCAAAGCATGTCAAGGATAGAGGGGATTGAGATGGCGCAAATCAAGGACTATCGGATTGTGATAGAGCTTTCTGAAGAAGAGTTCGAGCTTTCGATGGGCAGGAAGCCCAGAGACCAACATGAATTCGATGAATGGGCACAGCTGGCTGAAAAGGGCCTGCTGAACGGGCATATCGATTGGGACATCTTGTACGAATGCACGTGCGATGCGATGACGCATTATGGTGATGGAAAATGAATGAGCAGATGAAGCGGCAGATTGTCTTTGCGCTCGATGACGACAACGAGGTGATGACCGCGGCGCTGGATAGAACTAGCGACCTGGACGAAGAGAATAAGCAGCTCAACAGGCTGCTTATAAAGAGACACGAGGCGATACTCGCTAAGCTTGATAAGTCGGAGCCGCTGACGCAGGATGACTTGAGGTTAGTCAGGGACGCCAATGAGATACATCTGAACGATGAAGACAATCTCAACGGCCACCACAAACAGACCGTGAAATTGAATCAATGGTTGCAGGAGCAAATCGAGCTCACCAAAGAGCAGGCCATGAGGATCCTGGAAGAGTATCTGGACAGAGACTCTCATACCCCCGCAAAGGTCTACAGAGCCCTGCATACATTGTGGGAAGAAGCGACTCCCAACGACATAGTAGGGGAGCCTGCATTCGACGATGAGGGCAAGTGCCTCAAGTGCGCAAGCAAGGTGTCCTTCGCCGATGTCACGGACACGGTGGTGTTCGTGGGCGACGATATCGTTAAGAGATACGACGGGGACATCACAAACAGGAACTGCGTTAGATGCACATATCCAAATCAGTATCCGGAGTATGAGGACTGCGATGCAGAGCAGTAAGCCCCCTTGCGATTTTGAACATGACCGCTCGAACCGACAAGTTTAAATAGTTGAGGTCCCATACGGGTATCGCAGGAGGTGATATTCGTGGCAAGAGGAAGACCGTTCAAGTGTCCGTACCCCGGCTGCGGATCGAGCAATACGATAAGCAAGGGCGTTAGGAAGACCAAGACAATGGGTGTTCGCAGGCTAAGGTACTGCAAGGATTGCAGACGCAAGTTCACGCCCCAGAACCAAAAGCCGGCCGAACAAGCTCAAGAGCAAGCGATGGAAATATGAACATAATTCAGCTTGCCTTCGACATGGCGGCGGCGGTGAAGGAATTTGTGTCGAGGGCGAGGCGGTTCTACTACTTGGTCATGCTGTTCGGCTGCGGGTGTCCTAGGTGCAACGGCTCGCTGACTATGATCGGCGACGGTAGGTGCAGGTGTGATGTCTGCAAGTACCAGTTCGATCCGACGGTGAGGTTTCAAAGATGCCCTCATTGCGGAGGGGCGCCGGTATTGCGGGTCAAGCGCTACCAGTGCAAGGCCTGTGGTCGGCAGATCAATTCGGTATTTTTGTTCGATGGCATAGCCTTCGACGCCGGTTATTTTCGAAAGAAGATGGCTGAGTCCCGCCGTCGGAAGAAGGAACTCAGACAGCGCGTCCAAGAGATGCTGGCCCAGTGCCGTTCGGAGCCTTTGCCTCTGGGTGCGCCGGATCTTAGTTCCGTCCCGGGCCTTGTTGATGCGCTGAGCAGCCTGACCAGCGGCATCGAAGTTCCTTTGCCCCTGGAACTGAAGGGTAAATTCGACCTGGACCGTTATCAGGCACACATCACATCATATGTGGAAGCAGGACCTTCCACCTTGAGGGATATACCTCCTCTAATTGATGACCTGCGGCTGGACTTGATATGGAGATTCATTGCCGTGATCTTCTTAGCGCATGCCGGCTCTGTCCACGTCCGCCAGCAGGGTCAGATTATCTGGGTGATGAAATTTGATGACAGAGAAGGACAAGATATTCTTGGAGAGATTGAAGAGGCTGATGGAGTCGAAAGACCTGTGGGTGGAGCTCAAGCCTGGTGAGCCGAGCTGCATGGTTCTCAAGGGAACTTACGGAGAGAAGATTCACGAGACCTTCGGTGTAACCAGGCAGGGAGTAAGGTGGCGGTTCCACCATTTGTTCAGCCGCGCCTATGTCCGGGCCTTCGAGACCATCGTGTTCATCGAAAAGGTCTTCGGCACTCAGCTGCGGGACTACGCGATCAGGATAAGCAAGGAACGATATGCATTGAGACAGAAGGCCCTGCAAGCCGGCTTCGAAGATGCCCGGGACCTGAAGCCTTCTGGTTCAAACCGTAAGAGTTAAATACTCCTGTGTATTCCCATTGCCCACGTAACACAAAAAACACAAGCCGTTCATCACAAGAACCACGCTTGCTAGGGGGAAGTCCCGCACATAAAAGCACCGGGTTCGTACCCGCGTCATTATGAAGCGATTCCCCGACGAGAAACTGGGATTGGCCATAGGCCAGCCGCAGTTTTGATTAGATAGTTCTCCAAACCGATTTGACAGGTCGTCTCTCGACGAGGGCCTGATTTCTATATGCGTGCGTAAGAAATATTGATTCATCATCAGATGGCACGCTCTTATCCAAGTAGAGAGCGTGCCATCGTTTTTTTTGTTTAGTCAATTGGAGGTATTCAGAAATGCAGACAATACAAGCGACAGTTAGCAAACGTTTATTATCAAAGGCCGATCGCCTTTTCACCGGCACACTGGACGGCAGGATCATCGAGATCCTGCAAAACGCCAGGCGTGCGGGTGCGACTGAAGTAACAATAACAAACGAGAAGGGATTGGTTACGGTCCGTGACAATGGTAGCGGCATCGAGGATTTCTCGAAGCTGCTCGATCTCGGAGATTCGGACTGGGACCAGGCGACCGAAGAGGCAGAGGACCCGGCAGGCGTAGGTGTATTCTGCCTGGCACCGCGGAAGGTAACCATCTGCTCCAACAAAAAGAAGATCGTCATTAGCAAGGATGGCTGGACCGGCAAACCAGTTGAGCTAACTGAAGCTGGCGATTCCGGTAAAGGTACCGTGCTCACGTTTGCAGATGAGCCCTGGGAGCTATCGCAAGTCAGGAGACACGCCGTATTTAGCGGTATGAAGGTGGTCGTTGACGGCAAGACCTGTCCGCAGGAACCGTTTGTCTCGAGCAGGGCCGCGCTGTATCGGGAGCTTGGTTGCAAGATTGAGGTCCGCAATAGAGACCATCTGAACCAGTGGCACAACCAGTGGAGAGGCAGCTATTTCTGCGACACTGTGATGGTCAATTTTCATGGTCAGGTGATAAAGTCCACCTACAAGCCCGTAACGGAGGATCTGGTCTTCTTGGTTGATATGACCGGAGATCCAACCGGCATTCGGATGATGCTGCCGGCCAGAACACAACTAATAGAGAATAAGGCCTTCAAAGCTCTCAAGGCAGCGATCGAAAAGGAGGCTTATCGTTTCATCCAACGAAGAGGCAAACATGCGCTCCCTTACGAAGAATACAAGCGTGCTGCGGAGCTCGGCATAAAGCTGCCCGAAGCTGAGCCTACTTACGATGTAGGTACCTTGGTCGGCGATACTCCTGAGCCAATAGGGGTGACTATGCCGAAGGATTTTCCATTGTCCAAATGCTATCGAATTGGTCAGCGGCTTTTGGACGAAGATGAGAACTGCGATGCCAATATCCACCTATTGGCGGCCCTTGGCAAATTGAAAGAGCCTTTTGTGCCGGTGAGCATCCGTCGAGGCTACGATGGTTATAGCTGGGCGAAGCTCCCTACTGTGGACAAGGTCGAGGTAAAGCTTCGCAAGGAGCTCGGCCGAGACTGGCTGTGGGCGCAAGTACTTGTTGCTGTAGAGTCTGTCAAGATTACCGCACATACGAGCGATGGCAAGGTCTTCGAATCTGATGTGGCTATGGCGGTCCTTACTCCTGAGGTGACAGACCGGCCTTGGCGTGGTTCCGACCATGTTTATGTGACGCTTGAGGCACGAGAGCAGTTGAGTACATCCGACATATGGTACCACCTCGGTGGCTGGAGCGAGGACGGGGATACGTATGAGACTCAGGAGTACCAAGTCGAAGAGCAGCTTGAGACGTTCTGGTCGACTATCATTGGCCCGGGCGAGTATCTAAGGTCAAAGATATCGGGAAGCGTTGAGGGTATCAAGGGCAACTGGGAGAAAGTAACCATTGATGCCGACAGGACTGTAGTGATTGCCTACAAGGATGGCTCCGAAAAGACGCTCAAGTCCCCATACGTAGCTTACAAGAAATCATAACGGGGGCCAAATCGAAAGGGCTGCTGAAGGTCCTGTTCACAGCCGGACAATCCCGAGGCAGTTCCCATCTGCAAGAAGGGGTCCTCTCTTCTGAAGTAAACAAAACTACCAGCTTAACCATGATGGCACGCTCACCAATCGGAGCGTGCCATCGCATTTTAGAACTGGAGGTGATTCAAATGGCATGGAGACCAACACAATATTTGATTGAAGGGACGTTGGACAACTCCGTCCCTAACAAGGTCACCGGATGGATGAAGTTCGCCGGCTTGAGAGACAAGGTGACGTTTGATTTGGAAGGCAACTTCCACAGAGACATCAGAGGAGCGAAGATTCACTTTACTGGAGATGCATACGAAGACCAGGCTGACGTTGACCCAGGTGACTATTTGGATGGCTTTGTTCAGCATCAGACAGGCAATGTTGGTGACATCACAGCAGGCTTGCCGCCTCGGGATTACGGGAGCACGCCGTACATAGAATGGTACGGAGAGGCGAACGGCAGAGTAGTCATCGAATTAGAACAGGCGCAGGTCGAAGTGATCGGCACACCGATACCGGCAATAGAGTCTGACCCAATCTCCCGTGAGCAGCAGAGCCGCAACATGGCCCAGTTCTTAGGTGGCTTAGCTGCAGAGCTAAACTTGCCGAAAGAGCAGGCGATTTGTGTAAGTGGCGACACGGTTGTCACAGCCGACAAGAGGGCTGCCAACAACAAGATACGCGGCATGAAGCTGCTTACTAAAGAGATTCGAAAGAGATTGCCACCGTTGTATTCGCAGGATGGCAAGGGTGGAAGAGCAGTCGCACAAGTTAAGTTCTTCAGTCCTTCGAGCTCATGGACTTGGTACGGCGTTGAGTTCGATGGCGAAGATACGTTCTTCGGCCTCGTAGACGGACATTGTAAAGAACTCGGGTACTTTAGCCTGTCCGAGCTTGAAAGTGTCCGAGGTCCGATGGGACTGCCTATTGAGCGAGACATGTACTGGCAGCCTAAGATGCTTGAAGAGATTGCACCGGAGATGTTCGAAGATTCCGAGAAAGGAGGCGCTTGATATGTTCACAGATGTAGAGTTTATGACGGCAAGGGAAAAAGAGCTTGTCCTGAAGCACTGGAAGACGTTCCTGAAGCACGGCCTCAAGAAACAGCATTTCACAAAAAGGTTGTAT
>Ga0209427_10005795_pt1 | contig 14152 bp, 14 predicted proteins | sample DeeMarSWOR136_30_FD_187465 | JGI IMG/M metagenome (GOLD analysis project Ga0209427, IMG submission 187465) | Marine sediment microbial communities from White Oak River estuary, North Carolina - WOR-1-36_30 (SPAdes) (version 2) | ecosystem: Environmental > Aquatic > Marine > Intertidal zone >... | reverse complement strand
CCCGGCTCCTCGCTGACGATGACCCTCTCCTGCCCCAGAATGGCATTGAGCAGCATGGATTTGCCCACATTGACCCGACCAACAATGGCGAGCTTCATCATGCCCGGCTCTTCGATAGCTGGTGGCAATGGCGGCAACCTGGCTATGACCTCGGTCATCAACTCGGTGATGCCCGTGTTGTGATAGGCGCTGATCGCTATCGGCTGGGCTAAAGCGAGACTATAGAACTCAAGGGCTTGCTGGGAGCGCTCTTCGTTATCGCATTTATTCACCGCCAGAATGATCGGCTTCTGCGAGCGGCGCAGTGTCTCGGCTATCTCCAAATCGGGGATTGTCACCCCTTCGCTGACATCGACCAGGAAGATGACGACATCCGCCTCCTCGATGGCGATTTGAACCTGTTCTTTGACCTTGTGCCTCAGGTCGGATGTCGGCTTGGGCTCAAGGCCACCGGTATCGATGAGAGTGAAGTTATCCCCATCCCAAGAGATATCGGCGCAGACGCGGTCCCTGGTCGTCCCGGCCACATCCTCGACGATAGCCCAGCGCTCGCCGACAAGGCGATTGAACAAAGTGGACTTGCCCACATTTGGTCGGCCGACAATGGCCACAATCGGTTTAGTCATCACATCCTCACGCTATTTCTTCATCCCCACTCTGGCTATGAGTTAGGGTTACCTCTTGGCCTTGTTCCATCTTTTCTTTTGCTTCCCGCAAAAGATCCACACCAAAACTGTATTTATCGTCAAACAACTCCATATCTTCACAAATGACGTCGTATTTAATCGCAATAGGCTCAGTTACTGCGTCTACTTTAAGTGTCACATCTGCTATCTGTGTTCTGAATTTTGCTGGATAGATGACACCTACATTGTCAGTGAACTGAACAGAAGGTGCCTTCCGGAGATAATCGATTCTCTCAAGATAGCCAGCTTCAACGATCTTCAAATTTCGAAAAGAGGCTGTAACCCTGGTATATTTGGCAATCGCCTTACCCACATTCTGCAAGAAAAATCTCAATGTAAACTGATACACGGGATCTTCAATTTTGACATTGATCAACTCGAGAATCAGGGTAAGGAAAGGCTTTCTCCTTCTACCAAAGAAATCAGCGATTTCATAGTGCTCCATGGGATATTTTGTTACATTGAGCCTTCTATAATATTTGTGATCAGCCGCTTGATATGGGGGATTATCCCCTTGTGGTATCTCGACCAAATATATCGCTTTAGAGGGATCAACGCTATCACGAACTGGATAGATATTGATAGCAGGTTTGGAAGAAGAACGAATATTGCTGAAGATTAGTTGTTCGACCGTTTCTTTAGGGTATTCTGCTCCCACAAATCCTATCCTTGTCGGCAATACTCTTTCGTACATTCTGTCTTCCTTTTTCTCTTTGTCTTCGTGTACCCCGATGATAATCAGCCCACCCTCAGCATTTAGAAAGGCAGATACCCACTCAGACAGTTTTGAGGGATTCTTGAGAATGTCAGGACGCTTATACTCCAAACGGTGGTTTTCTTCTATCCTCCCATCAATTAACTTCCGGATATCCTGAATCTTAACCTCCGTCGGGCTTTTGCCAAATAAATCTTCTGCAAAACCCATCCCCGTCACCCCTTCATAAGCTCCACCAGAATCCCCTTCTGGGCGTGGAGGCGGTTCTCCGCCTGGTCGATGAGCACGGACTGCGGGCAGTCGATGAGCCCAGGCGCCAGCTCCTCGCCGTGGTGCACCGGCATCGGGTGCATCAGTATGGCGTCGCCTTTGGCTAAAGATAGCAGCCTGGCATCGACCTGGTAGCGGGCGAAATCGCGGCGTCGCTTCTCCGCCTCAGCCTCCTGCCCCATGCTGGTCCAGACATCGGTGTAGACCACATCGGCATCGCGGACTGCGGCCTCGGGGTCCTGGGTGAGGAATAATTCGGTCCCGTTTTCCTGGGCAAAGCGTATGGCCACATCGAGCACCTCGTCTGGAACCGAGTAGCCATCAGGGGAAGCGATGCTGAAATGCATCCCCATCATCGTCGCCGCCAGGGCTAAGCTATTAGCGACATTGTTGCCATCGCCGATGAAAGCCAAAGCTAAGCCTTCAAGCTTCCCCTTCTTCTCATAGATGGTCAGCAGGTCGGAGATGGCCTGACACGGATGTTCTCTGTCGGAGAGTCCGTTGATCACCGGCACAGTGGCATATTGAGCCAAAAGCTCCACCGTGGAGTGGGCGAAGGTCCGAGCTACGATGATATTGACATAACGGCTGAGCACCCGGGCCATATCGGAAATCGGCTCCCTTGCTCCCAACCCGACTTCCTCTCGGGATAGATAGATGGTGTGCCCCCCCAGTTGCTCCATGGCAACATCGAAGCTGACCCTGGTGCGCAGCGACGGCTTTTCGAAGATCAAAGCCAAAGTGCGCCCAGCTAAGGTAGCAGCTTTGCCCTTACCCTTCAGCTCGCGGGCTCGATCTAAGATGCGCCTGACATCATCCCGGCTGAGGTCAGCCACCGAGAGCAAATTTTTGCCTTTCATCATGACTATAGTATAAGCCACTACAATATTTTTCAGCAAGCTGGCGGGTTATTGACAACCCGCCGCCCGATGTCATAATATGACTATATTTCCCTAACATGGACTATCAAGCAACCCTTGATTATATTCTGAGCTTCGCCGATTTGGAGAGGTGGCCTGGCTTTGCCTACGCCTCCCGATTTGACTTGAGGCGTATGGAGGAGCTGGTAAGGCAATTTGGTCAGCCCCATCTCAAAGCTCGAACCATCCATATTGCTGGCTCAAAGGGTAAGGGCAGCACCGCGGCCATGATCGCCTCTGCGCTTCATGTCGCAGGGCACAAAACTGGGCTCTACACCTCCCCCCATCTCCACACCCTCCGCGAGCGGATCAGCATCGATGGCCAACCGCTCAGTGAACAGGAGCTGGCAGCATTGGTCACCGAACTGAAGCCGGAGATCGAGGTGGTGAATCGTAATGGTGCTTATGGGGAACTAAGTACCTTCGAGATACTAACCGCTCTGGCCTTCTCCCACTTCCAAAGAAGCGGGGTTGAATTTCAAGTGCTGGAGACGGGATTGGGCGGCCGACTCGATGCCACCAATGTGGTCAAACCTGAGGTCTGCGTTATCACCTCGATAAGCTTAGACCACACCGCTATCCTTGGAGACTCAATCGCCCAGATTGCCAAGGAAAAGGCAGGGATTATCAAGCCGGGCACGGTGGTGGTGAGTGCGCCGCAAAGAGCAGAAGCAGCCGAGGTAATCCGAGAGACCTGCCTGGAAAAGGGAGTCGAACTCATCATGGTGGGGGAAGAGGTCACCTGGCAGAAAACGAATGCCAACCTCTGCGCACAATCCCTTACGGTGAGGGGAAAGGGCGCCTGCTATGAACTCACTATCCCCCTCCTCGGCGACTACCAGTTGGAGAACGCGGCCACAGCCGTGGCCTGTTTGGAGACGTTAGCCATCCCCGAGAAGGATATCGTCTCCGGCCTGGCCCAAGTTCACTGGCCGGGCAGACTTGAGATTCTAAGCCATGGGCCACTGTTAGTTGTGGATAGCGCGCATAACGCCGACTCAGCGAGAAGGCTGTGCCAGGCTCTGGGGCAGCTCTTCCACTTTGAGCGATCGACCCTTATAATAGGGACATCGATGGATAAGGACATATCGGGGATGGTCGCCGAACTGGCGCCAGTGTTCGATACCGTCATCGCCACTCGGTCGGAGCATCCCCGTGCTGCTGAGCCCTCGACGCTGGCCGAGGAGTTCATGAGATATGGGGTACAAGCCCTGGTCACAGAAAACGTAGCCGACGCGCTCACTGAGGCCCTGAGAAGAGCTCAGCCAAAGGACCTTGTCTGCGCCGCCGGTTCCCTTTTCCTCGCCGCTGAGGTCAGGGAATGGGCTAAGGGGATAAGCGGCGAGCGCTATCAATGAGGAGGAGGAGGAAATCCAATGAATAAAGTCTTCCTAAAAAGGGGAAAAGGAGATGGCAGGCACCGCGTTGTGATCACCGGCATGGGGGCGGTGACGCCATTGGGGCTTACCGTTGCGGATTACTGGCAGGGATTGGCTGCCGGGAGGTCAGGCATCGGTCCGCTAACTCGATGCGACCCATCTGGTCTCAGCTGCAAGGTGGCAGCTGAGGTCAAGGGGTTTGACCCTTGCGACTTCATAGGCGCAAAGCAGGCACGGCACACGGCCCGCTTCAGTCAGTTTGCCATTGCCTCCGCCAGAATGGCCATCGAAGATGCCGAGCTGGACTTAGCCAAGGAAGACCAAGAGCGCCTTGGCGTTTGCCTGGGCAATGGCATTGGGGGCTTGCCTGAAACCGAGGAGGGATGCCAATTAATATTCAGAGGAGAGACGAAGCTCAATCCCTTCTTCATGCCCATGGTATTAGCCAACATGGCAGCGGGCCAAGTGAGCCTCACCTTCGGGCTTAAGGGATTTACCTCCACTGTGATCACCTCCTGTGCTGCCGCAGCGCAAGCCATCGGCGAGGGTGCCGAGGTGATCAGGCGGGGTGGCGCTGATGTCATTATTGCCGGCGGCACTGAGTCCGGCTTAACCAAGGTCGGCATTGCCGGATTCTGCGCCATGAGGGCTTTGACCAGCAATAACGATGAGCCGACCAAGGCCAGCCGGCCCTTCGATGCCAAGCGAGATGGCTTCGTCCCCGCCGAGGGCGCCGGCATTTTAGTCCTGGAGAGCTTAGAACACGCCCTACGACGAGAGGCCCCAATCCTGGCTGAGCTTGTGGGCGTGGGCATCTCCTCCGATGCCAACCATATCGTGGCCCCTGATAGCGAAGGGGGAGTGCGAGCTATGCGCTGGGCGCTTCAAGATGCTGGACTGGAGCCCAAGGATGTGGACTATATCAACGCCCATGGCACCTCAACGCCGCTCAACGATGCCACCGAGACCCTGGCGATAAAGAAGCTCTTCGGCGACCAGGCCTATAAGGTGCCCATCAGCTCCACCAAGTCGATGGTGGGGCATCTCTTAGGTGGCGCAGGAGGGGTCGAGGCTATTGCCGCGATCAAGACCATAATCGAAGGCATCATCCATCCCACCATTAACTATGAGCACCCTGATCCGGAATGCGACCTTGACTATGTGCCGAACGTAGCCCGGAGCAGGGAGGTCAAGGTAGTGCTCTCCAATAGCTTCGGCTTTGGTGGGCAGAATGCCTGCCTCGTGTTCCAGAAATTCGAGGACTAGACGGGCAATGAAGGTCGGGTCAGCGAAGGAGATCTGGCAGGCGGCGCTGGAGCAACTCCAGCGCCAAGTAAGCCTGCTTAATTATGAAACCTGGCTGAAGGACACGGTGGGGTTATCCTGCCGTGAAGACCAGCTTGTTGTCGGGGTATCGAGCACTTTTGCCGTCGAGTGTCTGGACAGGGACCTGAAGCCCTTGATCAAGAAAACATTAGCCGAGAGCACAGGGCATCCTCTTGAAGTGCAATTTCGGGTGTACCAGGAAGCGGAAGGCGGTGCCCCTTATCCTTGGCATATTCCCACGTTCAATCCGAAGTATACCTTCTCCTCATTCGTCGTGGGCAGTTCCAATCGCTTGGCTCATGCCGCCGCCTTGGGGGTTGCAGAAAGAGCAGGCACCAGCCACAACCCGCTCTTTATCTATGGGGGCGTGGGATTGGGCAAGACACACTTATTGCATGCCATAGGACATATGGTGCTGCAAATCCCCATCAGAGTCATTTACGTCACCGCTGAGCAATTCACCAACGAGTTCATAGCCGGGCTCAGGGAGAGGAGGATCGAGGACTTCGACAATAAATACAGAAGCGTGGACATGCTGCTTATCGACGATGTCCAATTCTTCGTCGGCAAGCAAGAGACCCAGGAGAAGCTATTTCATACCTTTAACGACCTACACAATGCCAACCGCCAGATTGTCCTCTCCAGCGACCGGCCACCGCGGGCGCTGTCGCTGCTCGAGGATCGGCTTCGCTCCCGCTTCGAGTGGGGACTGATCGCCGATATCCAGCCCCCAGACCTGGAGACAAGGGTGGCTATTCTGCAAGCCAAGGCCGAGCAGCAACAGGCCGAACTCCCCCTGGAGGTATTATACTTTATCGCCCGCCATGTCCCAAGCAACATCCGTGAGCTCGAAGGGGCGCTCAATCGACTCGCGGCCTATGCGAAACTGACCCATTCCACCCCCACCCCACAACTGGCGAGTGAAGTTCTGACCGGGATAACCGCTACCGATTTTAAGCAAGCCTTGACCCCTGAACTGATCATAAACACAGTGGCTGAGCACTTCAAATTAGACCCTGAGAGCCTGTGCGGCAAAAGACGTGATAAGCCCATCGCCTTGGCTCGCCAGGTTGCCATGTATCTGCTCAGAGAGGAAACCCAATTGACTTGGACTCAGATTGGCCGCGAGTTAGGGGGGAAGGATCATAAGGCTTGTCTTTATGGCCACCACAAGATCGCCGCTGAGATCGATGCCAACTACGCCTTACACCGCGAGGTCCAGCAAATCAAAGAACTACTTTACTCCAAGACTGGCTGGGAATAACTCTCCTTTTTTTGGGAATAACTCGCGTGGACTGGGAATAATTCTGTTCACTTTTTGAAGGTCGGCGCTGTTTCTCAAGCCCTCATCCCCAAAGTCCCAGGTCGATCCCCCTTTATCCCGATGGGGGGGAAAGGACTTCTCACTCGCGCGACAGCCTCTTCTACCAGTCCTTCCAGTTCTTCAGCGCCTTATTATTTTGGTTTATTATATTCAAGGTTTATAATAAGACAGGAATAGATATCTATGATAGATAAGGTGGAGATCTGGGCGAAAGCGGGGAATGGAGGGAATGGGGTGGTGAGCTTCCGCAGGGAGAAATTTGTCCCTTTCGGCGGCCCTGATGGTGGCGATGGAGGTCATGGTGGCAGTGTTTTCTTAGTGGCTACTCGAGGCCTCTCCACATTGAGCCACCTCAGACAGCGCAGACACTATCGAGCGCAGAAAGGGAGTCATGGCAAGGGAAAAAACCGGCATGGTAGGAAGGGGGATGACCTGACCCTGGCAGTGCCCTTGGGCACGCTGGTCCAGCGTGAGGAGGACGATGCAAAAGTGATGCTTGCTGATTTGACCCTTGAGGGGCAGCGAGTTTTGGTGGCCAAGGGGGGCCGCGGAGGCTGGGGCAATGCTCACTTCGCTAGCGCAACAAACCAAGCCCCCCGCATAGCGCAAGATGGCAAGCCAGGTGAGGAATGGCAGCTCATGCTCGACCTTAAACTCCTCGCTGACGCCGGCATCATAGGCTATCCCAATGTGGGCAAGTCGACCCTGTTAAGCTCGGTGTCCAAGGCCAGTCCCAAGGTCGCCGACTACCCATTCACTACTACTGAGCCGGTTCTGGGAGTAGTGGAGCTCGGCTATCGAGCCTTTGTCCTCGCTGAGATCCCGGGGCTTATTGAGGGAGCCCATCAGGGCCGTGGACTGGGTCACGATTTTTTGCGCCACATCGAGCGCACCAGGGTGCTGGTCCACCTTCTCGACGGCAGTGCTGAGCATCCCCTCTCCGATCTGAGCAAGACAAATGAGGAGCTCCGGCTATTCAACCCTGCCCTAGGGGAAAAGCCTCAGCTGGTAGCCATAAACAAGATTGACCTGCCTTCGGTTCGGAGGCGGCTGCCAGAGCTGAGGAGCATGCTCAGGGAAGTCGCACCGCCGGTTTATTTCATCTCGGCGGCAACCGGGGAGGGCATCGGCGAGCTGATGAATAAGACCGCAGAGTTGCTGGAGCAGAGCCTCCCGCCACCCGAGGCTGAGGCGGCTGAATTTAAAGTCTTCCGACCTAAGCCGGTGAAATGAACATAGGTCTTTTGGGTGGCACCTTCGATCCCATCCATATGGGACACCTCATCATCGCTGAGGAGGTCAGGCTGAAGCTCGCCCTCGATGAGGTGCTCTTTATTCTCACAGGACAGCCCTGGCTCAAAAGCGAAAGGAGCGTTGCCTCCGGAGAGCATCGCCTGGAGATGTTGAAGCTGGCTACTGGTTCAAATCCCCATTTCAAAGTCTCCACCGTCGAGCTCGAGCGCCCCGGTCCCAGCTATAGTGTGGATACCGTTTCCGCGCTTAAGGATGAACTCGACGCTGAGGTTCAGCTCTACTTCATCGTTGGCTTTGATGCCTTAGCCGAGCTCCCTATCTGGAAAGAGCCATCTCGCCTTCTTGACCTGTGTCAGGTAGTTGGAGTGAGGCGCCCCGGTTATGCCGAGCTTGACTGGGGCTCTCTGGAGCGCGCCATCCCCGGGGTTTCATCCCGCCTTATAGTTGTTGATGTGCCGCAGATCGACATCAGCTCCACCCAGATTCGGGAGCGGGTGGCTAAGGGGCTCTCCATCCGGCATCTTGTGCCCGAGGCGGTGGAGGGGTATATATCGAAAAACAGGTTATATACTTAGGGGAGGTTGAAATTGGCCGAGGACATAAGCGGAAGATTGCTCGAAGTTTTTGAGAGGCACGCCCTGCTCCGTGGCGAGTTCACCTTAGCTTCAGGGGCGAAGAGCAGTTACTATTTCGATGGCAGGATGCTTACGCTGCTCCCCGAGGGCGCTTATCTTGTAGCGAAGAAGGTGTTTCAGCTTTTGGCGGGCAAGGTCGATGCTATCGGCGGCTTGACCCTGGGTGCCGACCCTATCGTAGCTGCGGTGGCCGTTATCAGTCACCTTGAGGGCCAGCCTATCCCTGCCTTCATAGTGAGAGCCGAGGTCAAGAAGCACGGGACGCAAAAGAAAATCGAGGGTCATCTGCCCAAGGGGGGCAGGGTGGCTATTGTAGAAGATGTCATCACCACCGGCGGCTCTGTGCTCAAGGCAATCGAGGCAGTGGAGGCTGAAGGCTGCCGGGTGGTGAAGGTGATCGCCCTTCTGGATCGGCATCAAGGGGGCTCAGATAAGCTGCGAGAAATGGGCTACGATTTTGCTGCCCTATTGAGCGCCGATGCCTCGGGAGAGGTCAGCCTGGGCTAGGCTTTTGGCCGGAGCTGCTTTACCCGCTCCCAGATTATTCTGGTAATTTCCCCTTTAGGCTTAGAGGCATCGACCACCAGCCAGCGCTCAGGCTCAGCCGCAGCCATCTTCAGATAGCCCTCTCTCACCTTATGATGAAAGGCGATTTCCTCTCGCTCAAAGCGGTCTCGGTTTGACCTTTTGCGCCCGAGCCCTGCTTCGACCTCGATGTCGAGTAAGACGATGAGGTCGGGGCGCAATCCCGCGGTAGCGGCATGGTTGACGGCGTTGACAAAGCTCAAATCCAATTCCCGCCCGTATCCCTGATAGGCAGCTGTGGAATCCGCGAAGCGGTCCAAGATGACGATCTCCCCTTTTGCCAAGGCGGGGCGTATGACCTGGGATACAAGGTGGGCTCGGGCGGCGGCAAAGAGAAAAAGCTCGGAAATGGGGTCGAAATCGGCTGCGGCGTTCTTGAGCCACCGTGCCAGTTCCCGCCCCAAGCGAGTGCCTCCCGGCTCTTTGCTCAGCAGCACGCGATACCCGAGGCGAGAAAGCTTACGAAAAAGTGCCCTGGCTTGGGTGGTCTTGCCACACCCCTCCCCGCCCTCAAAGGTGATGAATAGAGACAATTCCTGTTCTACGCCTCCGCTAGCCTCTTCAAATTGGCCAGTATTTCCTTCACAGTTTTCTCCGACTCGCGTCGAGCAAACAGCCCCATAATCTTCCCGATAATGCAATAAGGCAATCCAACATCCTCCGCAAGCGTGAATCTGCTGCCCGACTCAGTGGCGGCCACAACCCATGTCTGGTCATACTTCTTTACCAAGTCGCCCGAGGTCATGCTGAAGGCCACTCTTTCATTCTCCACCCACTCCGTAACCTTGAAGTGGAGTTTTAGAAGTCGGCCACCGGCTCTCTCCTCGCAGTAAAATGGTGCGCCCACGCCGCTGGGCTGCTCACCGGTAAACTCAAATCTCTCCAGAGTGGTGTACCACTGCATGATCTTGTCTGGATCGGACATGAAGGGCCAGATCTTCTCCGGAGGTGCTGCGATGTCGATAGACGCCTCTACCCTCATTATTGCCCTCCTCTGTTCAGACTTTGTCCGCCCTTAAAGATCCTCACTCGGCGCCTTGGCTCGCTGCCATTGCTTTCCGAGTACAAGCCATACTTCTCCGCTAGCTGATGCTGCAAGCGGCGGATGAAGGCATTCTGCGGGCTGAGCTCGACTGAATGCCCTTCGCCCTTCACCTTGCTGATCGCCTCCTCGGCCTCCCTGAGCGCCAGGGTCATAGCGCGCGCCCGCTCCTCGCCTCGGAATATCTCAGCTAACCCTTGCTCTATCTGCGACACAGCATTGCTCTTGAGGGCATAGATGGGAATCCCCGCCGCCTCGGCAGTGGTAATGAGCGGGGGCTTTTTCTGATAGTAGGCTTTTGAGGTTATCAGCAGGTCGGCATCGCGCAGGTCATCGACCAGGGTTATCCGCAGCTGTAGCTTCTTGGTCGCCCTCTCCAATCGGCTGCGATTGATGCCGAAAGGGAAAACCCGCTTCAGCCTGGAGGTCGTTTTCTTAGCGCCCACCTGTAACGAAGCCAAGCCGGGGATTTCCTCCCGCCGCCTCAATTCCCCCGTCTGGTCACGCCAGCGAACCTCGATTGGGGTCAGCTGGCCGCGGAGCATGGCATCGACCACAGCGGCGACATCGGGGTGGATGGCAACCTGCTCCCAGCTCTGGATCTCAACTACCATATCAAAGGTTGGTGGCGCTTTACGCTCCAGGATCGATTTTTGCGTCCCTCTCCGCTTCGCCTCCTCATCGCTTAAGGTCACTGTCTGAATGCCGCCGATGAGGTCGCAGAGGGTGGGGTTCATGATCAAGTTCTCCAGGGTGTTGCCATGGGCGGTGGCCACAAGCTGCACCCCGCGTTCGGCGATGGTTCGCGCCGCCACTGCTTCCAGCTCGGTGCCGATCTCATCGATGACGATGACCTCGGGCATGTGGTTCTCTACCGCTTCGATCATGACCGCATGCTGCATGGCCGGCGTGGGCACTTGCATCCTTCGGGCGCGACCGATGGCGGGGTGGGGGATATCGCCGTCACCGGCGATCTCGTTGGAGGTGTCAACGATGACCACCCGCTTCTTCAGATCCTCGGCGAGGACTCGGGCCACCTCGCGGAGCATAGTGGTCTTGCCCACTCCCGGGCGCCCCAGAAGCAGGATGCTCTTCCCCGACTCCACTAAGTCCCGAATGAGTTCGATGGTACCAAAGACTGCCCTGCCCACGCGGCAGGAGAGCCCCACGATGCGCCCGCTGCGATTGCGGATGGCGGAGATGCGATGTAGCGTGCGCTCGATTCCAGCGCGGTTATCAGCGGTGAATGTGCCAATGCGCGACACCACGTAGTCTATATCCCCCTGACTGACTTCCCTCGAACTGAGAAGCACCTCCTGAGTATGGTAGCGGGCCTCAGGCTGACGCCCCAGATCCAAGACCACCTCCAAAAGCTCATTGCGGTCATCCCCCTGCTGCAATGGCTGCGAGATGTGGCCTGGGAGCACATCAATGAGAGCGTCTAAGTCATCCGTGATTATCTTCGACATCGACTCCTCTGCTATGCCTGCGATGGCACAAATTCAAGCTTATGCGCTGGGGCTGTGAGCTGTTTCACCAGGCGACAGTACTCAGCAACCTGCTCAAACCCCTGTTCAGTTAAAAGCCGCTGTAGCTGCTCCTGGAAATCAGCGCTGAGGCAAAATATGGGCGATTGCCCATCGAGGAGAGCTAAGCTCCATTGTATCAGGTGACTGAGCTCTGGCTTATCCAGCTGAGCCAGTATTTCCAGTTGCCCTGAACCTTCGTCCGTTCTAATTCGCAGCCAGGCGCAGAGATGCCCATCTTTTTCACACACAAGCTCCCCTTTGCTCACCCGCTCCCTGGCCTGCCGCCACTGTTGAAAGCTGAGTCCCTCAACAATACGAACCGACGTCGGAACGACGGCATTATAGAGCTGAAATAGTCTATATTCGTCGTCTTCAGATTTCGGTCGCAGCATATCAGGAGGCCCTGATGGTGCCAGCTTTGCTCCCTGGAAGCGAAATAAGGATTCGTCAAGGTAGCGGCGAAAGCCAGCGCGGGTGACCAGATCGAGCAGCGGGCTATTTGCCGGCAAGCTGAGGAAAAGCCTTTCCACCGCGAGGTGCTCCAGAGCCTGACTTAACCTTTCCAGTAAGTCGAGGCAGAGCTCATGCTGTCCCTCGGAGAATATGAGCTGGTCGATCTCCCAGGCACCGAGGCCCAAGCAGCTCCTGGCGGAGACCAGCCCATGGATCAGGCCGCGGTGAAAGAAGCCCAGGCTGCATCGCCTCCGCCCCAAGGGCAAAGGAAGAAACGAGGGGCGACCCCTTTGCCCTTTGCCCAGCCTATCCCTTGGCTTAGCCTGGTTAACAGGGCCCTTGCTATAGAAGTAAAGTACCGCAGCTGCATCGAAAGGAAGTAAAGCTCGAATCACAGCGCCTCAGCCTTCTTTGGATTTGCAGCGAGCTTCAACAATATTGAGGAAATACTCATGCAATCTGGTGTCATCGGTCAGTTCGGGGTGAAAGGCGGAGACCAGGATATTCTCCCCCTTGGCAGCCACTATGGTGCCATCTTGGAGCTGAGCTATGCTTTCGACCCCGTCTCCAGACCGTTCAATCCATGGCGCTCTGATGAACACCCCGGGGAAGGGATTCTGGCCCAGAACGGTGATCAGGAGCTCGGTTTCAAAGCTGTCCACTTGGCGGCCGAAGGCATTGCGCCGCACCTCGATGTCGATAACGGCCAAAGGCTGGAGGTCAAGCCCGATAACCCTGTTTGCCAGCAAGACCATGCCGGCACAGGTGCCAAATAGCGGCAAGCCCTCAGAGGCGAGCTTCTGCACCTCCTCCCCGAGCTTGTATTCCGTCATCAGCTTGCCGATGGTGGTGCTTTCACCGCCAGGGATAATGAGCCCATCCAGCCCTTTAAGCTGCTCGGGCCAGCGGATGGGCAGAGCTTCGGCACCCAGTTGGCGCACCATGACAATGTGCTCCCTGAAAGCACCTTGCAAGGCGAGAACGCCGATTTTTCTCATCCTACCATCCTCTGGGCGCCAGAAGCTCCTTCTCCGGGATTGACTTTATCTCCAGCCCGGGCATAGCCAGTCCCAATGCTTTAGAGACCTCGGCGATGACCTGGGGATCTTGATAGTGAGTGGTGGCCTTGACGATAGCCCTGGCCCTTACCTCTGGATTTGAAGATTTGAAGATCCCGGAGCCAACGAAGACGCCGTCAGCGCCCAGCTGCATCATCAGGGCGGCATCGGCGGGAGTGGCTACTCCGCCGGCGGCGAAATTGACCACGGGAAGCATGCCCGTTTTATGCACCTCCAGCACCAGCTCATAGGGAGCGCCCAAGGCCTTAGCTTCGGCCATAAGCTCATCCACGGGGAGGCCGTGCAGGCGGCGGATGCCATCCATCACCGCCCTCATGTGCCGCACTGCCTCCACAATATTCCCCGTCCCAGCCTCACCCTTAGTCCTGATCATAGCTGCCCCTTCGCCAATGCGGCGCAATGCCTCGCCGAGGTCACGGCAGCCGCAGACGAAGGGGACCTTGAACTCGTGTTTATTGACATGGTGGCTTTCGTCGGCCGGGGTCAGCACCTCGGATTCATCGATGAAGTCCACTCCCAGTGCCTCAAGCAGTTGAGCCTCGACGAAGTGTCCGATGCGGCACTTGGCCATCACCGGGAGGGTCACCGCCTCCATGATGGCCAGGATTACCTCCGGATCTGCCATCCGCGCTACTCCCCCCGTGGCACGAATGTCGGCAGGGACTCGCTCCAAGGCCATCACGGCGCAAGCACCGGCCTCCTCAGCGATCTTTGCTTGCTCCGCGTTGGTCACGTCCATGATCACCCCGCCCTTGAGCATCTGTGCCAGCCCTGCCTTAACCGTCCATGTGCCCCTCTGCATCTCTTGCCTCCATCAAAGTAAGCTGTTCGCTTTATGTCTTAGTTTAATGGCATTTTGTGGTCCTGTCAATTCGATAAGCGACGAAAACCCATTGACGGCCTCGAGCCTTGAGGAAAAGGGGACGGGATGACCGAATGCCGGGATTGGTAAAGC
>Ga0209427_10005793_pt1 | contig 14155 bp, 14 predicted proteins | sample DeeMarSWOR136_30_FD_187465 | JGI IMG/M metagenome (GOLD analysis project Ga0209427, IMG submission 187465) | Marine sediment microbial communities from White Oak River estuary, North Carolina - WOR-1-36_30 (SPAdes) (version 2) | ecosystem: Environmental > Aquatic > Marine > Intertidal zone >... | reverse complement strand
AGTAGAACTTTATCTACTGGAGATAAGACATTTTGTGTGAACATTTTTATAATTATTTAGATTTAATGTAATAATTGCCACACATTCGTCCCTGTCTCGTATAAAAACGCAAAAGTCCAGTTATTATTGATTTTTTTAATATTTTATTTGATTATAAATTTGACTTTAAATAATTAAATTTTTATTCTGAATTAATCATTTTTATAACTTTCCCGAATAAATTTAGTTTCAAGTCCGTCTGCTTTTCAAATTTCCCGGCATAAGCGTCGTGTTCTTTCCCGAGGTCGTAGCAGGTTGTGTTGTCAATGTCAATTAAAACTCCGCTCATGTTAACGGACTCAAAATCCGGTTTGTGTTTAGCGTAAAATGCTTCGCAGCAGCATCCGACATAACCCCTCATGCCTCTTTTCTCGCAGTCGCGAAGGGCATCCATCAGGTGCTCGAAACTTGTTATTGTTTTGATTTCAATATCCATTTTTTCCGCGATTTTGTATGCGTCGCCGACAGTGCATTTCCCGCACATAACGCAGCCGTCGGAATTACGGTACTTGCATTCCGGGAGTTTCGCGCAGTAAGGCATAAGCAGGATGTCGCATTCTTTGACGGTTTCCTCAAATTTCTTGCGGACAGTGAAAATTGAATTCGCTTCATCCGCCGATATTCCGAATTTCTGGTAGTTTCTCTTCTCAAGGGCTTCTGTAATTACTTTTATGAAATCACCGGCATCAACTCCCGGGATTTCACATTTTGTCCTCTCAAAGAAATTTAAAATTATATTTTTTATATTTTCACTGCTTGCGGGCGTATTTTTAAATTCCGCTTCAAGGTCATATATCGTTCTTTTCGGATATGCGAAAAAATCCCCTGTGATTAATAATTCCTTAATTCGGTTTCCCGAAACAGAAACAGAAACACGGATAAGCCCGCCGCATGCCTTATGAACCGCCCGCAGCGTATTTTTTTCAGGGTATTTCCTTCTCCCGTAAATCCATTCACGCGATTTGAATTTGGTGATATTTAATGTTTTTTCAATATCAAGATAATTAAAATTATTATTAAAATTTACGCCGAACGCCTCCTCAAACCCATCCCTTAATTTTTGTTTAATTTCCAAAAGCGGCGGGACTTTCTCAAGTTCCCATGCAAGACAAGTAACCCGGTCTTTCACAGAATCAACATCCTTATCCTTTAATTTCTCAACCGGAATCCTTAACGCGCGAAGCATCACATCAACGTCAAAGTCAACAAGAAGCGTCCCCTGGAAAAAGAATGCGCCGCCGGATTCAGTGCCGCCGGTTCCGGATATTTTCCTGCCCGCAACTTCAATGTCGTTTTTCGGGCGGAATTTCGCATCAATTCCTAAATTCTTTAGACCTAAAATCACACCCGCACACATCTTTTCATATAGTTTTTCGGGAGGCATCGGGAAAGAAGATTTGGCGGCAATCACTTCCCAGCCAACCTGTGACTCATCAAAGAAAATCGCTCCGCCGCCCGTAATCCTGCGGTTAATTTCAATCCCTTTGTTCCTGCAAAAGTCCTCACGCACTTCCTGCTCAACCGACTGGTGATAGCCGACAAGAACGCAGCGCGGGCTGAACTGCAAAAAGCGGAGCGTATCAGGGATTTGGTTTTTGGCTCGCGCTTTTAAGAGTGCGTTGTCTAATGCGATGTTTTCTGCTGCTGGTTTCGGGGGGATGTCAAGTAGGTGCCACATTTCAGTTAATTACTAACAAAAATTTTATTAAAATCACAAGTACGCACTTATCTTCATTTTTTTCTCTTTGTACTGCCAGATTTCATCTAAATTTTCGGTGTATGTGTAGTCATTACGGTACTTTATTATATCATCCTCTTCCCTTATGTGAGAAATTCGTTTTTCGATAAAAGAGAAATTGACCGGATCAATCTCAATTCCAACAGACCTTCGTTTTAACTGCTTTGCAGCAACTAATGTGGTTCCTGTCCCGGCAAAGGGGTCAAAAATCATATCACCGATTTTTGAAGAGGATAAGATTATTCTTGTAAGTAATTGTACCGGAGACTGCTGTTTGTGGACTCTTCCGTTATTTTCAAATCTTAAAGGTTCTTTCCCGGCGAAATAGCCGGAGGTCAGCTCCCTTATGTCATCCCAGACATCCGTTACATACATTCCTATCGGGCGGGTATGTTTTTCCGTTTTTAATAACGGCGGGTCAATTCGCAGTTTATTAAAAACCCTCGGAGTTTCGCCTTTTGTTGCGAATGCTATTACCTGGTAGTGTTTACCGAATCGTTTTGCGCAAGGTACTGCGGATGATTTTTTCTTCCAGATAATCAGGTTTTGAAATGTCCACCCGGCTAATCCTAAAGTTTCCAGAACGTATTGCGTGTTTTTCTCCCTCTGCATAAAATAAATAGCGCCTCCTTCCGAAGTATTTTCAAACGTCAACTTACAAACCCTCTTCATCCAGTCCCAGTAATCTTTTTCAGGCAGATTATCATCATGGCTTGAATATTCCTTGTTTTGATTAAAAGGAGGGTCTAAAAAAGTCAGGTCAAACTTTTCATTTAACTTTAATTTAAGGTATTCTTCACAATCTCCTTTAACAATCTCGCATTTCATTTCCATGGAATTTATTAAAATAATTTATCTAATTTAATTTTATAAAAATCTTCTGTTTTCTCAATGAAGTTTTCATTTAACAAAATATCAAGCATCTCGCTCAAATCTATTTCGGCGTTAAGCGTGCTTAATTTTTCATTCAACTGATCGAAATCCTGTTTTCTTTCGGATAAATAATAAAGTATCAATGACAAAAAGAAATCGTTTTTGTCAACCAAATTTTTATTGAAATATTTCATCAATTTAGCCGTGATTTTACCAATGTCCAGGACAAATTTTTTTACTTGAATTTCTTTTCGGATAACTAACTCTGCAAAAAGCTTTTTCACCTCTTTTTTTGATCTTAGACCAAATGTTGAAGTGAGCATACTTCCAATCATCTTCTCTATTTTCTCGGCTAATATGAGTTCAACATCAATACCTGCATTAAAAATGTCAAGATACTGATTTTTAGCGCACAATAAAATTTCCGCATCACTACAAATAGATATTGATTCCGTATTTTCCCGCCAATATTGTTTGGTTTTCTTGAATCCGAGATTCATTTTGTTAAGATTCACTGAAGTAACCGCTACATGTTTATCTGTTATAATGAGTTTTGCATGAATATCATTTTCAACTGTCCTGATTTTAATGTCATTTGCTAAGATTTCACGAAGCATATTTTGCATTCTGTCCGTGAAATCCATGCTTGTCGCACCGCTTAATATTCTAATATCAATTCCTTTCAGCTTTATTTTCATTAAGAATTTTGAAAAATCAATGTCAGTGAAACTTTCGGTTGATATATAAACAAATTCGGATGCTTCCGATATTAAATCCATAATAAAATTTCTTCCCCTGCAGTCAAAAGGAGTTAAATATAATTTATCCTCAATTTTTACGGCTGCAGGACAGAGAGACGAGGGGTAATGCATAATCCAGTGATTTGCATGCGTTTTGGTTTCTATAACCGGAGGTAACTTAAACACAGATGAAATATCCGGCAGATTAGTATCCATTATCTTCCTGCGTATTGTCCCGTCAGGACCAAAGTCCTCTTTTATATATAACTCAATAAGTTCGTCAAATTTTTCGTTATATTCCCTGATTTTTTCCGGTTCGTTTTCAAAAATGATTAATGCGTCTAACTCATTATTCCGGGTGAAATTTGCAGATAATGCGATCGCACTTTTATCCGTAACAACAAATTTACCGTGAAATGAATACCACCTGCCAACAGCAGTTGAAGTTCTTTCCGGATCCCCGACATTCCATTTACAGAAATAAAGTTCAGATCCCTTTCGCTCAAGATTTTTAAATAATTCAGTAACTTCAACTCGTATATCTTCGTTAATGCTGTCATAAGGTAAAGTAAATATTTCTACTCTGACGCCTTCATTCAATTTCTCATTTAAGACCCTAAATATTTCCTTCTTGTGTAACTGAAAAATCGCAATCCTGATGAATTTCTCCGCACCTTGCAGTTCACTATTAATTCTGTTAATTACATTTTCGCTGAACTCAAATATTTTCATTTTTCAAAAACATAGATATTAAAATTTAAAATTCAAACTAAATATTTTTTTATCTGCTTTTTAACAATCTCAATATCCCCCTCATCCGGGTGAAACGGGAAATTTCTAAGTTCCCCTTCCATCGCCTGTTTCGGAGTACAATTTGAATAAGGTCTATTGCATGCAATGTTCCCTTCCCTGTCAGGACACCCTGATGTCACAAACGGCTCTCCCGATTCAATAATTTTTTTCAATTCACTGTCATCAACGCCGAAATCAATTACCTGTTCTTTCTCGTTGAACTTCATTTTACCAATATCCGAATATCCATATTGTATCAAATAGCGGGCTAATTGTATCCTCCGGTACTGTCCGATCGGCGGCTGCGGGTGGTTTTCCATTGCTGATCCCAACTCTCTAAAAAAGGAAAAGTTATGGGGGTCTGCTCCGAGGTTAACTGATTTTTGTATTGCTTCAATCAGGTTTTTTTCTGTCTCGCCGACTCCCGTGATTAAGTGAATTGTCGCGTTATTCTTCCCGAAAATGGCAACAGCGGTTTTTACATCCTGCCAGTACTTGTCCCAGCTGTGGGGTCCTTTAACTCCGCTGCCTCTTAATTTATCAAAAATTTCCTGGGTTGATGCGTCAATCGCAATTCCGATGTTGTCAACGCCGATTTCCTTCAGGTGCCGGTATTTTTCCTCATCCATCAGCGTCGGGGTTATAAGCGCGGAAATTAAAATATTATTTATATTTTTTGCCTTAATTTTCTCAACGACAGTGCAGAGATCTTCGTAAGCTCTTGGGTGCGTTATCATTGAAATGCAAACCCGTCTTGCGTGCGGGACTTTATTCATCGCCTCAATTAGCTCATCCGTTTTGTAGATGGGCCAGTCAACCCGGATAAATGATTCATTCTCGTCCTCTGCCGCGCGGTCTCTTGAAAGCCCGCAGAATGCGCAGTTCGCCCTGCATCCGCCCCCGTAGGTTAAAAGCAGGTTTATGCAGTATAATTTAGCGTCCCTGTAGAATCTCCCGGGGATAAAACCCAAGGTCATTGCGGCTGCGGTGCTTGTTCTTAGGTATTTTGGAGATTCTTTTGGTTCTTTTGTTTTTTTGTTCATTTTTCATTTGAATTTTATTCTTATTCTTAATTTTGAATTTTAATTTTATTTTTGAATTTTATTTTTATTTTTCCCATGGTTTTCCAATCAACTCTTTTGTTTCCGAATCAATAATTACTCCGTTCTGCACAATAACCGCGGTATTTTCATCGCCATACTTGATTTCACGGAGGTATGTTCCTTCCGCAACCTTTATCCCGCTTCTTGATTTTGAAAGCACGTAGTCTCGCATTTCAATCCACCTCCCGGTTTTATATTTTCTGTTTAAATCGTTCATAATTTTTAATTAATCGTCTGTCCGGTTCCTGCGTTCGGCGTCAAAATAATAATTAAATTTCTCTACTAATATTTCTTTAATTTCAGTTATATTTACCTCCCCAATTTCCTGTTTGATTGTGGTCAGGTGCTTTGCCATGCCTCTTGCAAATAATTTCCCTGCGCCAGCACTTATGTTCATGGAATCTGCCATAACCTCAAATTACTTGCGATCGCTCTATTGTTAAATTTTTATCTCCACTTCATCCACCACTCCGCCATATTCACCACCGCACCCTTTAAATCCATTCCCTTTTCAGTTAGCGAGTATTCAACCCTGAGGGGTGCTTTTTCATATACTTTCCGGGATATAATTCCTTTTTTCTCCATCTCGCAAAGCCTGCCCGATAGCACTCCGGGGCTTATGCCGTCAAGTGATTTCAGGATTTCATTAAACCTTCTTTCGCCTGCGAAAAGCTCGCGCAGTATCATAATCATCCATTTTTTCCCCACGAGTTTTGCCGTCTCCCCGACGGGGCATTTTCCTGTTTCTTCCAGTAAACACTTTTCCTCTCCGGTTATCGGGCAGTTTGAACACCCGTGCAAGTTCGCCATATAATAATAATTAATATTCTTTTTTATTTAAATACTTTTTATAGATTAAATATTAATAATTAATTAACTATTAAAAAAATAGTTTAAAATAAATAAATAATAAATTAAAATAAATAAAGAAAAAGTAAAAATGTACTGCCATCAATGCGAACAAACGCCGAAAGGCGGATGCACCAAAGTAGGTGTATGCGGAAAAAACGAAGATATTGCAAGTTTACAGGATACATTGATATTCGGATTAAAGGGAATTGCAGCTTACGATTATCATGCCAATGAACTTGGTGAAAGTGATGCGGAAATTTGCGGTTTCTACCGGGAAGCGCTGTTTTCGACACTGACAAATGTTGACTTTGACCTGAACAGGTTTGTCGAATTAAACCTGAAAGCAGGGAGCATGACTTACCGTGCAATGGAACTCTTAGATAAAGCGCACACCAAAAGGTATGGAAATCCTGGGCCCGTGGAGGTTTTTACAGGAACTGCGGCAGGTCACGGGATACTTGTGACCGGGCACGACCTTCTTGATCTTGAGGAATTATTAAAACAGACCGAAGGAAAGGGAATAAATGTCTATACTCACGGCGAAATGCTTCCCGCCCACGGTTATCCCGGATTAAGGAAATACAAACATCTTGTCGGAAACCGGGGAGGCAGCTGGTTTCACCAGAAAAAAGAGTTTGAGGAATTTTCAGGAGCGATTCTTGGAACAACAAACTGCGTGCTAATTCCAAAGGACTCATATAAAGACAGGATGTTTACCTGCGGGATTGCGGGACTTGAAGGAGTCACCCACATAAAAAACAGGGATTTTGAACCGGTAATTAAAAAAGCACTTGAACTGCTGCCATTGGAAGAAGAAGCAGGAGGAACTATTACGACAGGGTTTCATCACTCAAATGTACTTGCTCTCGCACCGAAAATCATTGAAGCCGTAAAAGCAGGTAAGATACGGCGGTTCTTTGTTGTCGGAGGATGCGACGGTCCCGGTAAAGGAGGGGATTATTATTCAGAACTTACAAAAATAATTCCTGACGACTGCGTAATTTTAACCTGCGCCTGCGGGAAATATAGGCATAATTCTCGCGATTACGGGGACATTGACGGCATCCCACGATTTATTGACCTCGGACAGTGCAATAACGCTTATTCCGCAATCCGGATCGCAGCAGCACTTGCAGAGGCGTTTGAATGTGATGTGAATGACCTCCCGCTTTCGATTGTGCTTTCATGGTTTGAGCAAAAAGCAGTTGCAATCCTGCTTGCGCTTTTAAGTTTGAATGTGAAAGGAATCCGGCTCGGACCAACGCCGCCGGACTTTATTTCACCCGGTGTGTTTAAACTTTTGCAGGATAATTTTGATTTGAAATTAATCGGCGACCCGGAAGAAGATTTAAAAGAGATGTTAAAATAAATATTATATTAATTTTATAATCTATTAATAAATGAAATGACAAAAAGAAATATAATAAAAATTAACGAGGATAAATGCAACGGCTGCGGGGAATGCGTACTTTCCTGCGCTGAAGGAGCGATACGAATAGTTAACGGGAAGGCGAAACTTATAAGCGAGAAATACTGCGACGGGCTTGGAGCGTGCCTCGGCGAATGCCCGATGGGAGCAATAACGATTGAAGAGCGTAATGCTGAGGAATTTAGCGAAAATTTAGTTGAAGAGCATCTTACAGAAATTAAAGCGGATGCCGTGCATTGGAAGCAGGAGCATAACCGGAAATCAGAGCTTTCGAATTGGCCGGTTAAGCTGAATCTCGTTAATCCGCAAGCACAATACTTTAAGGATGCCGACCTCGTGGTTGCCGCCGACTGCGTTCCTGCCTCTTTTGGTAATTTTCATAATGATTTTTTGAAGCAAAAAACTCTTGTCATGGGATGCCCGAAGTTTGACGACATACAATACTACACCCGGAAGTTAACCGAGATTTTCAAAAATTCAGGCGTTAAAAGCATAACGATCGCGAGAATGGAGGTTCCATGCTGCGCGGGACTTACCTTTGCTGTTGAGCAGGCAATAGCCGCATCAGGTAAAACTATCCCGGTCAACAAAAATATAATAACAATTAAGTGTGAAAAGCAATGAAAAGCAATGAAAATAAATGAAAAGCAATATAAATCAATAGAGAAATGAAACATAACACCTTAACGCGGGGATTGTTAATCGGTATCGGCACATTATCCGTGGGAATCGGAATTATAGGAATATTCCTGCCGGTTTTGCCGACTACTCCGTTTCTGTTGCTTGCAGCCGCATGCTATGCTAAAAGTTCAGACCGGTTTTACAACCGGCTTTTAAATAACAAAATATTCGGGAGATACATTAAAAACTACCGTGAAGGAAAAGGAATCTCACTGAAAGCAAAGGTTCTTTCAATTTCCCTCCTCGCATTAACAATACTCTATTCGGTTGTTTTTGCAACCAACAATCTTTTATATAAAATCATCCTTGCATTGATATTTGCTGGCGTTACATTGCACATCCTATCTATTCAAACCCTGAAACAATAAAATTAAAAAATGACCACATTCAAATGCCCCGGCGCTTCAAGTATCATACAGCCAAAGCCGGAATATGTGAAATGCCCTGACTGCGGGAAGGAAATTGAGGTCTGGAGCGATGAGTTCAAGGGCAAGTGCCCGGGATGCGGGAAGGATGTGTTCAAGGAAGAAGCACCCTCGTGCATTGAATGGTGCAAATATGCAAAGGAATGCGTCGGAGAGGATAAATACGGGGAATATATAAAAAATAAAAAACTCGCGGAGGAAGCGCAAAAAAACTAAAAAGATGGCTCTCATAATTTCAATCTACGGTAAAGGAGGAATCGGTAAAAGCACAACGACATCAAACCTTGCAGCAGCGTTCTCGCGGAGAGGAAAAACGGTTCTCCAGATTGGCTGCGACCCGAAACATGATTCAACGTTTCCTATAACGCATTGTCTTATCCCGACCGTAACGGAGGTGCTTGATAAATATAATTTTAATTACGACAGCATAACGCATGAGGAAATCATACACCGCGGCTACGGCGGGATTGCTGCGGTTGAATCGGGAGGTCCTGTTGCGGGCGTCGGCTGCGCAGGATATGTCGTCGGCGAAACCATACAGCTCCTGGAGGAACTCGGTACATTTGATGACTTTGATGTTGTGTTATTTGATGTCCTCGGCGATGTCGTGTGCGGGGGTTTTTCAGTCCCGCTGAAACACTCGAATTATGCGATCATCGTCGCAGCAAACGATTTTGACAGTTTGTTTGCCGCAAACAGAATCGCATCTGCAGTCGTTGAAAAAGGAAAATCATATCCCGTGAAATTCGCAGGAATAATAGGCAACCGCTGCTGCGATGTTTCACTTATTGAAAAATTAATTCAAAAATTAAATTCAAATTTAATAACAACTATAAAAGACCATAAAATCATCCACAACTCACGGCTGATGGGAAGAACCCTGTTTGAGATGGCTGAAGAAAATCCTGCAATTGAAAAATTAACACAACCGTATCTTGATGCCGCTGATTATTTGCTAAAAATGCCGAAGATAGGAGAAGTTAAGCCGCTTCCGGACAGGGATGTCTTTAAACTGCTTACGAGCATGGAATTTAAGGAATAAAATAATTCAGTAAATTACTGCTTATACAAACATTTAATTAATCTTAATTTTTATATTATTATAGTGAGAGTATGTTAGAATAATACTAATTATGCTCTTGCTAAGCATACTCTTTTGTGTTACAATAAAATTCATATAAAAATAATAATGGCACTATCAAGAATATTGAAAGAATTGAAATTTAAAGAAGAGGATTTTAAACCAAAAGAACATAGTTGGGAGTATGAATCCAAATTAGGCACTCTTAATTTTGTTGAATTGGCGGGTGATACTGAGGAAGAGATTAATGAAAATTTTTATAAATCGCATAGGGAAATATGGAACGAAGATATATCCGAGTTATTTGTTGCAATTATTAACGATGAAGATGTATTGATTTGCGATTCAAAAACAAAACCAGATGATGTTGACCCTATAAACACAGCTAAAATAAGATCATTCAGTGGTGTTAATACTCCTCAAGCGAAACGCTATTTAGAACTTCTAAAAAAAGACAGTATAGATAAAGGATATTTTTGGGAAAAATTTTATTGTGAAATAAAAAAGAGAGAGAGAAATAAAAAACGCAAACCGATTGATATTGATTTGTTAAAGAACTTGAAGGATAAAAAATCAAAAATAAAGAATTATCTTAAAGATTTTCCCGAAAGTGATGAAATCGCACAAAAACTAATTGATAGGTGCCTTTTTATTAGATTTTTAGAAGATAGAATCGAAAGAAATAAACTGAAAAATTTATTAGAAAATAGAGATGTTAAGGGTTTTTTGGATTTATTTGATTATTATAATGATTGTTTGAATGGAGATTTATTTGAAGAAGGAGACATCCCAACAAACATAAATAAACAAATACTCGTGGAACTCAATGAGATTTTTGGAAAACATTATAAATATAAGGATAATCAGATTGCTTTAGTACCCTACCAGTTTGATAAGATACCTATCTTATTGATAAGCCACATCTATGAAAACTTATTAAAACGCAAAAAAAGGAACAGTGAAGGCATTGTTTTTACACCTGAAAATGTAGTGGATTATACAATAGACGAGGTTTTTAAATCAGAATTCCTTAAAAATAAAATAGAGAATAACAACATTAGAGTACTGGATCCATCTTGCGGTTCAGGCATTTTTCTTGTGAAATTTTTCAAACGAATAGTAAAAGAAAAAAAAATAGGAAGTCAAGACATCCATAAAAAATCTGATTTATTACAGAAGTCCATTTATGGAATAGATATAAATCCAACGGCTTTAAGGATTGCAGCGTTTAGTTTGTATCTGGAAATATTTGATGGCTTACCTCCAGAGATAATTAAAAAGGAGGTGATTGAAAAATATGAAGCTGGAGGGGAACATTTTATGTTTCCCGGATTAAAAGAGAAACATTTGTTCAACTGGAATAATGTTCCGGGAGTGGATAGCGAAAAACTCCTAAAATTTTTGAATAACAATCTAAAAATAGAGTGGGCAGAAAATGCGGATATTAAAAAAAGTGATGATGGCAAATCCATAACTATTAATAAGGATAGTAACTCGCTCATAATCAAACTTATCGGAGAAAAAAATAAAACTATATTAGAAATCAATGGTGTAGGAAGCCCTGAATATATTTTAAAAGAAGAAAATGGCGAGTTAAACACATACAAAGAGAATAATTTAATTAATAGAAATTCCTTGTTTGAGGATAATATATTTAAAGATGAAAAATTTGATCTTATTTTAGGAAATCCGCCATGGAGTTATAAGGAGTTTTCTGAAGATGAAAAAAGAAAAATTAAGGAAAAATGGCATGATGTTTCGAATTATGACAGTTCTCAATGTTTTCTTTTCAAGATAGAAGATTGGATGGATGAGGATAATATGGTTGGAATGGTTGTTAATCTTTCTAATTTTACAAACCAAAACGCTTTAATTTTTAGAAAATCGTTTCTTGAGAAGTATTCTTTAGATAAATTCTTGAATTTGATTAATATTAAAAAGATAACCTTTGGTTCTGGAAGTGAACCTGCTTGCGTTTTGATTTTCAATAAAAATCACGGCGTTGAGAAAAATGATATTGGATTTATAATTCCGGATATGACACAATTTTCAGAATTAACAGAGACCATAGTTATAAAACCGGATGATGTGACAAAAGTTTCACAATCTGAATTATTGGATGATGATGGTTTTTGGCACCCATGTATTTTAGGTATGAATAAATATCAAGAATTAATCAAAAGGATAGAAAAAGAAAGTGTTCCTCTTAAGGAATATTCTGAGGACTATCAAGCATGTGCAAGATTATATGCGAGTGATGCAGAACATGATGCTAAATATAAACGACAGTTATACGAGAGCCATACAAAAATAGATGCTAATTATTTTCCTATGAGACGTTCTCTAAAAGGCATTAAACAATATATATGGATAGGGTCAGAAAAATATCTTAAATATGGTTCTCATTTAGACAGAGGGAGGACGATTGATGTATTCAAGGGACATAAATTAGTTGTGACCAGAAATTGGCCCGTTAGAGCATTTTCACTTTCCGATACAGTAATACTTGCAGAAAATTTTAATATAATCAAATTTAAACCAGATTATTTACACTTATTTGAAGCAATTTTAAACTCAAATATAGCAGGATTTTATTTAGCTGCCAAGTATCTCCAAAGACCTGAGGGAAACTGGTCCAAGATTGATTTAGAGCATCTTAAAAAATTCCCAATCCCTGATTTAAAAGATGAGGAAGTTATAAATGAGATTATAAGAGTTGTATCAAAAATCAAACAAGAGAGAAATATAGGAAAATACAAAGAGCAAATAGATGATTTAGTTTTTGATTTATATGATCTGGATTACTACGAGCGACAACAGATAAAAGACTATCATAAAATACAGAAAAGAAAACGGAAGAATTTGGTTACTGTTGAAGATATGATAGAATATGTTGATGAATTCATTGAGGGAATTAATCCTTTTATTGAAAAAGGATATGTTCTAAACGCCGAAATTTATATTTGTAAGTTTCTTGGTTCTTTAGTAAAATTTAATTTTTCCAAAAAGAAAGAAAGAATTAATATCAACGGGTCGGCAGAATTAAAAAAACTTTTAGGAATAATCCAATATGATGGAATCGAGGACATTAAAAATATTCTGGAAGAAGAGGAACAAAGAATTTGCGATGATAAAGCACTCTATCTCTACAAAAGCAATCATCTGAAGGATTGGACAAGAACCAAAGCTCTGGATGATGTACGAAAAGAAGTTGGAATAATCTATGAAAATTTACCGGATAAATAATACATGAGTGAAATGTTTAATCAGGAATTACCTATAAAAAGAGCCAGAAGCAAGGAAGAAGTAATAAAAGAGTGGATTTTGATTCCTTTAATTGAGGCGTATGAACTCGTAAAAAAAGATATAACTCCTAAGACTTATGAGAATAAAATAACTTGGAAGATTGTATATAATGTCAAGCATAATTCATCTATTTCTAAAGAGATATATGAAAAACACATAATTGATGTTTCTTGTAGACCAAAGGAGGATTCTGACGAGAATACCCCTAATGAGCCAGATATAAAGTTCTTCATTTCCCATATCTGTGCTTTTTGGATTGAAGCAAAACGGATATATAAAAATGGCACAGTATCTGATTATTGTGGTGATGGTGGTTTAGGTTGCTTTTTATCAGGATATTATTCAAAGCACGAAGATAATGGATGTATGATTGCATACATCCAAGAAGGGCAATTATCTGATATTCAAAAAGAGATTATGGAAAAAGTAAATGGCTGCAATTGCATAGAATTAATAGAGGATATTGGAATAGACAATTCTTTCTTGTCTCGTCATGAAAGAGCCATACATAGAGAAATAAAAATTTATCATTTACTTTTTGATTTTGTAAAATAAAGAAAATTTAGATTAATTCACTAAAACATGACAAATCAACCATCAAACATCGCCCGAGAGAACGGGTGCTATTTTTCATGGTGTCCTTTGAGCTGCATCGGACCGCTTTCAAGAAGAATCAAAAATTCCTATTTCATTAATGTCGGGATGAGGGAGTGCGCGTATTTCATCCAGATGGGGCTTTCAAGAAGGGAGTCAGATACACCTTTTTCGTTTGCAATACTTGAAGATGCCGACATCGGTTCAGGAAATATCTTTGAGCCGATGAGAAAGCTTGTTGAAAAAATATTAATGGAAAGCGACGGGGAAATTCCGGAAATGATATTTCTCATGGGATCATGCAGCACCGAGATTATGAAACTGGACCTCTTTGAATTGTCTTATAAATTAACCGGTGAATTCAATATACCAGTGATACCTGTTCAGACAAGCGGGATGTGTTACTCCCAGTCGGACGGGGAGGATGCGGCATTAAGCGGGCTTGTTGATTTCTGCTTTTCACAGGCGCAAGGATGCGATTCCGGGGAGGGAAAAGAAGGGG
>Ga0209427_10005792_pt1 | contig 14156 bp, 15 predicted proteins | sample DeeMarSWOR136_30_FD_187465 | JGI IMG/M metagenome (GOLD analysis project Ga0209427, IMG submission 187465) | Marine sediment microbial communities from White Oak River estuary, North Carolina - WOR-1-36_30 (SPAdes) (version 2) | ecosystem: Environmental > Aquatic > Marine > Intertidal zone >... | reverse complement strand
GGCGGTCAATATGAACTGCTTGGCGGTTTCTGGCCGGGCGGGCCGTTATGCTTCGTTGATTTTTACAGCTTTGCGAGGTTCGCCGAATGGTGGTTGGAGGAGAATTGTACCGAGCTAAACAACTGGTGCGGCGGAGCCGACTTCGAGCCAGACGGCGATGTTGACTTTGGCGACTTAAAGCTGTTTGTCGAAGAATGGCTCTATAATTGCCCGTATAATTGGCGGTTAAAGTAAGAATCGTTTTTGGTGGGCTGAAGCCCACTCTACAATATGCCCGGGCTTCCACGTTACAAGGAAGGCGCCCAAAACTTGTGTGGACTTCTATTTGGGCTTTGCTTCGGCCGTAATCATCGGGGCCGGTTGCGGCTTTGCTCTCGTGGCTTTACCATGCAAAACGCCTTTATCGTCAAACCATAACGGATCAATACAAATGAATCGGTCCCATCCAACAGCCGGGTCCTTTTTCTGATGGTAGACGTGCCACAAGTTGCCGGCAGAGTCTTTCGTAACAGAACCATGCCCAGGCCCATATATGCCGGTAGTTGGTTTTATGATGGGATTGCCGGAATATTTAGTAAAAGGCCCGATAGGATTATCCGAAGTTGCATAACCCACGGCATAATGTTTAGTATTGGCACCATATCCTGAATAAAGCAGGTAATAGATATTGTTATGTTTAATCATCCAGGGGCCTTCTGTAACCCTTCCTTCCCATTTTTCAGTCGGTTTAATAATCAATGTCGAGTTACCAGTCAAATGCAACGGGTCGGTCATCTTTTGGACATGTATTTCGAAATTCCTTTTAACAAAGTACAGGTAGTACCGGCTGTCACTGTCCTGAAACATATGCGCATCTATTGCGCCATTAATGAAAATACCATTATCTCTGAAAGTCTGGTCCGGCTTATCGGCGACGGCAACACCGATTTTCCAGTTAGCAGCGTAGTATAGATAGAACTTCTTGTCCGAGGCATTATAGAAGACGTCAGGAGCCCAAACATTGATTCCGCCGGGGCTGAAAACCCTGCGGCCCTTTGTCCAGTTGACTAAATCGTCGGATGTGTAAACATTGTAGCTTCTATTGTCTCCGGTCGGGTAGAGATAAAACTTACCTTCATAAAAAATAGCGGTTGGGTCGGCTGGTCCAATTTCTGATATGACCGGATTAGAATATGTCTGGGCCGCCTTTAGCAATCCTGCCGAAAAGACCAGAATCAGTAGTGCATTGGCAATCAATGCCTTTTTCATTCTGACACACCTTCTCCTTCGCTGAACCAGCCTGAATTGTTTCAGCCTTCAGATTATAAGTTATTGAGATTTCTCAAGTAAATCGTTTAGTAACATTCTACAACCATCCGATACACTATTCCACCAAATTTATGCCGGTACTTCTACTGTTTTTGCCCCCTCTTATTGCTCTGCTTTGGTGCGGTGATGTCGAAAAAAATGCTTAGTTTGCCATTTTCCTATTGACAGGCTCGGCCAGTTTTTTGTATATTATATTTGTTGCGGGCGCAGCAAAAATTTATAAATTAAATGGCACTTAGCAACGTTGAGAGTTGGGACAATAATCTCCCAACTCTCTTCTTTTTGAGGTGTTAATTCTTCCTTGTAAATACCTGCCAGCCGCAGAGAGCCTGAGAGAAGTAAAAGTATAGTCGGCTTTTATTGGGTTGAATTTTCTTTTTGGCCGCTGACGACTGCGTCTTGTATCGCATCAGAACGCAAAGGGAAAAACACTCGTTCGCCGATGCGGTATAGGAACCAAACCAGGCAATACCCAAAGATAAACCCCATTATATGAAATAACAGCCATAATCTATTGTATACACTAAACATCGCAGACGTGTATTCAAATTTATCACCACCATTCATAAGTGCCTTTACGAGCACCTCGCCTCTTGGATAGGTAATATCCCAGCTTGCAAATACTGCACAAAGACAGCCGAATGCTATCGCCCAAAAACGTGCAATCCACCTGACTTTTGTCCTGGAAACGCCCAGGATGCAAGATAAGGCGAGGATAATAATACCGATTGAAGCCAATATAACTATGATTAATGTGCCTTGATAAATAATTGAACCGGACCCCCTAAGGCTTATCAGATAGTAATTGAGCCTGAGTATCCATACAGGCAGCATCCCGATATAGTGCATTATAAAGACACGGACTTTGAAGGAGAGAAATATTATGAAAGGTAGAAATGATAAAGAGATAACGATTGTTCTTTTCCACGCCTCTTTTGTTAAGGACATAAGCCGAATCTCCCTCGACGCCGAATTTTCTGTTCGAGTCTTCGGTCTCTCTCGCTTCCCCTTCAAATCACTTCACTGCCATTGCTGCCGCAGCGTAATCCATACCTCCTCCTCACTTCCCCATCTCTGCCAATTTTAGCCCACTAACCTGCCGGTCGGGGAGGGTTTGAGAACGGGCGGGCTATTCATTCTGGATATCTTCACTGGAATGAACTTCCTGCTCTGGATTTTGATGGGCGGATTTTTTAATTGGACTTGAGACCTTCTTTTTAACAACCGACCCAGCTTTGCCGACGCCTTTAGCGGCTGCTTTTGCAACAGTGGATGCACCATCTGCCGTCTTTTTTACTGCTTTCTTCGCCCCCGAAGCGCCCGCTTTGGTTGCTGCAGCAACTGTATCTTTTACGGCCTTTGCACCATTAGCAATAGACTTCACAAAGGTCCCGGCGACTGCACTTAAAGGTTTCTTTTCAAAATACCACCGCAGAAGGAGGATAAGGAAGATATATATGAAGCCAAGAGTAACAATTCCGAATGGTACAACGAGCCATGAATTTGCGAAGATTCTGAATTGTGGAAAGGTTTCAGCTATTGCTTTGATTCTGCCGGCAACAAATGACATTAACAGCAGAAAGACAAATACTGAATAGAATAAATTCACCAGGGCAAGAAAAATGTGATTGGCCGGGCTGTGTAGTTTGCGATAGATTTGCTTTGCTATTCCTACTGTTATAGCTATTAGAAGTGCGACGGCAATCTTTTCCCAGGTCTGTTTGCTGATAGCCATATCCACCTTCCAAATCAGGTATGTATTTTCTGTAATGTTTTAACGAAATAAGGCCAAATCCTTCACGGTTTTTCTTGTATTATTTGTTTACATTATACTCATGCAATCTTGTTTATGTCAAGTGATTTTGGCAGGGCCATCCCCAAGCTGCGCTTGAGGCTGCCACCCGGCCTGTGCCTCCCTTCTTGCTTTCGCACCTGTGACAACCTCGTGCGGGAATGACAAATACATTGCAATTCCGCGGATGGCCACTATAATCTTTTCGATGTTTAAGAATATATCCATAATAGGCGATGGCGGGATGGCAACCGTTATGGCTATTTTGCTCTGCGAAAAAAGAGATTCTTCGGCTTCGCTTCAGAATGACAATGGACAGGGCACAATAGCAAGTGTGCGGATGTGGGGTTACGACAGTGAGCAGTTGATGCAGATAGCCTCAGCCGGCGAAAACAAAAGATTTCTTCCCGGCTATAAACTACCGGAGGCCCTTGCATTTGAACCTGATGACCAGCATATAATGGCAGGTGCCGACCTGATTGTCTCTGCCGTGCCCTGTCAATTTATGCGCCGGATTTGGGACCGGCTAAAAGAATATGTCCCTGACGGTGTCCCAATTGTCTCGGTTGCCAAAGGCATTGAGAACGATACTCTGCTGCGTCCGACTCAAATACTTGCCGACGTCCTGGAAGAGAATCAAGCGACGAGATATGCTATGCTCTCCGGGCCTACCATTGCCGACGAGCTGGCCAGAAGACTTCCGGCGACGGCCTGCGCCGCGTCGAGCGATGAGGAATTGGCCAGGGATATCCAGTACACTTTCAATTGTTCCTGGCTGCGTGTCTATACCAATACCGACATTGTCGGGGTCGAACTGGCTGCGGCTTGCAAGAACATTATTGCTATTGCCGCGGGAATTATAGACGGCATGGGCGCCGGTGATAATGCAAAGGCAGCCCTTTTGTGCAGGGGACTTGCCGAGATAACCAGACTGGGGGTAGCGATGGGGGCAAGGCCGCTGACGTTTGCAGGATTAACCGGAATGGGTGATTTGGTGACAACCTGCATCTCGCCAAAGGGAAGAAACCGCTCGTTCGGCGAAAGGATAGGCAAAGGGCAAACTATAGAGCAAGCGCAAAGGGCTACTGAATCGGTTATCGAAGGCATTGCCACCTGCAAATCGGTTATTGCGCTTGCTCGCCGATATAATGTTGAGATGCCGATTACGCAGGCGGTCTATGAAGTGCTGTTCGAGAAAAAGGCGATACAAACGGCAATTGCCGATTTAATGAAAAGGGAGTTGAAAGCCGAGTGAATCAGCGTCTTCGGCAAAATGAAAGATTAACCGCCGATGACGCAGAGAACGCGGAGTGAAAATCACTAAACAATAAAAAGAAACCGCGGATAGGATTGTGCAGATTTCACCTATTTAATTAACATAGAAAATGTCCCATTTCTTAAAGATTTGCCGCGGTAAGGATTGTCGTGCATTGCATTGCTCAATATCTAAAAAGGGCGTAAAAGTTTGTCCTATAAGGTTTATTTTTTGCTCATCCAGTAAAAATTTGACATGCCGCAACACCCTTTTGATAAGAAAAAACTTTATTTTATTTTGTAAAATTTTTTGTTTCTAAAAAGTTTTTTCTCACTTCAAAATGCTTTTCAAGCGTCCGTAAGCCGAAACTGTTATGAATGTGTCTTCAGTCAGAAGTTAAAACAACAGATTTTATCGGCAGTGGAATCAGTTTTTTACAATACTTTGCAGAACAACGTCCGAATATTCTTGCTCACGCTTGGCGGGGTGGGGGACTGTTTCTTATATTTTAATTAGTTCCGCTCCAATTGACCTCCGGCTGATGCCTAATTGGTGCGGGATGCGCACAAGTAATTTAATGCAGGTATTAACTTTGAACGATGATGTAATCAGGAGCAGGGAGTCCACTATGTGAGCCGTCGGGAAATGGGGGCCCACACAACTGTGAGAGGTGTGAAACGTGATAACAGATATGCTTTGGTTTTTGAAAAACCGCATATATTCGATTGGCGTGGATATAGGGCGAGACAGCCTGAAGCTGGTCCAGCTTGGAGAAGACCAAGGTAATATAAGTTTGATTGCCGGCACCAGTGAAAATCGGCCTAAAAATATCAAACCCGACAGTGGTAATTGGCAAAGATGGGTCATTGAAACCATACGTGAGTTGACAGCAAATGGAGGATTTCGGGGCAGAGAGGTAATAGCCGCAATGCCGGCGAGTGATTTGTTTATCGACCATATAAGAATGCCGAAAGTAGAGAATGATAAACTGTCGGAAGCTATCTGCACAAAGATAAAACAAAAATTGCCGTTCGAACCTGATGACGCAATGATAAAGTACATTCCGACTGAGGAGGATAACGTTCTGGTGATAGCCGCTGAGCGCAAGATTATTGACAGACATCTGGCCGTATACGAAAAGGCAGGCCTGACGATTAAGTCTATCGGTGTTTGGCCGATAGCACTGACAAACTGCTATACGAGGTTTTTTGCCAGACGCAAAACGGATGTCGAAGTGGTCGCGATGCTGCTCGATATAGAGGCGAACTGCACGAATGTTGTAATTTGTCGCCACAAGACGATACTTTTTGCACGTTCGATACCAATAGGAGCCGACCAACTCGATGGGGACGAAGTTATAACGAGATTGGTATTGGAATTGACCTCCTGCAAACGACACTTTGCGTCGATGTACCCAAGGGCACGAATAGAACGTTTGATTTTCCTTTCGGGTCAGGCCGTTGATAAAGCAGTATGCACAACAATAGCAAAACAATTGGAAATGCCGGCACAGATGGCTGATTGTCTGGCGGCAGTGAAAATTGCTAATCCCTATCGTGCAGGCAGGGACCCAAAAAAGACTAAAGGGCGTACAGGAACGCCGATAGACAGAAGGAATTGTCGGGTCAATTGGGCTACTGCCTTTGGGCTTAGCTTGTCATAGGGACGGGTTCCCTTTTCGCAATGAATCGTAAAATGGAGACCGATAAGAGAGGGTAGGTTAAGCAATGCTTAATATAGATTTTGTACCTGATGATTACGTGCAAAGCAGCGAATCTCAAAGAACAAACTTGATGTATCTTGTGCTGCTGGGCGTAGTAATGGCGGTATTGGGGGGTTCGTTTGCAACTATCAAGCTGAGTCAGCGCGCCTTCAGAGCAAAGGGAGAACTCGTAAATACAAAAATGGCCCAGGCAAAAGAGTCCATAAGACAATTCGAAGAGCTCCAAACAAAACGCAAGGCGATGATGAAGACGGCTCTCACCACCGAAGAACTGCTCGAACCGGTGCCGAGAAGTGTTTTGCTGGCGTCGTTGACGAATAACCTGCCGCCCGGGGTGTCGCTTTTACGACTGAGCCTGGTTCAGAAGGAATCAAAGCAGATAAGGCGAATTGCCGACCCTACGAATAAATACAGAGAAGCACAAGCTCAAAAGGCGACAGCAGCTCAGGCAAAAGTGTCACGAGAGCAGTTGTTGGAGACACACATAGATATTGAAGGTATAGCACCGAGTGACCTTCAAGTTGCGGCCTATATTGAGCAGTTGAAAAGTTCAAGATTGCTGGACAATGTTGCACTGGTGGAATCAAAAGAATATAAAGTCGAAGATATCATGTTCAGGCAATTCAAGCTGACGGCAATGCTTAAAAAAGACATTCATCTTAGTAATGAAGACGTTGCGAGAATTAGAGAGAAAGCTGAGAGTACAAGATTGAGGTTTTAATGGTGATATTGGGTAATAGTTCGGATTCCCATCGCAAAAGCAAAGCGGTGTGTTTGGGGCCTTTAAGACAATTTTACTTTATATAGGGTAATAATATGACAGGCGGTTTTAGAAAAGCTGTGTTTTTCGTTTTGCTGTTAGGGGTAGCTGTGCTCGGCTACCAATATATGATCAGGCCGGCTAACAGACACCTCGCTGAGGCAAAGGGGGAAGTTGAGTCGAAGTTGGCCAAATTGGTCGAGTTTGAGCAGGCCCGTGCCGCAACAGAGGGTCTCACAAAGCAGCTTGAGCAATTAGAGGAGGCGGTCGAATTTTTTGAAAGCCAGTTGCCGCCTACGAATGAAATTGACAAGGTGCTTCGGGACGTAACAGTAATTGCTGAAAAGCAGGGCCTCAAGCCCAAAACAATTCGAACTATGAAGAAAGAGAATAATAGCGGTTATATTGAACAGCCGCTTAAAATGGAATTAGAAGGGAATTTTAATTCGTTTTATTCGTTCCTTCTGGAGCTTGAGCAGCTTCCCCGGATAATGAAAATCCGCGAGCTTGACTTAAAGAAACAAAGGAAAGGTGAGGGACAAATAACGGCTAATTTTACAGTGAGTATATTTTTCCAGGGTAAAACCGGATAAACGGTAATTTGTTAAATGATTGATTGGTAAATGGTAAACAAGTATCACTCACCAATTACCAGTTACAAAGTAACAACTTTAATGGAGCTTAGCTATGTTATCTTTCTTACGAGAGCAGGGCCCTGAAGATTCGTCGGTGCCAAAACCATCCGAGGACGAGGATAATAGGCCCGCTGATAGCGCCCAAGAAACACAAGAGCAAGAATATCTAACCGTAGCAACTCAGGGAAAACGAGTGCGAAAGACTACGATTCTTCTTGTTGCTTTGTTTGTTATAGGGCTGCTGAGTCTTTGGCTTATGATAAAAAAGAGCGCGCCCACAAAAGCGGCAGCATCCGATAAAACGGAAGAGACGCAGATTGAGATGGCTATCGCACGGCTTACCGGAGTCAAGTCCGAAATGTTTAACAGGATGGATGAGATAGTTCAGAAATTTGACGAGTTTTCGGATGTCAAGCAGGTGCAGACAAATGAACTCGTGAAAAATCCGTTTGAACTTGAAACATTTCTGGACAATGTAGAGGTAACTTCCGATACCGGAGATAGAAATTACGATATCGAGGCCGAAAGAATGAGGCAACAGAGGCTGATACAGCAAACACAGAACCTGCAGCTCTTGAGCATTATGCAATCGGAACGAGGCAATTGCTGTATGATCGATGACAGAATCCTCTACGAAGGGGATTCAATAAAAGATTTTAAGATTCGCCAAATTGGCGATAGCTTCGTTAAGCTTGAATCAGAAGGGGTGGAGATAATATTGAAGTTATCCGAATAAAACCACCCTTAATATTTGAAATTGCACTTGTGTGCTTATTTAAGAGACTCTAATATGGTAAGTGTAAAAACCATATTGGCAAAGGCGATAAAGAATAAGGCAAGCGATGTCCATATCAATGTTGGCATGCCTCCTATATTGCGCAAGAATACGGAATTGATCGATATGGATTTTCCTCCCGTCTGCAATGAAGATGCAAAAGAAATGGTTCTTGAGATGGTTGGGCTGGACGGATACAAAAAATTTGAAGAAAACAGAGACCTTGATTTCTCGACGTCTCTTGATGACGGCCATCGGTTCCGCGTTAACGCTCATTATCAGTGTAATACGATTGCAATCTCGTTTAGAGTGATTCCTAATCGGATTCCTACGATAGACGAACTGCACCTGCCGTCGATAATCAAGGAGCTGGCAGACCTGCCAAGAGGCCTGGTGATCGTAACCGGCCATACAGGTTCCGGTAAAAGCACGACGCTCGCTTCGACTATAGGACTGATAAATACAAAGTACAGGAAACGCATAATCACACTGGAAGACCCTATCGAGTATGCTTTAGAGAACAAAATGAGTATGATAGAACAACGGGAAATCGGTTCTGATTGTCCGAATTTTGCATCAGGGCTAAGGCACGTATTAAGGCAGGATCCTGATATAATTATGGTCGGCGAAATGAGAGACCTCGAAACTACAAGCTCAACTATTACCGCTGCTGAAACCGGACACCTTGTCTTTAGTACGCTGCACACTATTAATGCCCCTCAGACTGTTGAGCGTATTATAGATATTTATCCCGCAAATCAGCAGAACCAGATTCGAACGATGCTGGCCAATACGCTCCAGGCTGTTATCTCACAAACCTTGTTTAGACGGATAGATGAATCGGGAATGGTTCCCTGTACGGAGATATTGCTGTGCACCTCAGCGGTTAGAAACTGTATTCGTGAGAACAGAATCTACGAGATACCCAATATTATTGAAACTTCCCGCAGGGTAGGAATGCAGAATATGGATATTAGCGTTGCCGATATGTATTTCAAGGGTTACCTGGACAGGGATGAGGCAATCGCACGGTCAACGAATCCCGGCAGGATGGAGAAGGTGCTTACTCCGATGGAGCGGTTTGAAGTTGTCCAACCGCCCGAAGAGGCTACCATTATGCCCTGAGCAGGGCCCACAAATTCACAAGGGGGGGACTAAAGTGATAAGCAGATTGGGGTTAATTAGTTAATTGGTTAATTCGTAAGCAATTACCACTCACCAGTTACGAATTACAAAAGGGTTAAAGATATGTCGGAAAAATCCTGGCAAAATTATGAAGCAGCGGCTGCAGTTGTAGAAAAAGAGCGAAAAGCTCAAGAACAAGGGACACAAGAAAAGCGTAAGCGAACTGCGTCCGGACAATCTCCCCAGAGCAAGAAGCCAAGCAAACTGCAAAAGATACGGAATTTCAGTGTTGAGTTCGGTCCGAGCCAGAAAGATATTCTAAACTTTACGAATCAGCTTTCAGTTATGGTCCGGGCCGGTATCAGCCTGCAGGATTCACTTGAGTCAATAGCCGAACAGCAGGAGAAACAAAAATTCAAGGTAATCGTCACTGATTTGAAAAATCAAATCGAAGCCGGACAGAGCTTTTCGCAGGCCCTTGCAGAACATCCCCAGGTATTCAGCAATCTTTATATAAATATGGTCGCAGCAGCGGAGGTCAGCGGCTCGCTGAGTGAAATGCTCAAAAAATTAGCAGAGTATCTCGACGGAGAAGCCGAAACACGCTCACAGGTTAAAGGCGCTATGGTTTATCCGATTATCATAGCAGTTATGGCGGTAGCGGTGACTATTTTCCTGCTGTGTTTTGTTTTGCCGAGATTTACGGCTATATTTGCAGGCAAGGAGCACTTTCTGCCCCTTCCCACCAAGATTTTAATGGCCAGCAGTGGGTTTCTCCGAGGTTATTGGTTTGTTATTATACCAGCCGTTGGAGGTCTCGTTGGGGGATTTTTGTATTTTATCAGCACCAGTGTTGGGCGGCTATGGTGGGATAAGACGAAATTGGGATTGCCCCTTATAAAAACTCTGTGCAGAAGTCTGTATATAACCAGAAGTCTGCACACGATGGGGGTACTGACCAGGGCAGGCGTGCCGATTCTTGATACTATTTCGGTAACGGCACAAATATCAGGAAACGTTCTTTATAAAGATATGTGGCTTGGTGTCTATGGTGAGGTTCGTCAGGGCAAGAAAATCGCATCGTCGCTGAGCCGTTATAGTTTGATGCCGAACAACGTCGTACAAATGATAAGAAGCGGCGAGGAGTCAGGTACGATGGCCGACGTCCTCAGGGATGTTTCCGATTATTACGCAAGAGAGCTAAAAGCTGTTATTAAAACAGTAACATCGATGATTGAACCTATAATGATAGTCTTGATGGGCGTTCTCGTTGGCTTTATCGCGATGAGCATTATTCTGCCGATATTTAAAATGTCCAGTCTTGTTATGAACAAATAAATAGGAGAAATTGTCAATTGTCAATCGTAAATCGTCAATTGAATAGAGGCTTTACACTCATTGAAGTGCTAATTGCAGTAGTATTGGTAGGTCTTGCAATTTCAGCTCTCGTTGCTGCGAACAGCTCATTCACAAAAGCCAACAGCGAGGGAACGCATTTGTCAACCGCTGAGTTTCTGCTCGAACAGATAAGAGAGCTTACCACCCTTCTGCCCGTAATAGACCCAAACGACGGCGATTCGATATTTGGCCCGGAAGAGGCGACTTTGGCCGAATATGATGATTTGGATGATTTCGATGGTTTGTTCTTTTATCCGCCTATTACTGCCGACAGAGAAGTGCTGAACGACTTTGCTTCGTTTGGTCAGAAAATTACTGTTGAAAATGTCAGCGCGTCAAATTTTGAGCAAGTTGTAAGCGACCATAGCAGTTTATTTGTTAGAGTAACTGTGAAGGTTTTTTTGAAATCTCGGGAAATCAACTCGTCAAGCTGGATTCGAGCCAGACGTCAGTAAGGGAAAAACCTAAATGCCAAACACGAAATACGACATACAAGATACGAACATCGAGTATCGAGTATCGAGAATCGAGAATCGAGCATCGAGCATCGAGCACGCTTTTACCATCGCAGAGCTGCTGATTGCCCTGGCCATAACCGGCCTGCTGATTGCCGCAGTGGCCGTCGCCTTTAATGTCTCAGTTAAAAATTACGGCGAAAATGAGGATATCTTTAAGACAATCAACAGCGCCCGCCAGGCATTAACTCGTATGACCAGCCAGCTTCGCACAGCACAGAAAGACCTTGTTGATCCTTGTGCGCCCGACAACGAATGCAGCTTTTTTACCGCCGACGGAGATGATATTACCTATCGATATAACAGTGGCGATAACAAACTTTATCTAATTGATAATTCCTCAGGCTTATCTTATGTGCTTTGTGATAATGTTACTGCTATGACTTTCACAAAGGATACAGCGACCGAAGATGCAGTAACGTTCGTCAAGAGTGTTCAGATTTCGATGACAGTTGTAAGCGGCAATGACCAGCGAACGATTTCAGCCGCAACCGTCATAAGAAGAAATTTGAAATGATAATTGTTATCGTTTAAGACGAAGGGAATTTTGTTGAGCTATTCTGAACTTCCGTCATTGGCTGCAAAAAAATTGCTGTAACTTACGTTATTATCTAATCTTACACCTCCTGACAGAAAAAGCTAAGCGAATACGCTCTTCAAATGAGCCATGCAATTCATCTCTTTGAAAAGCAGTCTTGCAGAAAAATGCTTGATTTTGCCTTTTCTTACTCATATTATATCCACCCATCAGGGCGGTTAGCTCAGTCAGGCTAGAGCGCCTGCTCGACACGCAGGAGGTCACTGGTTCAAGTCCAGTACCGCCCAGTCTTGTAACTTCTTTTAATTGAGGTAATTACGAGGAGGTCACTTTCTGGAATCGGATCGAGACTCCGATTTTGTGGCAGTTTTGACCATATTTATACCAGCTACCCTCTCATATAACTCCTCCGGAACCTGTAGATAGTAACGTGCCGAGACATCGATTCTATGCCCGATCCAGGCCGACACAGCGTATTGTGGATATCGTTGAGCCCAGTGACCAATGTCAACTATAAATTCCTTCTGACGACAACTATTTCTTCCGTCCTTTGGTAACATCCTTCTTATAGCATAAGTCCCTCTGGGATGCCCCCCTATAGGGGGGCGGAATTGTGGACTTTATTTGTCCTGACTTTTCCGTTTCTTGGCCTCTTCGGCTCGGTAGCTTGGTACGTTTAATTCCAGGACCACGCTGTGGTGCACCAGTCGGTCAATGGCCGCAGCGGTGGTCATGGGGTCCTTGAATATGACTTCCCATTTTGAGAACGGCTGATTGCTGGTAAGCAGCATGCTGCCTCGTTCATAGCGATGGGCCAGCAATGTAAACAGAACCTCCATCTCGTCTCTGCCCTGCTTTACGTAGCCGAAGTCATCAATCATCAGAACCTCGAATCGGGAGAGCTTCTTGAGCAGTTTATCCAGCTCAAGCTCCTTTTTGGCTCGTAACAGTTGCTGAACAATCAAATCACATGTGCTGAAGTAGACCCTGCGACCCTGGCGGGCCAGTTCATGACCTATTCCGCACAACAAGTGCGTCTTGCCGCTGCCGGGATGCCGAAGGCGAGTAGATTCTCGCATCTGTTCACGAACGAGCCGTCCTGGAGCAGCTTGACTTGCTGGCGTATTCTCAGAGGCAAACGCTTGAGATTGAAGTTCTCCAATGTCTTTTCCATCGGAAGCTGTGAGGCCTTGACCAGGCGAACAATCTTGTTGGCCCTGCGGACATCGCATTCTATCTGGGCCAGTTCATGGAGATACTGCTCGTAGCTCAGCCCTTCATTCATCGCCTTAACAGCGTATTCGGAATGGTACTCACGAAACATCGGCAAATGAAGCTCTTTGAGTAGCTCTGTCAGTTGTTTACGAAGATCTTTTTTCATACTGTAAGAACCTCCTGATATTCCAGTAGTTGGTCATAGATTCTCAGGTCTACCGGCTCGACCTGACAGCCGAATTAAGCAAACGCACCGGCATGCAGGGAGTGTTCAGCAAAGCTATGGACTACGCCGGTGGTGAGTATGGAGAAGCCGTTCTTTCTCGCTATCCTATCCTCGATACGAAGAATAACCCGCTGCCGCACAGCGCTGAAGCTGAGCCAAGAACCGCCCTGGAAGTTCAGATAGAACTGCCAACTGGAGCGGAAATAGTGTTTGTAGGTACGCACCTGGATCATCTCCGAGACCAGAGCAATAGGATGATGCAGGCAAGCCGTATCAGGGAGTTGTACGAGAATTATGAGCTTCCCATAGTCCTGGCGGGCGATCTGAACGCGGTTCCCGGTAGTGATCCAATCAACCTTTTCCGCCGACAATGGTCTTATGCCGCTCAAGGTGATCCGCAGCCGACAGCTCCTTCCGTCAGGCCCAGAAGAAAAATCGACTACATTATGTACAAACCGAAGGATCGATGAAAGGTAGTGGAGGTAAGCGTGATAGATGAGAAGGTTGCCTCAGATCACTGCCCGGTGTTCTCGGTGCTGGAACTGCTGCCGGACGGCGAGGGCAAGAAGCGCTAATCACAGCGGCTGGCTAATAAAATAAGCAGAGGCCTATTATGTGGCATACAGACTGTGTAGATCGGACGTTAGAAGGAGCTAAAGGCTGAATGCGTTAATTTGACGTAATAAAAGGCTTCAAGATATGTGAGTTCTGTCTAAAGCATGGCGAAGGGAAGAAGTGGTACTTGCAAGCAAGGAACTATTCTAATGAGCTGTGCGATGTGGTGGATGGGTGCCGACGGTACGGGGCCGGTAACAATTAAGGCGACGGGAACGGCACCGAAGAAGGGGCTGTGGGACAGCGCCGTGTTGATGGACGTGACGTACACGTTCA
>Ga0209427_10005789_pt1 | contig 14161 bp, 13 predicted proteins | sample DeeMarSWOR136_30_FD_187465 | JGI IMG/M metagenome (GOLD analysis project Ga0209427, IMG submission 187465) | Marine sediment microbial communities from White Oak River estuary, North Carolina - WOR-1-36_30 (SPAdes) (version 2) | ecosystem: Environmental > Aquatic > Marine > Intertidal zone >... | reverse complement strand
TTTTGGAAAGGACAATGAGAATCGATAACGGCAGACTGGACATCCCGGTTTATTTCAGTATATGCGGCCAAGATGCCTACAAGGTCATCGGCACAAAAAAACAGATGGGAAAAGGGGCCACCCCACACCAGTCGGAAGCGAGTGCGGTTATGGAGTTAGCTGAAAGATTCAGCTTCTTCAGCTTTTATAAAAATTCCAAGAACTTTTTTATTGAAGAACACCGAAATCTGAAAAATCATGCTCTCCCCTTTGAAGCGATTGCGCTGTCTGTGCATGACAATTCTGATGACTTGGACAAGGCGCGAGAGGTTTTCTCAACGCTCCCCCTAAAATGGACCAGGGCTTATAATCTGACCCGACAGGAAGAGGTCATTGTCCCCTTTAACTGGTTTTTTGCCATTAATGAATACAATGGTCCTTCTGCCGGAAACTGCGTAGAAGAAGCCATCAGCCAAGGGATATGCGAAATTGTAGAAAGGCATGTGTCATCAATCGTGAGCCGAGGCAAGCTCAAAACGCCGGGAATTAACATAAATTCAATGACTGATCCGCTGGTTCGGGAGATGATCGGCAAGTATGAAAGGGTCGGCGTTCGGTTATTTATCTCGGATTTTTCCCTCGATACCGGCATTCCCAGTGTGGGAGTCCTTGGCTATGACCCATCCACCTTTCCGGAAAGGAGTGAAATCGTATGGACTGCGGGCACCACGCCCAATCCACAAAAGGCCCTGAGTCGTGCTTTAACGGAAGTGGCCCAACTGGCCGGTGATTTTAATACCAACTCCAACTATGTGGCCAGCGGTCTTCCGAAGTTTAGAGCCCCCCAGGAAGCCGATTTCGTCATGCATCCCGACACGCACATAGATATTACAGAACTACCGGACCTTTCTCACGACAATATTAAGGTGGAGGTGGAAAACTGTATTACTGCATTGTCGCGAATCGGCATGGAAGTCATCGTCGTCAATGTGACGCATCGCAAGCTTGAAATCCCCGCCTTTTATACCATCATACCGGGTGCCCATTTTCGGGAACGGGCCACTGGAACCAGTGTGGGTATGTTTTCAGCTAAGCTGATAACGGAAAGTGGCGACCCTGAATGGTCAATCGCCCGATTGCAACAGGTGGATGCCCTGATGCCGAGAAGATACTACGTCAAGTTTTTCCTGGGATCATGCCATCTGTCAATGAATAAGCCATCTGAGGCCCTAAGGTATTTTGAGCAGGCCTTGGCTCTGGATGCGAAAGAGGAAGACATTGCCAGTATCTATTCCTACATGGGGATCTGTTTGAAAGATTTGGGCCAATACAGACAGGCCATTGCGGTTCTTGAGAAGGCAGAGGGCCATGATAATGAAAGGACGGACATCTACAATCTAATGGGATTCTGTTACTTTAAGTTAAAAGAGCATGAAAAGGCCATCGAATGCTTCCGGCAGGTGCTTCGTTTAGACCCCACCTCCGCCATCGATTATGCCAACATCGCTTCTAATTATCGAGATATGGGCAAAAGGGAGTTGGCTATTCAGTATTATCAATTTGCCTTAGAGCTCGATCCATCCATACGGTTTGCGGCGGATAATCTGACTATACTGCAACAACAGGTAGCCTCCCGCTGATAGTTCTTCCCCTGGAGTCGGATCCACCTTGGAAGGTCGTGAAGATTGATAGGTTTGACGGCCGGCCGCTCAGCCTACCTCATCTATTGCCTTGAACACCCAAGTGTTTGCCAAGCGGTAAACTCAGATAGAGTTTCGTGTTGACCGATGCCTGTCAAGGCACTGCTTTAAATGAAAAGTTAAAATCTACCCTACCCTTTTTCAGTGATCCCGACTATGGATGTTGTATGAACCCCGCCGGTAAACCAGTTCGGCGGTTTCGAGCATAGCGATGGCTTTACGTTTTAATTTTCTTTGGTATTCTACAATTTCTGCATCATTCCCATCCTTAGGATTCAGCGATCTGGGAGCTGTATAGTGAAATGTGCGTGTCTTACCCCAAAATGGGACAATCAATACATCTTCATTCGAATCCATGAAAGCTATCGCCTTCCCGCTGTGCTGCATCAATGCCATTCCGTTGTCCTTAGGCCGAGTGAGTACGTCCGAGCCAAAAAAACAGTGTTCATATTTCCCGCCGAGTATTGACATAATCGTTGGAACCACATCCGTCTGGCTGCAAACGGTGCTCACGCGCCTCCCATCATCGCCTAGTATCGCGGGAGCATAAATGATAAAAGGAATCCGGTAGCCTGCAGGCGATATCGGATGTCCGGTCGGTCCACCCGTATGGTCGGCTACAAATACAAAAATCGTCTTGTCAAAATACTCGCTCCTTTTTGCATTTGTTATAAACTGGCCGATCGCCCAATCGGTGTAACGTACACAGGTGAGTTCGTTGCTATCCTTCTCCATTGGGTCGATACATTTCACCCTTCCTTGAGGAATTTCATAGGGGCGGTGAAAGCTCAACGTAAGAAGAACAGCTAAAAAAGACCTTTCACGCATTGAAACAAATGTTTCGTGCGCTTGATTGAAGAGGTCCTCGTCGCACCAGCCTAAATGTGTTCGAAACGTGGACGAATTGAAATCATCCTCGAAGATAAAGGAGTGGAAGCCGTTGCTCCGCAGGAAAGCGAGACGGTGATCGTAAAGGTGACTCCCACCGTAGATGAAAATCGTATCATATCCACGTCGCTCCAGCACATGGCCCAGCGTTAGGAAGTTGCCCTCCGAATCGATACGTATCGTCACGCTGTTGCCGGGCAAATCCGGAAAGCCGCATAAAATCCCGCTAAAAGCGTAAGGGGTGCGGCTACCCACAGCGAAGCATCGATCCATCAATATACCATGAGCGGCCAATTCATCCAGATTTGGCGTCAATCCATCCCGGCCTCCCATGGCACCTACGTAATGCCAACTCAGGCTTTCCATGATTACCAAAACCACGTTGTAGTTATTCTCAGGATTGCCGGTATCCGTAACCCTCCTCAAAGGGTTGTCCGGATCGTTGAGAAATTTATCTTCCTGCCTCCTCAAGGTTTCGATAGTCAGTGCAACCGCTTCCTCCTCGGGTATCAATTCCACGTAATGAGACAGCGCATCGCGATGAATCATGCGGCTGTCCAAGGCTTCTCTAAGCGTAAAGAGGCCATTAAGCGAAAGCTGGGCTAAGCACATTGAGTTGCTGAAATAGGCAGGACCACAATTGATCGGCTTTGGTCCCAGGCTGCTCCGTATACCGAGAAAAAGGAGTGGAATGATAATAAATGGCCAACATATCGAACGCCAGATAGAGAAATTGGCTCTCGGTGCAAAATAAAAGCGCTTGAATATCTTGGCCGACACAATAAATACCCCCACTGTTAAAAGCAATGCCGGGATTATAGGATAGTCATCCCAGATAATCCGATAGATATAGTCGTATCTCAAATATTCAACTACCTTGTGGTCAAGGCGGTGGTCGAATTCCTTGAAGAAGTAAAAATCCGCTATACAGGCGAATGTCACCAGCGAAATTACGGTAGAGCAGTAACCGATTACCCCATTCCTGACCCACCGGCGGGCCAAGAGTTTGGGCCATGAAAAAATTAGTGCGACGACCAGCGGGACAGACAATGAACACGCGGTCACCAAGTCGAATCGCCATCCTATTACAATACTCTTTATGAGGTCCTCCACCGGAACAGCTGTGAAGCGCTCTCTCATGGCGATGAGAACGGCGAGCCGCTGAAGAGAAGACAAAAGCATAAGAAGAAATAAAAACAATATGGGTAGCCGGATCTTCGGATCGCGAACCGCTCTGGCCATCCAATGACCATTAGCTTGAGAGTCGTGCAGTATTCTTTTCGGCGTGTCCAAAGTCTTTCCCTATTCCAAGGACTGTGAACCGGGCAAATGTGTCCACCTTTGCGGTCCGTCTACTATTCCTAACAAGGGCTTACGGCAGCCTTGAGGTGAATTCAGGTCCACAGTGCACCACTTAGGTTAATACTTGGACATGATAGGCAATCTGGTAATGTGAGGAAGTGCCAACAACCCACAACCAGAAGGAGCCCACCATGTCCTATTCTTGCCAGATTCTGTAATACGACAAGCGTTATGATCATACGCATATCATAACCTTTCAAAACACTCAATAAATCCCCATTTCAGTATACAAGAGTTTTCACCTGCGCCCGATTGTAACCATTGTATGTCGTTTTGTACCGTTTTCAGTTTCCTCAAGAAAAAAGGGGCTTACAGTCGAAACCTGTAACCCCCCGAAATATTGAAGTAGTGCGATGCAACAAAATGCAGTTAGCGCATTATAAAGTCATTGGCCTACATCATGTCTTGATCACTTTGCTCCACGGCGCGATCGATCTCAGCCTTGAGCTGGGGTGGCAGCCCCGGAATGTCGACACTTAAGAAGCCTCGCACAATGGTCGCCGTGGCTTCGTCTTCTGTCAAACCACGAGACATAAGGTAGAGAATTTCCTCTTGAGCGATCTTGCCCACAGCAGCTTCGTGAGACATCTCCACGCCATCTGTTTTGCCTTCCAGCTCCGGTATGGCGTGAATCGATCCGCCATTCAGGATAAGACCCTGACATTCCAGGTGGGCCTTTATACCTGGCACCTCACCCACCAGGTCCCCGCGGGCAATAATGTTTCCGCCATTGGTAATGGCCCGGGAAATGATCTCGGCTCGGGTATCTGCCTCTTTCAAGACAATGCGGCCCCCCACGTCTATTTCAGCGCCGGGGCTTCCCACAAGCAGGCTATAAAAACGGGCCACGGCCCCCTTTCCGATGAGGTGTGTCGTGGGGTACATCTGGACAGACCTGACAGGTTTCATGGAGATGTAATTGTTGAGTAAAAGCCCCCCCTCCTCAACCATTCCCACCGATCTGGCCCGCACCATCATCTCTTCGGCCCAGTGGTGTATCATGGTGAAGCTGAGCTTGGCATCTTTCTTGACGTAAAACTCAGAGACCCCGATATGGAGTCCTCGTCGTAAATGAGCAGCCGTGGCGCAACCTGTGATTACATGAAGCTCGGAGCCTTCCTCGGCGATAACAATGTTGTGGAGATTCTGGCTTGAGCCCTCCTTTTCCAGGTACAGACACGCCTGGACAGGATAGACGACCTTGCTGCCCGGAAGAGCCCTGATGAGATAGCCGTTATGCAAGTCAAGCTGAGCCCTGGCTGTATACTTATCGGTGTCTACTGCTGCCAATTTCCAGTAGTAATCCTCAACCCAGTTATGTTGTTTCAGGGCCTCCTTGATCGGTATTACCTCCAGCCCTTCCTGTTTTGAGCGGGAATGGAGAACCGCGGTATCTTTTTGAACAAAGGTGCCGGACCTTTCCCTTTCCATGGCGTCTATCCCAGCCAGGATCATCTGCTTCTTATCAGCTTCAGATAAGGCCCCCAGATCTTCCAGATAATCATGGGGGACAGGGTCCGACTGAAAGGCATCAAGGTCGATGTCCGAGCCGAGGGCTGCTTTTTTCTCCTTGGCCTGTCGGGCCTTTTCCTCTAAATCGCGCACTTCACACACTCCCCATATCCAACCTGGCTGATACACTTGAATATTTCCCGAGGGTTGCTCGTGCAGGTCAAAACACCTCCGTAAAGAACCTGTCCTTTGTCCGCCGTTATGTAATCCAGGATAAAGCCGGTGTGGGTAATGATCAGGCCTATCCTGGTCCGTTCTTCGCGCCTCTCCTTCTGAGTCTTTTTGGAGTTCAGCTTAAAGTCCCGTTGAAGCAGACTGCTGATCGTGTTCCCTATGAGGGAAATATTTTCTAGATCAACACCCGACTCCGGTTCGTCAAAGAGCAACAGGTCCGGATCCTGCGCCATCAACTGCAACAGCTCAGAGCGCTTGATCTCGCCGCCGGAAAAACCCGCATTGATGTCACGCTCAAGAAATTCTGAAAAGTTCAGCTTTTCCGCCAGGGACTCCGGATCCACCTCACCTTTTGCGCAGATCTGAACCATTTGCCTTGTCTTCACGCCATTAATGGTGGGCGGTCGCTGGTAAGACACGCCGATGCCAAGCCGCGCCCGCTCGTTAACAGGCATATTGGTGATATCTTCTCCTTTGAAGACAATCTTCCCGCCGGTGACCCTGTACTGCGGGTAACCCATAATAGTCATCAATAAAGACGTCTTGCCGGACCCGTTCGGGCCAAACAAGATATGCGTTTCACCCGGATGAATCTCAAGGTCGATGTGCTTCAGTATTTCCTTGTCGCCAAGCTTAACCTGCAAGTCCTCAATTTGTAGCATCTTTCTCTCCTTCCACTAAACGCTCACTTTGCCAATTTGTTGAACATCATACACATACCTGTGCCATGTTTCAAGTAGTTAGAGAGTGCTGCTTGTTTTCCTGAGGATTGAGTCCATGACTGTATCATGCAGAAGTGGTCGGAAGGCCTTGATTCGTTCATTTTCCCGGTTGGGATGGATGCGGTTGGTCAGGAGAATCACGATCACACCTTTAAAAAGGTCCACCCAGCAGGAGGTTCCCGTAAAACCAAGATGGCCGACGCTTTGATCAGAAAAATACTGGCCGCTGCTTGAATCGGGCCGAGTGGGGGTGTCAAACCCTAGGGCCCAACTTCCCGAATCAGTTTGGCGCTCAAGAAAGGTTTTCACTACATCCCGGCGAAAGAGGCCGCTGTTCGGTTTTCCTTCGTAAACATTTAGGAGTTCTTTGAGGAGCCCATATACGTCTTGGGCTGTACCAAATAGCCCGGCATGTCCTGACACCCCTCCCAATGCATAGGCATTATCATCGTGGACCTCACCATCCAGAACCTTCCCGCGCCAAGGACAGTCTTCGGTTGCGGCATATAGTTGGTCGTCTCTGCTTTTACCCCCTCCCTGCCCTCCCCCTTCAAGCCCGCCCTGGCGCGACAGAACTTGGACAATGCCCAGGGGAGAAAAACCCGGTCTGGGCCAGGGGCGCGACAGCCGCGAAACAAGCTGTTGCCCTTGAAATCCAGGTCTGGGCCATGGGGGGAGGGTTTGGGTGGGGGTGAAGGGGATGAAAAAAAGATGCTTAAGTCCGAGCGGCCCATAGACGGATTCTTCCACAAAATAGTCAAGGGGCTTTTGTGCCGTGACTTCAACTACCCAGTCCAAGATCATGAAGCCCACATCGCTGTACAGGCAAGCCTGCCCTGGTTCATGGATCAGTTTTTCGGAAAGAAGCATAGCTCTGAGTGAGACTTTTCGCTCACCCGGTGGGATCTCCACAAGTTCCTTGTAATAGGGCCGGTAGTCCGGCAGCCCGGAAGTATGCGAAAGGAGTTGGCGGATGGTGATCTGTTTCTTGTTCGTACCTGAAAAATCTGGAATCGCGCTTTCCAAGGTCTCGTCCAGATTCAGCCTGTCCTGCTGGATCAGGAGCATCAAGGCAACGGTGGTGGCAAGGGGCTTGGTCAGAGATGCCAGGTCAAAGACTGTTCCGGTTGTCATGGACCGTTCGGGTGTTAGCCTCGCAAGGCCGAATGCCTCAAGGAATATCACGCGACCTTCCTTTGCTACAAGGAGCACACCACCCGGAAAAACACCGTTTTGCACACCGCGCTGCATCAATTCCCGTATGGCCTTCATGATTTGTCCTCATAGGTGGCTGGTTCTTGAAATCGGAGGCTGCCGTCTTCGGTGTCGAGGTCCCCTTCAAGTCCAACAGGGACAGTGAGGTTGTCGGTTCCGTGGCCCAAGTCAAATCCGGCCAGAATGGGAACGCCCGTGTGGCGAAAGGCTTCTTTCACAATCGCATACACATTCTCAAAGGGCCCACAGTCCCGAAAGGACCCGAGAACGACCCCGGTAACCCTATCCAGGTGACCCCCAAGACTCAGTTGGGTAAGCATCCGATCGATGCGGTAGGGGGCCTCTCCCCGGTCCTCTAGGAAGAGAATATGGCCCTCAAAGCGAGGCTCATAGGGTGTGCCGACCAAGTGGCACAGGCAGGTCAAATTGCCACCCACCAGACGACCGGAGGCCCGGCCGGGATTCAGGACCACGGCTTTGCGGGCCTTCAAGGCCAACGGCCGGTTTGACCCAACGGCATCAATCAAGGCTGTGCAGGTCTTTTTGGAATCCTTTTTCAGGGTCGTTACGAGCGGTCCATGAAACGTGACCATGCCACATCTGTTGTAAATTGCTACCAGCAAAGCGGTAATGTCGCTAAAGCCCATCAAGATTTTCGGTTGGGCGCAGATTGCCTCAAAGTCAAGCAAAGGGAGGAGTTTCATGGAGCCAAATCCCCCACGGGCACAAAATACCGCCCTCACTGATTCGTCTTCAAACAGTTTCATCAACTGGGAGGCGCGATCGCTGTCGGAACCGGCTATGTATCCGCGCTTCATGAAGAGATTCTCGGGAATCTTCACCAGGTAGCCCATGGATTCGAGTACTCCGACACCGCGGTCAAAGGCTTGCTGATCAAATGGGGAAGCCGGTGCCGCAATGCCGATGGTGTCGCCGGGACGGAGAGTCTGAGGTTTGATGGGGGTTTGTTCCATATATAAAAATTAGCATGGAACCTGTTGGATTGTAAAGGTTTGTGATTGGGATCAGGGCTGTGTTGATCAATTGTTGACAGGGCCCAAACAAAGTGTTAGAAAAAATTGCAAATGTTTGGCGGGGCGTGGCGCAGCCTGGAAGCGCACCTGAATGGGGTTCAGGGGGTCGGAGGTTCAAATCCTCTCGCCCCGACCAGTGGGATCAAGGGGTTAGCATGGATGCTAACCCTTTTTCTTTTGGTTGGTAGACTATTTGGTAGACAATTCATCGCACCTTATTTCAAGAAAGCCCCTGGTGTGGATTTGTATACCAAGGGCTCAAACCTGATAAGCCAACAAGAACCGAATTTCTGCGGCTCCCTTTCAGCTATGGAAAAAGATGGCGGATAGAATCACGCCCCTACATACATCCCTCTACCAGCCCTCTTGATTTTACCCTGTTTAGAGGCCCTGAAAAGGATGTTCCTGATTTTCTTATCCTCAAATCCGGTCTTTTTAATCAGAGTGGGAGCGTCAACACCCCTCTTTGCCCTCTTGACAATCTTGACAACATGGTCAGTGGCAGTCATCTCAGCAGCTTTTCTTTTTGGAGGGGCTTTCTTGGCGGGTCTAGCTTTGGTCTTGGACTTCCGCTTCTTAACAGCTTGAGTCTTTTCGAGCTTGCCAACCTTCTTCAGCAGTGTTTCCGTCTTCTTGGCGAGAGCGTTCAGAGATTTCGATACCGCCTGCAGATCCTTCTTCAACTTTTTCATGAGCGCTTTCCTCCCTTTCTTGTTCTGGTTTATTTATAATCAACCCTTTCTTTCAGTTCCTTGCCGTACTTGAAGAAGGGTAGCTTCTTGGGTGGTACCTGGGTGGGTTCTCCAGTCTTGGGATTTCGTCCGGTGTAGCCTTTATAATCCTTCACGTAGATGCTGCAGAGGCCCCTGATTTCGACCCGGTCGCCACTTATAAGGGCATTGGACATTTCATCGAAGAACAGCTCTACTACCTTCGTGGCTTTGGTTTTTGAGAGACGGGTTTCCTGCCTCAGAGCCTCTATGAGTTGCGTTTTGGTCATGTATCCTCCTTGACCGGGTCGCTCCCCGGACGCGAACCCCTGCCGCAAGGCAGAACTCCCGTGCTTCACGGCTGGGTCAAGGGGAGCAATACAAGAAAGTTTATCTTCCTTGCGGGGTGCGTGAGCCCGCCAGCGACCCCCCGCCCATTAGAGCGGGAGAGGCTTCAAATTTCTATTATATTAGATATATATAGGATTATCGAAAGAATGTCAATAAATATTAGCCGCTTATCCAGAATTGTAAAGATCCCTGTGCCCCATGACACATCTGAAAATTATCGCAGATTCTTTATAACACTTTTGTTTTCTTGACAAAACCGGCGTAGGGAGGTAATGTTATATAGTTATGTTAGAGGTAAACTTCGATTAGCTGAAACCCATGCCTGATAGGAGGAACTAACAATGCCCTGTACCAAAGACCACATCGTAAATTCAATTTACAACCAACTTGACCTTTCCAAGAATAGGTCTACCGAGATTGTTGAGTCTCTTTTGGAAATCATCAAGAAGACCTTGGCAAGCGGCGAAGATGTCTTGATCAGCGGATTTGGGAAATTTTGTGTAAGGGATAAAGAGAAACGGAGAGGGAGGAACCCTCAGACCGGCGAAGATATGACGCTGCGATCAAGGCGAGTCGTGACCTTCAAATGCTCTGGGGTGCTGAGAGATAAGATAAATGGGAAGGGGTAAAGGTTAGTGCTTTTTCCCCAAAATGCTCAATGACGTTCACAAAAGACTTTTTACGAGTCTGTCAAGCTTTGTGGCCAGAGACTTTTGTCTAGGGCGCAAACTGCAGCGCCTAGCAGTGCCGCTCGCTCGTTTAAGATGACCCGGACCGGTATCTGAGAAAGCAAACCGCTGAGCCTTCCCTTATCCACAAAGGCCGTCATGAAAGGGCCTTCCTGCAGCTTCGGCAAGATCCTTGGTGCAATTCCGCCTCCCAGGTAGATACCACCCATAGTCAATCCCGTTAAGGCCAGATTTCCTGCGGCCGTTCCAAATATTGACACAAATAGGTCCAGGGCTTTCACGCACAGGGGCTGTCTTTCGACGAGAGCGGCCTCGGAGATGACCTTTGGCGGGTCGCCTTCGTTCATCTTTTGGGTCAGCCATGTCGGCTCCGCACCTTGGCCCGTATATTTCAACCAGCAGTATATAATAAATAGTCCAGGGCCTGATAAAACTCTCTCCATGCTCACGTGACCTATACGCTGATGGAGGTATTGCCACAAGTCGATTTCAGCTTCATTCTTTGGGGCAAAATCAGCATGCCCCCCCTCGGAAGGCACCGGAACATATTGGCTATCTTTCCAGATCATCAGGGCCGTACCCAGGCCCGTGCCGGGGGCGATCAGGCCCAGGTTTCCCTTTCTGGCTGTCTTTGCCTGGTTCAAGGGAAATAGCTCGCGGTTGGTCAGTATCGGAATGGCGTAAGCTGACGCCGTGAGGTCGTTGACCAGCAGCACCTGGTCCCAACCAAAACGATTCTTGAGCTTTCTTTCGGAAACATTCCAGGGGAGATTTGTAGTCTTGCATCTGCCATTCTTGACTGGACCGGCAATGCCGAAGCAGGCGTTGGAAATCGAAACCTCGTGCCGCTCCAAAAAGCGGTCGATGATATCCTCGAGATTGGGAGACTCGGGGCTGGCATACGTCTCCAAAACTTTCAAAGCAGGGCGCCTTGTTCCCCTCGTGAAGAGACCCAAATTCGTTTTGGTCCCGCCAATATCTCCGGCCAAAATGAATGCTCCTTGATTAGCGGTACTCATGGGTTTTCTCTCCAACTAAAGTCTTTTCGTCTGAACCATGACGGATTTTCGCCTAACGCTTACCACGATTTCCGTGGACCAGTTTCAAACTGCCGAAGACCAGACTTGACCTCCTGTGCGACTACACGTCCAAAAGCGTCGGGTGCTGTCCCCTAATCATTAATTATCATCAGCTCGATGCGTCGATTTTTGGCCCGGCCTTCCGCGGTTTCATTGCTGGCAACCGGTCTTGATTCGCCAAAGCCTCTTGTAATTATATTATCCCGTTCGATGTTGCCAACTCCTACGAGAAACTTGGCAATGTTTTCGGCGCGTTTTCGTGAAAGAGGCAAATTTGTCTCTTTGTCGCCGATCGCATCTGTATGGCCTGAAATCTCTAATCGTGAACCCGGGAATTGCCGAATAGCGCTTATTATCTTGTTCAAGAGTTCAAAGTTCTGGGTAAGGATTTCCGCGCCGCCGGACGGGAAGTAAAATCCACGTGCAGATATTAGGACATTATCTCCTTTCCGGTAAACTTCAGCTTCCTTAGAGTTAAACAATGACTGTACGTGGTCAAATCTCTGTTTAGCAATTCTGTCGCGGCGCTCCTTTTCCTCATAGCCCTTGCGAATATTTTGGGCAATATGTTGAGATTCCACCAACGAACTTATCTTATCATGCAAGGAGCGAATAACCATACGATTCGGTTGCTCAAAGTTAAGTTCGTTTTCAAATGGCTCATTAATCTCTGTCAATTGTTGCCAATACCATACCAATATATCTTCGTGCGAGTATTCTCGTCGTTCGAAGATCCTGGCAAGATCTGCTATTTGACACGCCTTTTTAGCCAGTGCTGATGCTATCTTCGCATGTTCGTTGGCCTTATCTGTCTTAGTAGGATCCATTTTAAGGGTCGATATTGCAAGGTTTAGCTCTTTTCTGGCTAACTGGAAAGTCTTTGGGGCATAGTCATCGGCATCAATGTACTTGGCTTGTTCAAAGGCCGCTTTTGCTAATCCCAAGGTCCCTTCCTTTAATGCCCTGATTTCAAGTTTTCTATAGGTATCTAGCAGTGCAGGACGACGATCTTTAGCTTCATTGATTTTGCCACGTTCAAAAAGAACGCACGCTTCGCGAAGCCTCTTCTCCACATTTTCATCTTCTTTTTTGAACAACTCCGGTGCTCCCGATTTGCGAGCGCGTTCCCGGCTCCCGTTCACTTCCCACATGAACTGTTTTGCATTCTCAGCATCTGTTTCCGCCTTCTTTAGAATCTTTAATCCCCTTTTTGCTTTGCGCCCGGCTTGACCTTCATCCCCCTTGCGGGCAAACCCAATTGATTCGGTAAGCCTGTCCCTTGCTTCAACGAATCCTTCTGGGGCAAAAACATCGACTTCGTTTTTTTTAGCTTGCGCCAAATTTTGGTCCAGGCTGGCGATTGATGTGAATTTACTATAGATTTCATCCTGGGTCAGGCGCGCACCACTTGAGGCACAGCCCACGGCCAAACCCAGTACAAAAGCCAATAACAATGCATTCTTATTCATCTTCAATCCTCCTTACTGTTGGTTCTCGTTCCAATCTCTTATGCAAGCTCTTCCGGGGAATTGTCAAGAGGAAACGGGCTGTTGCCCAAAGAAAAATTCGTTTGAGCGGCCATTAGAACGCTTTTTGCTAATGACATCAACCCTTCCTCAAAAGTGCCTGTCACTTGCGTTTAATGCTAGAACCGATAGCCGTAACGTAGGCCAAACGTATCCAGTCCTTCGTTCGGGTGTGCCAGCGAGGCGTCAGAGACATGGTCAAACGCAATTGACACTCGGTGGCGTCTATTCAGTGCGTATCCGAACTCGATCGGTATGCGGAAGAGAACGCGTGATCCGAGCCCTTTCTTGTCTTCCTCACTGGTTTCCAACTCCCCGTCATGCACAGCAGCGCCAGCACCAAGGTTCAGGAACATACCAGATTTCATTTCGAGCTCCCAGAGCAAGCCGGCGTATGCCTTGCTAGTATCCCCACGGTTGTTGATGCTCAAGCCGGAATTTGGGCGTACGGTGCCCAAGAGAAGAGGAAAGCTTGGGTGCCTGAAAACGATTTCGGCATTAAAGTCAACACCGCTTTCCTTTCGGAGGCCGCTCCACAGACCGTCCACGTCGTGCGCCAAGACACCTACGCGAATTTCATAGAGCCAGCCTGGATCACTCTTGTCTGGTGTTGACTCGATCCCGCTCGTGGGTGTGGCCACCAGAGCACACAACAACGTAAAGACCGCCAGGCCTGCGATGTTCTTCATTGTCAAAGCCTCAAATAGGGAGTGATAGAGCCACATCTTAAATACTAGTACAAGCTAACATATTGAAATATAATTCAATAGTATAGGAATTTCCTTTTGCTGCCTCGCAAAGTATTCGTCAAAGGGTTGCGGTTGCGCAGCTCGTTGCCGACTTCGCCAGGGTAGCCTCGGCTACAACGGCTGAATCGATGTTCGGTGGGAGGGGCTTTCAGCCCCGAATCTCGCGGCTGGAAGCCGCTCCCACAGCATGCCCATCGTGGCGCGACATATCGTAGGGGCGGGTTTATCCCGCCCGAATGACAGGCGGCGTAAAGCCGCCCCTACGAGAACATCCCGGTCTGTCTTCGACCCTGAGCTCAGACCGAAGGGGGCCGGGGTGTGGCGCACCTGACGACCTGTTTGAGGGCATTAGCCCGAGTTCTACAATTTTAGCGAAGCGAGCTTAGAACTTTGAGCCCCCGCCCGCCCTGAAGGGCGAGGCCTCCCGGTAAGGAACATTGACATTTTTAGATAGCTCCCCTTGACCCCGCC
>Ga0209427_10005788_pt1 | contig 14162 bp, 15 predicted proteins | sample DeeMarSWOR136_30_FD_187465 | JGI IMG/M metagenome (GOLD analysis project Ga0209427, IMG submission 187465) | Marine sediment microbial communities from White Oak River estuary, North Carolina - WOR-1-36_30 (SPAdes) (version 2) | ecosystem: Environmental > Aquatic > Marine > Intertidal zone >... | reverse complement strand
AAGTCGGGGTGAGAGGATTTGAACCTCCGACCACCTGAACCCCATTCAGGTGCGCTACCAGGCTGCGCTACACCCCGTCGCCACAACTTCGATTAATATGTTATCATAGTGGCCGCAACAAAGAAAATGTCAGATTGGCAGGTCGTGATTCTTGGCTAAGAAACAGAAAAAAAATAAACCTGAGCGAGCCCCTACTAAACACCAACTCTCCAAATGGCAGCGCCAGCTGAGAATACGCCGAATCGTGATAATTGCTGCCGCTGTTTTCTTGGTTGGTATTGGGAGCTGGGTGGGCTATGAGTCCTATCAAGACTATAAGAGCGATCCCTTGCGTGAGGTTGTGATTGAGGTAAATGGTGTCCCCTTTACTATGGGATACTTCGTAAAGATGCTTAATATTCACTTTAACAATTACATTTATAAGACCATTAATGATTACTTCAATATCTATGTTCAGGCTTACCCTAATTCTACCAGTGAAGAAATCGTAAACTTGTTGGCCTCAAATGCCATCTCCGCTTTGTCCAATAATACAAATAATATTACTAATATGCTGACTGATGAGGCTGCTAATAACATTATCAATGATGAATTGTTAAGACAAGGAGCTAAAGATCTGGGCATTGAAGTTACTACTAAGGAGGTAGACGCGAGGCTAACAGAAACTGAGTTGCCCAATGATAGGATACACCGAGATGCAGTTAGCGCTAACTTATCGCAGGAAAAGCTTATAGAATACTTTGATTCCCAACTGCCTAAAACAATGGAGCAAGCTCATGCGCAAGTAATGCTTGTAGAGAGTCAAGAGGTAGCTAGTGAGCTAATAGCTGAAATCGAGGCTGGTGGCAACTTCACCGCTTTAGTTGATGAGTTTTCCTGTAACTCCTCGATTGAAGGCGATTTGGGTTGGTTGCCCAGAGAGCTAATGCCGAATACCATGATTGCCAATACCGCTTTTAACCTTACCCCTGGGGAGATAAGCCAGCCTATTTATGATGAAACAGCGATTAAGAATATCGGCACCACTGGTGGCTATTGGCTAGTTATGGTTATAGATAGGGGTGACTATGAGCTTGAAGAGACAGTCAAGAAATGGTTGATATACAAACACTTGAACGAATGGTTTGAGGAATGGAAAAAGAACAGCACAATTGAAAATCTGCTGGATGAAGAAAAGAAATCCTGGGCTGTAGACAGGGCTTTACCAGAAGGGTAACACCACAGTGAAAAAGGATATTGGCATCGGTTTACTGGGCTTAGGAACTGTAGGCAGCGGTGTGGCTGAAGTTCTAGTCACGAGGGCAGACAAACTGGCTGAGCAAGCAGGAATTTCCTTAATTTTGAAAAAAGTGCTGGTGCGCGATATAAATAAACGACGCTCTGTAAAACTTAGTCCCAACCTGTTGACCAGCCACCCTGAAGAAGTCCTCTCTCATACTGAAGTAGCTATAGTAATCGAACTCGTTGGAGGCGAACATCCAGCTAAAGAGTATATAGAACAAGCTGTCGCTAGCGGAAAGCACGTAGTTACAGCCAACAAGGAGGTAATGGCTAAACATGGATACGAGCTATCCTCTCTGGCCAGGAAACACAATGCAGACCTCCACTATGAGGCAAGCGTAGGTAGCGGCATACCACTCATCTCTTCTTTCCAACAAGACTTAGCCGCCAATAGAATCTCGGCTATCCATGCCATCCTTAACGGCACTACTAATTATATCCTGACCCAAATGGCACAAGAGGGACTGGATTTTGCTTCAACCTTAAAACAAGCCCAAAAATTAGGTTATGCCGAAGCCGATCCCGCTAATGATATAGAGGGGATAGATGCTGCTTATAAACTGGTCATCTTATCCAACCTGGCCTTTCGGACTAAATTTGTCCCTCAAGATGTATACTGCGAAGGGATATCAAATATTGCCGCTCGAGATTTTCTATATGCCAGAGAATTTGGCTATGCCATAAAACTTCTGGCCATCGCTAAGAGAGATAATAACAAAGTGGAGATGAGGGTCCATCCTGTTTTTATTCCCCAGGATTCCCAGTTAGCTAAAGTAGATGGTGTTTATAATGCCGTCGAGGTAGAAACTGACTTAGCTGGCAAGCTGGTCTTTTATGGGGAAGGTGCTGGAGCCCTCAGAGCTTCCAGTGCTGTTATAGCTGATGTGCTGGCGATAGCCAGAAATATCTGCCGCGGCGTAAACAATGTTCCTGAACTAAGATTAGACCAGCGAGTAACTGTTAAGCCCATATCTGAGTTAAAGACACGGTATTATCTCAGGTTGAATGCGCCTGACCGCCCCGGTGTTCTAGCCCAAATCTCTAAAGTTCTGGGGGATAATTCTATAAGCATTTCGTCCGTAATCCAGAAGGAAAGCGACCTGGCAGCACAAACTGCCATAATCGTCATTATGACCTATCCGGCAGAGGAGAAAGGGATGCAAAAGGCTCTCCAGCAATTGAGGCAGCTATCAGTGGTTAACGAGGTCAGCAACTTTATCAGGGTTGAGGAATGAAGCAAGGCGTCCTAAATAGATATCGTGATTTCCTGCCAGTTACCCCGGCTACGCCTTTGATTACGCTTGGAGAAGGCAATACTCCTTTGGTGAGGTCACGGATTCTAGAGAAGGAGCTTGGCTGTGGTGAACTTTATTTTAAGCTCGAAGGTTGTAACCCCACCGGCTCTTTCAAAGACCGGGGCATGGTGGTAGCAGTAGCTAAGGCGGTGGAAAGCAGCAGCCAGAGCATCATTTGCGCCTCCACAGGCAACACCAGTGCTTCGGCTGCCGCTTATGGCGCTAGATTCGTACTCAAAACTATTGTCATTATTCCCAAAGGGAAGATAGCCAAGGGAAAGCTGGCCCAGGCCCTTGTTTATGATGCACAGATTATAGGCATAAAAGGTAATTTCGACCAGGCACTTCAAATAGTACGCGCCCTGACCCAAAAATACCCTATTACACTGGTAAACTCAATAAATCCCAATCGCATCGAAGGTCAAAAAACAGCAGCTTTCGAGATCATAGACGAACTGGGGGATACTCCCGATTATCTCTTTATCCCTGTGGGCAATGCCGGCAATATCACGGCTTACTGGAAGGGGTTCATAGAATACCACCGTGCGGGCAAGGCCAGCCATACCCCCAAGATGATGGGCTTTCAGGCTGCAGGCGCCGCCCCCATAGTGCTGGACAAGATTGTCAAACAACCCAAGACTATTGCCACAGCTATTCGCATTGGCAACCCCGCTAGCTGGCAGAAAGCAGTAGCTGCCCGCGATGAGTCGGGGGGCATCATTGACTGTGTTACTGATGACGAAATTATGAATGCATATAGATTGATGGCAATCAAAGAAGGCATCTTCGGCGAGCCAGCTTCAGGAGCCTCGTTAGCCGGGCTGATTAAGCTGTCCAAAAAGGGAAACTTTTCGGACAAGCGTGTGGTTTGCATCGTCACCGGCACCGGGCTAAAGGACCCCGGTGCGTCAGCAAGATATTCCCGGGCACCGATAGAGCTTCCTGCCGAGCTGGCAGCCGTTGAGGAAGTTTTGAAATTCCCAACATGAAAAATTCTAAATCCCAAGCACCAAATACTAAACAATGTCAAAACCTCAAATATAAATGACCAAAACAGTTTAGAGATTAGGATTTTGATATTGAGATTTGTTTAGAGTTTAGAAATTAGGATTTGGAATTTAGCCAAACAGGAAGGAAGTGAAATTTATGTCAAAAATTGTTACCGAAGCTATAGGGAAATTCGGCCAGCATAACCCCAAGGTAGCAGTTATAGTTACCGCCAGTGCCCGGGGCAAGGATGATGCCATGACCGCCGCCTGGCATAGCTCAATCTCTCTTAAGCCACCCCTCTATGGCATCGCCATTGCACCTAAGAGGTTTACTTACCAGCTTATCAAGGAAAGCCGGGAGTTTGGCATTAATTTCATTCCTTCAGAAAAAGCCTCCCTTGCCGCTGCCATCGGCGGCACTTCTGGACAGCAGATGGACAAATTTGAGAGATTTAATATCCAGAAAGAGAAGCCTTCGAAGACTACGGCGCCCGTTTTAAAAGATGCCTATGCTGCCTACGAATGCAAGTTGGTGGATAGTAAGCCCTATGGTGACCACATCTGGATAGTCGGTGAGATTGTGGCTGTGCACTTCCTCGAGGAGGCATTCACCCCGGCGGAGGTTCTCGACCTGAATAAGATAAAGCCGCTCCTTTACCTCGGTTCGGATTTCTATGCCAGCACGGATAAAAACAGCGTAAGCTTTGTAAAGAGGGGGATTTAGATGGTTAATGAAGATAAAATCAAATTGGCAATGGCCTCCATAATAGAAGCTATTGGTGAGAATCCTCTCAGAGAGAGCATAAAGGACACGCCACAGAGGGTGGCTGAAATGTATGCCGAGCTCTTTTCTGGCTTAGATGTCGACCCCAAAGCTGAACTGGCGGTGGACTTTGGTGAAGGATATGAAGAGATGGTGATTCTAAAGGACATCCCTTTCTATTCCATGTGTGAACACCATCTCCTGCCTTTCTATGGCGTAGCTCATGTCGGTTATATCCCTAGCCCCGGTGGTAGAGTGGTAGGGGTAAGCAAGCTGGCCAGAGTGGTAGAAATCTGCGCCAGGCGCCCCCAGCTTCAGGAAAGGATGACCCAGCAAATTGCTGACGCCATCTTTGAGGCACTTCAACCAGATGGGGTGGCCGTGGTTATCCAAGCCGAGCATTTATGCATGGTTATGCGTGGGATAAAAAAGCCCGGGACAACCGTGATAACCTCTTCGGTGAGGGGCAATTTCCGAAGCAAGGTAGCCACTCGCAGTGAATTTTTATCATTAATTCAAGGGAGGTAATTTATTCGTGGCGCAAGGACTCGATAGGGTCGAGTCGTGCCGCCCGGATGGCCGGGTACAACCCAGAAACAAGCCCGATAAAAATGGCCACCCCCAGTGCCATGAAAATGACACCCCCCGAAAGCGTGACATCTATGGGAAACCCTGCTCCTGTCGCTACAACGGAAGCAACTTGAACGAGAATCCATGCCAGCCCCACCCCTAAGGCACCCCCACAAAAACTAAGCGTGGCAGCTTCAGTGAGAAATTGGATCAGAATATCTCGACGCTTGGCCCCAACCGCCTTGCGCAAGCCGATTTCCCTGATACGCTCGGTTACTGAGACCAGCATAATATTCATAATTCCAATGCTACCGACAAGCAAAGAAATGGCAGCTATAGCTGCAAGAATCAATTGAATTAGTCCTGACATTTGCCCAGCAACGCTAGATATCGACTCCATGCTTATGACTCTGAAGTCTGCTTCCTCTCCTTCCCTGACGCGATGGCGGTTCCGCAGGATAGTGGTAATTTCGTCCATGGCGGAATTTATCTCGTCTTTGCTATTGGCTTGAACAGCGATAGTCTGGACGCTGTGTCCCCGGCTGGTTACCTGGTCTGTTGCTAAAGTCGCATAGAAGGTAGATAACGGAACGTATCCCGTTAAGTCCTCGGTGCCAAACCCAACCCCCTTGGTTTCCAATACGCCGATGACCTGAAATTGGCGCCCATCAATCCTTATGCTCTGGCCGGTAGGGTCCATCTCCCCAAAAATGGTTTTCGCTATCTCACTTCCTAAGACAACCACCCTTGACTTCGCTCTATCATCGTATTCGGTTATGAAGCTGCCCTGAGCTAAGATAAGGTTGTTAATCCACTGGTATGGCTGAGTTACCCCGGCAACTATGCCCGTAAGCTTTTCTCCGCCTGCTACGAATTGAATGTTATAACGTTGCGTCGCTGGCGCCACCCCCTCCACCGAAGGGGCGTGCTGGGCAATTGCCTGCGCGTCTTCCCAGGTCAGTGCTGAAGTGCTGCCCACCGTAACTCCACCGAGGTCATGAGGCATGACGTATATCAAATTAGACCCCAGAGAAGCAAAAGCCTTCTCCATCTCGGCCTGCTGCGTCTGTCCCAGAGACATTATGGCAACAACCGCAGCCACGCCAATCAGAATGCCCAGCATAGTCAAAACTGACCTTAGCTTGTTACCAAGCAAAGCCCTTAGTGCAGTAGAGATACAATCCCAGAGTTTCATTCCGATGCCTCTATCAGGCCATCCCGAATTTTAATTGTGCGCTGGGTGTAAGCGGCAATGTCTGGTTCATGAGTAACCAAGACGATAGTCATACCCTGCTTATTCAATTGCTTGAAAAGTAGCATGATTTCCCGGCTTGTCTGGGTGTCAAGGTTGCCTGTGGGTTCATCAGCTAGAATAAGAGAAGGATTATTGACCAGGGCTCGAGCAATAGCCACCCTTTGTTGCTCCCCGCCAGCCAGTTCGCTTGGCCTGTGAGTGACCCGATGAGCTAGTCCCACGGACTCCAGGACCTGCAACGCTCTTTGCCGTCGGTTGCCGGCACCACCGTAAATAAGCGGCAGTTCCACATTGGCTAAAGCCGTGGTCCGGGACAACAAGTTGAAGCTTTGGAAGACAAAGCCTATCTTTTTATTCCTTATCTCGGCTAATTGATTATCGTTGAACTCACTTACCTCGGTCCCATCCAGTCGGTATAGCCCTGAAGTTGACCTGTCAAGGCAACCGATGATATTCATCAGGGTGGACTTTCCCGATCCCGAAGGCCCTATAATAGATACCATCTCTCCCGACTCGATGCGGCAGCTAATGCCCCGCAGAGCAGGAACTTCGGTCTGACCTGCTTTATACACTTTTATTATGTTTTCAAGTTCAAGCATTGGCTACCTCATGAAGAAGCCGCCTTGTCGCTCCCCAGCAGCAGGTAATACCACTTTGTCTCCCTCCTCCACTCCCGACAAGACTTCAGTGTTTATCCCATCGCTCAGCCCTAGGGTGATTTCCCGTTCCTCCTCTTGTCCATCTATGTACACTTTAACCCAAGGGTTTTCCAAGGTGCCCCAATTGGCTCTGTTAGGTATCAACAATACGTCATCACGACGCTCGATGATGACTTCGGCAGTGGCAGTCATGCCATCCTTGAGCCCTTCATCGAGACTCTCCAAAGTTATGGTGGTCTCGTAATATACTACCCCGATCAGAGCTGTGCCTATCGGGGAGATAAAAGCCACTGTGCCCTCTACTTCCTCATCAGGCAGGGCATCCAGAGTAATATTCGCTGCTTGACCAACCTTGACTATGGCGATATCTATCTCATCAATGAAGCCGCGCATCTCCATCTCACTGGTGTCAACCAGGGATATTGCTGGCGTGGCTAATGCCGCTGTCGAGATTTCTTTTCCTTCGGTTATGGTAATGTCGGCGACCACGCCATCAAATGGAGCCACTATCACCGCCTTTTCCAGGTTAAGCTCTGCCGATTCCAGGGTGAGTTCTGCTATTTCCAGGTTCAGCTTTGCTATTTTCCAGTTCGCTATGGTCATATCCGTCGAAGAGGCTTCATATTGTGCTCGGGCTGACTTTACATGTTCCTCCCATATTTCCACCTGCAACTCAGCCATCTCCACACTTGACTCCAAAGACGGCGCATCGAGTCTGGCTAATACCTGCCCTTCTGTCACGTTATTCCCTTCCTCCACCAGCACTTCTGTCACTGTACCGGTGACGCCAAATGACAAATACGCTTTGTTAGGCATTACTAAACTGCCATCCACTAAAACGGTCTTCACTATATCGCCTCGAGTAACCGTGACAGTATCTGGCGTAGCTTCGTGGCCAGCGCCTCTAGTAAGTACGATACCGAGCACTATACCAATAACAACCACGCAGATTGTTATTATCAATATTCGTCTTTTTTTCATTTTCCTGTGTACCCCTCTCTGTTCTGATAAACTACTCATTATAGCGCAAACCCATAGTGTCGGGTAAAAAAGAGCGCACCATATATTTTGGCCGGGTTATTAACTTGCCTTGCCTTTACCTTCTATCCCAGCACCAGCGGTTTCACTTTCCTTTACCAGCTTGGCAACCTCTTCAAGTCGGCTGCTCATGATGTTCAGCAGTTCCTCTGCCGCCTCAGCTTTAATAAAGATAAGTCCCCGCCCACCAAAATGACCGAAAACCAGAAGTTTGCTGCCAGCATCTATACCAAGTTCTTTTCGGGCTTCCACGGGAATCACCAGCTGCCCTCGAGGCCCAAGCACAGCAGTGCCAAAACACCTGCCTATTACACGCATATTCATTTGTTCCATTCTCACCTCCTATTTAAGCAAAGTCAGTATTATATGATTTATCTTACTATTTTGTCAAGTATAAATCTAATAATCCAACCATAACTTAATAGCTGCGAAACGTAGTGGCGAGGTTTATCCTCGCCTCAAGCACCTATAAAAATCTGGACTGCTCATGGTGAGTGATTCGACCTATTAACGGCAGTTACGATAAAATTAGCTTGCTAAGCAGACTCTCAGTTTTAAGCGTGGTTTGATATGAGAAAATTTATTGAAGGAGCCGGCAAGCTGGGGATAGAGTTCAATGCCAGGCAGGTAAAGCAATTTGAGCTTTACTACCAGGAGCTGATTGAATGGAATAAAAAAATCAACCTCACAGCCATAACCGATTACTCCTCGGTACAGGTAAAGCATTTCCTCGATTCCCTGACCATCACTCTAGCTTTGCCTGAGAAAGAGGTGAACAGGCCAGATTTCAATATCGTGGACATAGGCACAGGTGCCGGCTTCCCCGGAGTGCCGCTCAGAATCCTCTTCCCTCAGCCCAGGCTGGTGCTTATTGAACCCACGACAAAAAAGACCGCTTTTCTTCACCACATTATCCGCAAACTGGAGTTGGAAAATGTCGAAGTACTGAATAGCAGAGCTGAGGAAGCAGCTCACTTATTACTCTATCGTGAGCAATTTGCCCTAGTCCTCTCCCGTGCTGTAGCCTTGTTACCCACCTTGGTGGAACTAACTCTGCCCTTTTGCCAGATTGGGGGAAGATTTATAGCTCAGAAGAAAGGGGAGATCGACCAGGAGATAAATAGGGCGAAAAAAGCTATTGCTGTCCTGGGAGGTGAATTAGACCAGATAAAGAAAATAGAATTGGACGAATTTAATGATGCGCGTTATTTGGTAATTATTGATAAAATATACCCAACGCCGAGTAAATATCCCCGTCGTACTGGAGTACCAGAGCGACGGCCAATATAGGAGGTGAAATAGATATGTGGAGTAGGAGATCCCGGAGGTTCTACTTTGGCCTCCCTCCTTTCGGTTTCTACTTCCAGGGATTCAAGCCCTTTCCCGACAAGAAGGAGTATCTGGAGATGCTCGAGGAGTATAAGAAAGACCTGGAAGAGGAATTAAAGGAGGTAGAAAAAGAGATCGAGGAAACCAAGAAGAGCCTCTAGCACAGAAATGCTAGCCAGGTAAAGTCTAATTTGAAGGAATGCGGGAAGATATTCAAAGGCTGATTCAAAGCCAAGCAGACTTTATCATCAATCAACAGCTTCCTTCCGGGGCTATTCCCTGGTACCGAGGCGGTATCACAGACCCCTGGGACCATGTGGAATGCGCCATAGCCTTAGACTTTAGCGGCCAACCCAGTGAAGCTAGCCTGGCCTATAAATGGATGCGTGATATCCAGAATCCTGACGGAAGCTGGTATTTCAGTTACCTCAATGATAAACCTCAGGACCTAACCAAAGATACAAATTTCAGCACCTACATAGCAACAGGGATGTGGTTTCATTACTTCACCACCCGGGACATGGACTTTCTCCAATACATGTGGCCTACGGTGGAGAAGGGCATAAACTTCGCCTTGAGTTTACAGCAGCCCGGCGGCGAGATTTATTGGGGACTAAGCGAGAATAACGAAGTCTGGCCGGGAGCAATTTTAACTGCCTCCAGCAGTACCTGGCTCAGTATTAAATGCGGCATAAGGATTGCTAAAAACCTGGGGATAGATAAGCCCGACTGGAATAAGGCATGCCAGAAGCTGACTAGAGCGATTAAAGAGCACCCCGAACGCTTCGACAGGTTAGGCGAGGATAAGAGCGGGCATGCCATGACCTGGTATTACCCCATCCTCGTGGGACTGCTCAAGGGGAAGCAAGCGGAAGAGCGCATCTCCAGAGGTTGGCAGGATTTTATTATAGATGGTTGGGGGTGCAAATGCTTCGCCGACAGACAGTCAGTATGTGTAGCCGAGACCTTTGAATTTATTCTGGCCTTAATAAGGATGGGGGCCAGTGATAAGGCAAAGACGGTGCTGGACTGGGTATTGCAATTTCGGGATAGCGACGGCGTGTTTTACCGTGAGGTATATTGGCCGCAAAGGGAGATAAGACGGCCGGAACGGGAACCACAGGTCCATGAGAAGAATACCTGGACGTCGGCAGCAGCGATACTGGCTATGGTGGCTTTAGGTGGGATTAAAATACCGTAGCCCAAACATTGGCTTGCAAGATGAATTTAGAGCCCAGCGTTAAAAGAGTTTCCCGAAAGATTCCACTGGAAGACGACCCCGATGATTTCGTGGGTTACGAAGTCCTTATAGACTTTATAAAGCAGCGGGCATTACACAAGCTGGAAGGAGATATCATCGAAATCGGTGCTTATATGGGCAGAGGCACTGCCAAGCTGGCGAAGTTTGCCCGAAGATATGGTAAGAGGGTCTACGCCGTCGATGTTTTCGATCCCGGTCTGGACAAGACTCTGAGTAAAACTGGAATCAAGGCGGGCGACGTTTATGAAGCATTTCTCAAAGGCCGCTCGATGCTACAGGCTTACCAGGAGTCAACTCGGGGCTTTGACAACATCGTAACTATCAGGGAAGACTCCAGAAAAGTTAGCTTCCCCGAAGAACAAAGATTCATCTTCGGATTCATTGATGGCTGCCACCAGCAAGCATATGTAGAAAACGATTTCAATGCCATCTGGCCACATCTTGTTTCCGGGGGCGCAGTCGGTTTCCACGATTATAAATTCGATGATTGGCCGGAGGTCACTAAAGCCGCAGATAAGCTGATAGATGAGCATAAAAAAGAGATAAGCGCAGCATATGAGATAGAAGGGAAATATAATATTCTGTCTCTTCTGTTGGTCAAAAAATAGAATTCATCCCCAACCCTCCAGTGCGGGATACCTCTGGCTGAACTCAAAGCAAGGTGGCAATGCCTGACACTAACCTGGTTTAGTGACTTCTTGCCAATCCGCCGAATTTCTTGGAAATTTCGGGGAAAGCGGGTTAGCAAAAAATCTGGAGGGATTCCAAAATTGGGTTTTTCGACTTCAAGGTTAAGAGTCCTTTATGCTATTTGCTTTTTGTTTGAATATTCCCTTACGCATTCATAATTCTTTCCGCTGTTTAAAGTGAGATTAACCTCCAAGTTAATAATAACTTAATATTTCTGTGATATAAAAGTAGGAAAATGTCTAAAGAAAACTACTTTGATAAAGGAGCAGGATGAAGAAAATCCTGTTTATGATATACCCCCAAGTGGGCAAAATATCGTGGAATCAACCACTATTATATTTAAACAACAGAGAATTGACAATGTGATGAGATGATGTATAATATTAATATCTTAAGCAAGATTCCGAAAAATTAAGCTTTTACGCGGGGCAAAGTGTATCGATGGGGTTTGGTATCTTTCCAATCGGTATCGAAAATCTCAGTTTCATCACAGATGAGAAGACTGGTCTATTTGAAGACCAATAAAATATTACTGAGGAGGTGAGATAGAGCATAAATAAATCGCAGTTTTTTTGGTCAACAAAATATTAGATAAGGAGGTAAATGTATGAATAAAAGGCTTATTTCTATTCATTTAGTTTTAGTTGTTGCCATTGTTTTACTTGCGGTTTTCATCCCGAGCTGCGGTCCAATAACAACAGGTACTATTGAGGTTAAAGCTACTCTTTGTGGCGATCCCTGGCCGACACAAGGGACAGAAGATGTGGGCTATACATTAACCGGACCCGGGTCACCCATTAACGGTACTACGGTCCCTGCCAGTCATACCGTGGACCCTGGCAGCTGGAGTTGTGGCAACGTCACCGCCCCCGCTGGGACATTCTTGGAGAGTATCACACCACCAAGTGTGACTGTGGCCGCTAACGAAACAAAGATCATCACTTTGAACTTCGAGGAAGAGCAGGATGCCTGGATTGATCTGCCTCCTCTACCCTGGACCGCAAACGAGGTTCCTATTCAGAGCGATTACTACGATGCGTTTCCGTGTGATGTCATCGATGTTCACTTCCTGCAGGGGGTATACGGGTGCCAGAACTACACAGTCGCGGTAAACGAGACGTCCTGGCTCATGATTCATTTTATTGACTACTGGGACGATCTTCTTGGGATGTACATAGAGCCCTTTGGGCCAGTCAAGCTCCATGTTTATAACGACGACTGTGCAGTGGACAAGACGGCTGAGCCCCCGGCTCTGGCAGATAAAGTGTCCCAGCATACTAGCCTGAATGGGGAGTATATTAACCCAGACGCCGAGCCCATTGTGCTCGTTCAGTGCGTAGAAACTTGGTTGGATGTAGAAACAATCTGGACGCTGGTGAAAGAAGTTGACTACCTGAAGTCAATCAACTGGTTCGGTATCTCTATGCCTGGATTTGGTGAGCCGCATGATTGTGTCCTCTTCGAGCTTGAAGTGCCGTGGTCGCTAGGCCTTGGAGGGACTTACCATTTCCAGTTGCAAGCCTCCGCCGCGCTTGAACTGATGGATGATGAGGACAAAGACGAGGGTAATAACAATGTCATGACCACTGTACTAGATTTATATGTGGACGTGCTGTAGGTTAGTCACGCCGGGTTTATTGCTGCAGGGCAGAAAGATAGGGTCGAGGAGTCGACTCCTCGACCCTATTTAATTTGATTTCAATTGTTATTTGGATTTTGACATTTGTGATTTAATTTACATAGCGTTATAATGAAAATTGATGGAAAAGGGAACGTGGAAAGTTAAGACGGGACTGGCCCAGACGCTGAAGGGCGGGGTGATTATGGACGTGGTCAGTCCGGAGCAGGCTAAAATTGCCGAGGAAGCCGGCGCCTGCGCTGTCATGGCGTTGGAACGAGTGCCAGCAGACATCCGCGCCGACGGCGGAGTGGCTCGCATGGCCGACCCCACTATAATTACGGCCATAAAGGAAGCTGTCAGCATCCCCGTAATGGCTAAATGCCGCATCGGTCACTTTGCTGAGGCTCAGGTGCTGGAAGCATTGGGCGTTGATTTTATCGACGAGTCCGAGGTGCTCACTCCCGCCGATGAAAACCATCATGTCTGGAAACATGATTTTAAGGTTCCTTTTGTCTGCGGCTGCCGTGACTTGGGCGAAGCATTACGTCGTATTGCCGAAGGGGCAGCCATGATTCGCACCAAGGGCGAGGCGGGAACAGGCAACATCGTTGAAGCTGTCAGACACATGCGGTCAGTCCAGGATGGGATTCGCAGACTTCGAGCTTTACCTGAGGAGGAATTAGTAGCTGAGGCGAAAGCCCTGGGTGCCCCTCTGGAGCTAGCAATGGAGGTGCATAAAACAGGGAAGTTACCTGTTGTGAACTTTGCCGCCGGTGGTATAGCGACACCCGCCGATGCTGCTTTGATGATGCAACTGGGGGCCGAGGGAGTGTTTGTGGGCTCGGGGATTTTTAAGTCCAGCGACCCCGCAACCAGAGCGCAGGCTATCGTTAAAGCTACCACCCACTACCAGGACCCGGCTATCCTGGCTGAGGTATCTAAAGGTTTGGGAACCGCCATACCCGGTCTGGACATAAAAGCTATACCCCAGCAAGAGTTGTTGTCTCCCCGGGGTTGGTAAGGTGAAAAAAGGTATTGTCACAGGATGCGAAGGGTAGTTACTGACGATTTAGATGCGCTACTCGATATCTTGCCACTCCATATTCATGAGCCGCTCTCCCAGCAGCCCGACCACAGCGAGCTGTTGGAGGTAATCTTAGATTTAGGGCGTCTCCCCGAAGCTCGTTTTCCCCATAGGGAATTAGTCCTCACTTCCAAAGAGGTAAGCCAGTTTGATATTGACTATGTAGTATCACGCATTGGCGAGTTCACCGGGGATAATCGCGCCGGCATCAACCACACCCTGCACCGTATCTCAGCCATACGCAATAGAAATGGCTACATAATTGGCTTGACCTGCCGTGTGGGCAGAGCTGTGTTCGGCACCGTAGGGATGATTCAAGACCTTATC
>Ga0209427_10005787_pt1 | contig 14163 bp, 8 predicted proteins | sample DeeMarSWOR136_30_FD_187465 | JGI IMG/M metagenome (GOLD analysis project Ga0209427, IMG submission 187465) | Marine sediment microbial communities from White Oak River estuary, North Carolina - WOR-1-36_30 (SPAdes) (version 2) | ecosystem: Environmental > Aquatic > Marine > Intertidal zone >... | reverse complement strand
CAAAGCATGCGTTTTTGTGCTTCGGACACCTTTAATTTTTGATAAATTCTCAAGGATTTTGTCAAGACGCTTGTTTGTTGTTTCAATAATCAAGTCAACATCCCCGCTTACACGGTATGCTTTTTCAACAACATTTGCTATTTCCTCATACGCCTTTGTTCTTAATCTTGAGTCTAATTTGACCATGATATACACCACCTCGGCGCCGATTATGCTTCTTGCAATCCCGAGGAATTCATCATCCGTAAGCGCGCTCTTTCTTGACTCAGCAACCGCTTTTACCTCAGCCAGTATCTTTTTAACCGCGTGTTCATCGGCTTCAATTCCGTATTCTTCAAGTTTTGCTTTCACCGCATGTCTTCCCGACATCTTACCGATAACAAGAACCCTTTTATTCCCGACAAGTTCGGGGGCAAATGTTTCATAAGTATATGGAAATTTAATAATCCCGTGCGTGTGAATTCCCGATTCGTGGCGGAACATGTTTTCACCGACTATCGGCTGGTTTTTTGCTACTTTCATGCCGGATGCCTTTTCAACAAATTTTGATAAGTTTACAAGGTACTCGGTTGTGTATTTATTGTCAATCCCGTAAAGCATTTTAAGCCCCATTATCATCTGCTCAAGAGAAGCGTTTCCCGCGCGCTCGCCAATACCGTTTACGGTTGTTGAAACATACTCGGCACCGGCTGCACATGCCGCAATTGAATTTGCAACCGCAAGACCGTAATCATTGTGTGCATGGATTTCAACCGGGATTCCCGTATCATTGAGCAATTTTTCTGTAAGGTAATACGATGCCTGGGGATTTAATGCAGCAACCGTATCGCACATCCTGAGGCGGTCGCCGCCTGCCTTCTTACACGCATCCGTGAATTTTAATAAAAATTTATAATCCGTCCTTGTTCCGTCCTCTGCATTAAATGAAACATAAAGCCCGTGGTCTTTTGCGTATTCAATCGCGGGAACAATCATGTCTATTACCTCATCCTCTGTTTTTTTTAATTTATGCTTTAAATGGATTTCGGATGTTGCAATTGAAATTGCTACGGCATCACACTCCGTTTCAAGAACAAGATCAATTTTATCTTTCATTGCGGGAGACCAGCACATAATACTCGGACCTAAATTTTCCCTGACAATTTTTTTAATAATATCTCTTTCATTTTGTGAAATTATGGGAATTCCCGCTTCAATCTGCTCGACACCGATTTCTGCTAACCTGCGGGCAATCTCCAGTTTTTCATACTCATCAAAGATAACACCTGCTGTCTGTTCTCCGTCGCGGAGTGTCGTGTCATCTAACTTAATATCTCTAAAATTAAATTTACTTTTTACTTCATCATCAAAATTATACGGGGATACATAAGTCATTGTTCGTTTGTTTATTATTAATTAAATTTCAATTTGATTCAACCTCCGGGAAGGTTGATAATCACAGCGAATCACGGCGAACCGGGGGTTTTTATCAATAAAATTAGAAACCCCTATAATGTGTTTTGAGATATTCATCCCAAAGCACGCATCGCATGACATGACTCTGCAATTCACAGGTGGTGCCTGCAAATCAATTATTATTAATTAAATTTCAATTTAATTATATCACAAACCCCTGCAAAATTTTTATCGTTAATTATCCCGTTAATTATAAAATAAAAAATAAATTCCTGTTCTTTTCTATCAAACCAGCATGCAGGGAACTTTAAATATAATTTTAAATTTTAAACACAGGCAGGATTCTTTTGGGAATAATGAGTATTTTTCGTAAATTTGCATGTTGATTGGCAGGGATACTTTGAACTTTAAATGTGCATTTTTGGGTATAAGGAAATTGTTATACCTGAAGTTTTTGCGACAGCGAAAATCCGGGCGAACGAAGTGAGCCGGGCGCACCCCTGTATGCGGTGGTTGGAGCCATATTTTTATTTTTTATATCTTGAATTTCTCGCCTAATTTGAAGCCCTCTTTCTCAACATCAAACCTGAAGATGTCTTTTTTGTGTTCACTCCCTCTCAGTTTCAGAATGTTCAGGAGTTTCATCACGCTTTGTTCTCTTTCAACATACCGCAGGATAATAATCCCGTCTATGACAGAACTCAGCCGCATCTCATTGGTATCAAGCCCGGCAAGTAATTGTTCCTTCCCGGCTCCAAAACTTCCAGGGGTTAAATAATTCACAACACAGGTAACTCCAAGCGTTTTGAAGAATGTTGAGAGTTGTATCCAGAATCCTCTTACCTTGTCTTTATCCATGGTTGCCGATTCAAGAGTTGAGATAGAATCAATCACAACTCTCTTTGCCTTAATCTCGTTCACAGTGTTTAATATCCGGTATAATAATTTATCGGGACTAATGTCCATTAACGGTGCTGTAACAAACTTTAATTTTCCCTGTTTTTCATATTCCTCAAAATCCCATTTACCGTGATCATGCTCTAATGCGGTTTTCTTTACCTGTGTAATAGGTTCTTCCAGGGCAACCCAGACGCCGTTTTCACCCTGCTCAAAACCTTCTATTAAAAAGTGCATGCCCAGTGTTGTCTTGCCGGTTCCGGTGTTTCCTCCAATCAATACCATGTGTCCCTGCGGAATCCCTCCGCCAAGTGCATCATCAAGCCCTGCAACACCGAATTTTCCCCTTACTTTAAGGTCTATTTTTGCCACGCTCCTGTCAACCGGGATTTTCGGGTAAATAATCATTCCGTCATTTGTAATTTCAAACTCATACTCTCCGCTCCTGTAATCCGCCCCCCTCATTTTTTCTACAGTAAGGGTTCTAATGATTTGATTTTGTCCTGCTTTTGTGCCTAAACTGATAATTCCGTCAAGCACAAAAGTTTCAAAATCCTTTCCACATCCCATGTCCTGTTCTTTTGAACGCTCTGCCGTGAATATGGATGTGCACCCCATCTTTTTCACGGCATCCCTTATCCTGTGCAGACCGTTCCTTATCGCAATATCCAGTTTCAGATGTTCAAACTGTAAAAGCAAAATCGCCCCGGGGTCTATCACGACACGCTTTGCACCAATCTCCTCTACTGCCTTTTTTATATCTTTTATAACCGTCTCCAATCCGAATTCCGTTGTTTTATCAGCAATATCCGTAATCCATCTTCTGCTCACATCAACAATCCTTAACTTATCTTTTTTGATTAAATCTTCCATATCACAGAAAGATTTTGCATTTTTAATCAAATCCCCGGGGTTTTCTTCGCATGCAACAAAAACACCCGGCTCCCCATTTTCTATGCCTCTTCGCAGAAATTCTATTCCAAATACGGTTTTCCCCGTACCGGCTGCTCCCTCTAAGAGAATCATTTTTCCTTCCGGAATCCCGCCCAAAAGAACTTCATCCAGACCTTTAATGTAAGTCGGTATTTTTTTCATTTTGATTTGAATTAAATTAATTATAATTGAAAGTTATATGAATATTTTATTAATATTTTAATATTAAATTTTTATTTAAAAATAATTTTAAAGCGAGGAATGCCGCATAACCGATATATACGACAAAAATGTCTTTTGTTTCATTGCAGGGTTTACGAAGCAATTTTCCCCCGGGTTATACGAGGATTTACGAGTAATACTAATAAATGTTTGAACGGAGTGAAAGGAGATAATCGCGAACGATAGCGAAGCATATTTAGGCGAATGTCTAAAACGGAATCCGGCAGAATATGCAACAAAAATGTCAGATATATTCCTTATTCCTGTATGAAATTTTATTAACCGTATTTTGATTTAAAAATTAATAAATAAATTGTGTTTAAATTGATTTTTAATTCTTTTCCTTTACTTAAAAATCACTATGCTTTAATTTTACTTATAATTTCAATCGCGGTTGTGATAAAAATCCCGGCTAAAGTGTTTAAGATGGGGGTGCTTATGAACCGCAGACCCGGCATAAAAGAGATTGTGAAGATGATTCCGGAGTGAAATTCTGAAATTTAGATTTAGTGGCGTAAATTTAATTTATAAAATGCCGTTAGACAATTTTAATGAAAAGGCAAAGAAAAAGAATGCGAGAAGCATGATACCGAAAAAATCAACAAACGGCTTTGCAAGAAGTTTGCTTTACTCTGGTAACCCGGAAGAGGCAGCTGTTAAATTGACCGATTTGATAGATAATAATCATAAGATCGGGGACTTCAAGACCTCGGATGCGGTTATGGAAGAGTTTATGATGTCGCCGAAAAAGGCGGTTGATGTCCTGGCGCATGTTAATCCTGACAAAATTGAAAGGTGGCAAATTCCCCTGATGATTGATGCGCTCAGGCGTGTATGTGAGGGAAATTATGATCTTTATTTTATGGTTAAGGGAGGCGATGTTTTTGACTTCCTTCACAGGATGGGCATGCACCTGTCCTCCGATGAGGTGAAGATGTCCAGAGGTCCGTTTGAAATTGCAAGGGACAGGGCGATAAAAGATGTAAACAACAAGTATGGGAAAGAGATATACAAAAACTTAGATTTTACCGCGCGGGATGCCGCAGATGCGGCTAAAAAAATCGGTTATATTTCAACTGACAATGCAGTTCGTATCCTGCTAAATCTCCCGGATGCGGCAGGCGCAATCCTTAATGTTGAGAGAACATTTAACCCGGAGAAAACCGAATCACATAAGAGCAAGCTGATTGAAGACAAAGCAAATGAAATTCTGAGCATGCACTCGGATTATGCAGTGTCTGAAATTATAAAGATGGAAATAGAAGGCAGGCGAAAACCTCCCGCATTCACTTTACCTGAGCTTCTAAATGGTATGTATAAGATAGACTTTAAAGGGGCGGGAAAAATTGAAAACAAAATCAACCCGATCATTGCGGAATTGGAAAAAAAGACAGCCGACAGACCCGTTGATTATACGATAAACGAGAGTAAAGAATCAAGAGCAGATGTCATCTCAAGCGGGGTTGACTCATTAGCGAAAAACATATTGAATGTACTTGATAATAAAGGCATGAAAGTTAAAACGCCGAAGGTTGGGTATACTGATCTGGGCTGCGGCAATGTTTTGTTCTGCATTGAGTTCGTAAGCCGGGGGGAATTTGTATCCGGGCTGTTTGTCCTTAACAGCGGGGAAATCTTCAAGTATCCTGATTACTATACCGGAAAAGATTCATGGATAAGTATTGAGCAGCTGCCGGAATTCTTTGAAGAAAAGATTAAAGAATCAATGTATAATTCGGAGCATACCGCACAAATAAATGAAAGGTTATGTAAACTGCACGAAGGCAAATCTCCCGGCGGGTATAGTTCGGATGAATCGTACCTGAAAGTTAATGATGCGGCAGAAAAAATAGTGAATCTGCTTGGTGATGGTCTCGTGCTTACGGCGCCGCCTGAGGTAACCAATATTTTTTCAGGAAGCGAGATTATTAAGTTCGGGATGGAGTTGCAGATTAACGATAGGTACATTACCGAATCATTTGCCGTTACCGGGGAAAACCGTATTTTACACCCCGGCGGAGAGAAAGTTAATTTAGAGAAAATTCAGGATTTCTTTAAAAAGAAAATTGAAAAAATTGAATGCCGGTCATCCGTGTATGTTTCTCATCCCGCTGTCGGGATAAAGACGCGAGGGGTAAAGCCAAAAGCAGATGATGCGGGTTTCTTCCCGGCAAGCATTCCCGGCAGGGTCAATGCCTTAGCGAAAGATATGGTTAAGACGCTTACTGAACAGGGCATAGAAGTTGAAAAGCCCGCGAGAGGATATAAAGAATTGGAAAAAGGCACCATTTTGTTTGGCATGGAGTTCATGAGCGGGAGTGAATTTGTATCCGAGTGGTTCGTTATTAAGGGGGGCAATAACCTCTTCTTCCCATGGCCGGATTATTACCTCAAGCCGGGAATTAAAGGAATATTAACCGGGGATATGCCGGAATTCTTCAGAGAGAAAATCGGTAAAAACCAGGGCGTAAATTCCATGAACTCCGAAAACAACAAGTTTACGATTGCAGGTACTTAATCAGGGCGGTGTTGACTCGGGCATGCTAAAATCAACGGAATTTAATCATAATCCGGGAAAAATCGCGCTGGAGACAAATACATAAGCGGGGAAAATAGACCTCTGATTTTCAAGGTATTTTTTTGTACTTACGCGATTGGTAAAGCCCCGGCATAAGGGCAATGAAATTAAATTTTTAAATAAATTACCGGGTATTTCTTTTTGAAATTTCAACAATATTTTTTGCAAGATTCCTGACCGTTTCCATTCCCGATTTATCTTTCAGAACATCTCCCGGGTTTCTTGCAACGGCAATTCCCCCGAAATGCGCGGTCTTTTTGTCCGAAATCACGAGCATTTCATGTATCAGCATCCAGTGATGAATCGTCTGGATTGTGAATTCCTGTCCCCCGTTCCTGCTCCCCCCGACAGCAATTGCACCTCCGATTTTACCGCTCAACTTAAAACCGTGCCTTCGCATCGGGAGGGTCCTGTCAAATAATGATTTTAATTTTCCGGAAACAGAGCCGAAATAAGTCGGGGAGCCGATTATTATCGCATCCGCATTTTCCATTTTTTCAAGAATTTTTTTTACATTATCTTCCTTGCTGCACCCGTATTCCGTTCTGCAAAAATCGCAGTCATCGCAGTACAGCACATCAAAATCCGACAGCGAAATAAAATCCGCATCAAGCCCACCGCCTTTGCATATTTCAAGTGCTTCTTTCACAAGCACATCGGTATTACCCTTTCTCGGGGAGCCGCTTATCCCGAGAACCTTAAATTTTTCCATCTTTAGTATGTTTTTTATGTTTTTTATGTTTTTGAAATTAAATTTTAATTCAATTATTAAATCTTAAAATTAAATTTTTAATAAGATGATTTCCGAGATAAAAATAACGAAACTGATACTTGAAGCGTCAGTAAAAAATTTACTTGATAATTTATCCGTTGATGCGGCAATCGCGGGAGCAGGACCAAGCGGGCTTGTTGCTGCAAAATACCTTTCCGAAGCAGGCATAAAAGTCGCATTATTTGAAAGAAAGTTAAGCACCGGCGGCGGGATGTGGGGCGGCGGGATGATGTTTCCCAGAATCGTTGTTCAAAAGCGGGCAAAGCACATACTTGACGACTTTAAAATAAATAGCTGCGAAATTGAAAAAAATTATTTTGTTGCCGATTCAATAGAATCAGTTACTAAATTAACAGCCGGTGCAATTGATGCCGGTGCAAATATCTTCAACGGGATAAGCGTTGAGGATGTGATGATAAGGGAGAATAAAATCTGCGGTCTTGTGATAAACTGGAGTTCTGTGGAAATCGCGAAACTTCATGTTGATCCGCTTTCAATTGAATCAAAATTCGTGATTGACGCAACAGGACATCCCCTGGAGGTCTGCAAGGTTGTGCAGGAAAAAGTCGGGAAATTAAACACACCGTCAGGGAAAATTGAAGGAGAGAAATCCATGTGGGCTGAGCGGGCGGAAAATCTGGTTGAGGACAACACAAAAGAGGTCTATCCCGGATTGTTTGTTGTCGGGATGGCTGCAAATGCGGTTTACGGGTCGCCGAGGATGGGACCTATTTTCGGGGGGATGCTTCTGTCAGGGAAGAAGGCGGCGGAAGTGATTATTGAGAGGTTGAATGAATAGAAAATATGATAAATAAAATGGACCCAAAAATTAAAAAAATAATAATCAAAAGCATAATGATGGGGGTGGTGGGAGGATTTATATTTTTATTTGGGATATTTATATTACTATCCGCACCAGTATGGACTGTTCATCATTTTGAAATGATGCAGATTACAACCATACTTGGAATTTTAGTCATGATAATCGGATTTCTGCTTGTGTTATTAACTCCAGTATATTGTTTGTATAAGATTATAAATCAAAATTAATTAAGATTAAATACTTATTTTAAAATTTATAAAATAAAAATGATAACCTCAGACGACATAGGCAGTTTCCCCCTCCCGGAAACATTGAAAAAGAAAATTTATATTTAATCAATAAAAATTAATTAAATTTATTCAGAATAAAAATGAAACATGCAACAATAAAAATTCCCGCCGATGATGCAGTGCTTTTGAAAAAAATGCAAAAGAAATTTCTCAAGAAAGGTTTTGATATTCACCCGGAGGAATTAGCAGGTTCTGCTATTGAATTGGCATCAGAGGAAGAGAATAAACTACTGGATAAGATTAAAGGTAAATCTTTTAACGAGGGAAATGAGTTGTTGAAAGAATTGGTTGCAAAACCTTTTGAGGGTGGTGAATCAACAAATTCGGTAAAAGAACATAATGAATTATTCTAAAAGATAGAACATAAAATAAAAGATGCGCGCTGCGATAGATACTACTGTTTGGGTTGGAGCATTCATAAAAAGAGACCAGTGGCATGATAAAGCAAAACCAATAATTGAGAGTTTTGCCAGAGGAAATATAGATAAGGTGTATGCTACCGATTACATCATACTTGAAACAATAAATTTTTTATTGAGAAAAACGAACTTACAAACCACAATCAAAGTTCTGGATATGTTCAGAAACCACGATCGCATTGAAATTATTTTCATAGATAACAATCTCTTTGAAAAGTCCTGTGATCTGGTGAAAAAGTATGAAATCTCTCTTGGTGATGCATCTATGATCGCTATGATGAAGGATTTGAATATAGATATAATCTATTCTTTTGATTCGGTAATTGATGGAATACATGGCACGAACAGAAAAGATACAGAGTAAGAATGATAACCTCAGACGACATCGGCAGCTTCCCTCTGCCCGGAAACATTGAAAAGCAAAGAATTAATAAATTAATAATGAATTTAATTGAGCCGGAGAAAGAGTCCCTGGCATCGTCCCTTGGTTTTGATTTGATTAAAACTCCGGGAAAAATCAATAAAAAAGATTCCGGGGATAAGAATCTTTTGTATGATGTGGTTTTTGACATTATGAAATTGAAATTAAATTCAGGCATTATGTGTCCCACTTACCCTCAGTTACAGGACATGGTTGAGTCGTTTGGCTTATGCAATAAACACCCGGTTAAGGGTGAGCCGTGGGTTATAAAGGACGAGTTTGCAAGGATACCTGAGGTTGAACTGGTTGACCGTTTTGCCCGCGAGAATAATAAAAAAATAGATTTGCGTGTCTGTGTTACAGGACCTCTTGAATTGTATCTTAAAAACTTCGGGAATAATGTTGAACCCGACCTCCTGGAAAATATCGGTTTAAGTGTCTCAAAATTTATTAAAAATATAAAACAAAATTTAAATAACATTAACCTGAAGGTGGTGTGCATTGACGAGCCGACTCTCGGTTTAAACCCAAATATTGTTTTCCCTGAAGAAAACCTCATCAATGCCTGGGATAAATCAATAAATGAAGCAAGAGACTGTGATTTTCACATACACCTGCATTCGGCAACAGAGATTGAAACCGTCTATAATTCAAACATTCATGTAATCGGGATAGAAACAGCAGAGGAGCAAAAAAACCTTGAGATGATTGAAAAAGCGGACTTTGAAAAATACGATAAATTCCTGCGGCTGGGAATTGCAAGAACCAATATTTTCGGGATTGCGGCGGACTACATGGAGCAGAGCGGCGAGGATGTCTGGAAAACCAATAATTTTAATGATATGGTTAATAAAATGGAAAATTCAAAAATTATCGGTAAAAGATTGAATAAGGGCTATAAACTGTTTGGAGATAGAATTTCTTATGCAGGACCTGACTGCGGTCTCGGCGGCTGGAAAACGCAAGGGTCGGCATTTTTGCTTTTGAAAAACACGGCGGATGCGGTTAATGAGTTTAATGGGAAAAATAAATAATTATTAAATTAAAAAATCCGGGCTTTCCGCGGATATTTAAAGAATGAATATTTATAATATTTAATAATAACAAATAATTAAAATATAATTAAAGATTAGATTTTATAACAAACAAATTAAAAATGTCTGCGAGAACAAATAAAACAGGATATGGATTTTTTGGATTCGAAAATATATTTTATAAATTGTTAATTAGTTTATTAATTTTCAGTTTAATTTTTTGTCTAATCAGTGCCGTTAATGCTGCATCCTGGACCGATATAACACCCGCCGAATCACCGGGCTTTGCTCACCACAGCATGACTTATGATTCTTTTAATCAAAAGATAGTGCTGGCAGGATATGATTTCGGCAGCAATTACCGGACATGGATATATGATGGTGCTGCCTGGTCTAATCCCATAAATATTACCATATCCGGAGGGGGTGACCCGGAAGTGGCTTATGATAAAAACAGAAAGGTTGTCGTGCTTTACACAGGCACGGAAACATGGGAATATAATGTTACAACGGGGGTGTGGGTCAATAAAACCAGCCCTGCCAATCTGCCTGTGAATTGCGGTGATGGCGCACTTCTCCAGTATGACTCTGTTCGCAATAAAACTGTTCTTGTGGCGACCTCCGATAACCTGGGGGGCGGCGATAATACGACAACTGAGACATGGCTGTGGGACGGCGCCACCTGGACCAATGTTACCGGCGCACAGCCCCCGAATGCCGCTCTTGGAGGAATGGCTTTTGACGGGGAGTGTGAAGAGATGGTTCTTATAACCATGGGCAATATGGAAACATGGACTTTTGACGGCGCAGCATGGACACAAAGATTTCCGGCAAATTCGCCTTCGCCGCCTCTTGGTTTTATAGGCATGGCTTATGATCCTGTTCGCAAAGTAAGTGTATTTTTTGGCGGCGAAACCCCTGCACCTGCTTACCCGACATCAACATGGGAGTGGAACGGGAGCAACTGGATAAATTCAAGTGCGGCACCTCCTTATCCCAGCGGTAATATAGATTATGCTATATCTTATTTTGCTCCCAAAAACGGGATTATAATGCACGGAGGCTGGGGGCCCACGGGTTGGGAACAGAGAAATTCAATGTGGCTGTATGGCGGTGCGGTAAGTTGCGGCTGCATCGGTGAAAATTACACTTTCGTCTGCGGGCAGACAGTAAATGAAAGTTGTAATTTAACCTGCAATTTAAACTCAAACGGCACCTGTTTTGCAATCGGGGAAAATAATATTATAATTAACGGTGCCGGCTACAGCATAACAGGAAACACCACGGGGATCGGGATTAACGCAACCGGAATAAATAATGTAACCATAAAGAATTTTAATATTTATAATTTCTCTACTTTCTTCTCTGCCGGAATTTACCTTGAAAATTCAGACAACGGAAACATAACAAACAACAATGTAACCTTGAACTGGAGAGGCGTTGTCCTATTAAACTCGGGCAACAATACACTGAAAAGAAATAATATTTATAATAATTTATGGGACGGCATAAATATCTGGGATTCCTCAACAGGTAATAATTTAATTAATAATAAAATTCACAATAATTCCGGGGACGGCGGATTGGTTATGAACGGCAACCCCGCAAATGGAATTCCGGCAGAAAATACCATATCAAGCAATAACATTACAGGCAACAATGACGGGATAATTTTCTGGGGAGGATGTTATTCTGTTGTAGGTTGTGTTAACGGCGGCGACAATAACAAAGTTATAAATAATAATATTTCAAACAACAACGGCACAGGGGTTAATATGTACTGCGATGATACCGGCACAGGTGCATGTGCTTCAAATGCTTCTATATTCAATTTTAATTACAATAACAATATTTCAGGAAATATCATAACAAATAATATTAACGGAATTGTGTTGAATTATTCAAACAGCACGGATATTTATAACAATATTATCTGCGGAAATACTGTGGCGGATATTGATAATGCTACCTCTGATGCTGATGCGGCGGGTGATAATAATACCTGCAATATAACAGATAACTGGAATGACACTTCAGCATCATCGGGATGCAAGACCCGCTGCGGTTTTACACCCTGTCTTGGTGAAGGAGAAGAAGGGTATGTTGTCCCGGGTGCATTGCCCTGTTGTGCGGGTCTGACCTCTGTTCCCGGTTGTTACGGCGATAATTGCACTACACCTTGCACAGGTTCGTATAAGTGTATAAATTGTGGTGATGGTTTTTGCAACACCACGGCAGGGGAGAGTTACTGCAACTGCCCGGCGGACTGCCCGGCACCAATATGCGGGTGCATCGGAGCGACACAAAACTTCACCTGCGCGGATGTTGTAAATGAGTCGTGCACGATGAACTGTAATTTAAATTCAAACGGCACATGCTTCACTGTTGGGGTAAATAATATTGTAATTGACGGTAACGGGTTTAGCATAACCGGGGACACAACAGGAAATGGAATTTACGCAAACGGAAGAAATAATGTAACAATTAAGAATTTTAAGATTTATAACTTCTCTTACGGAATATACATAAAGTTAAGTTCCAATAATACTCTTGGGAATAACACAGCGAATCTAAATACGAAGAGGGGGTTTGCCTTTTATAAAAGCAATTACAACACTCTTGAGAATAACACAGCCAATGGCAATTCACTCAGGGGATTCAACTTTGATGAAAGCAGCCATAACAAAATAACAAATAACACTGCATGTAACAACCAGGCAGGTTTCTTCTCCGCAACATCCAATAACAATACTTTCAAAGACAATCTTGCATGCGATAACAGCTTTTCAGGGTTTGCCTTAACCTCAAGCACAGGCAGCATTCTGACCAGCAATACAGCATACAATAACTCTTTTCACGGCTTCTCTCTTGCGTCTTCTTCTAACCTAAACACATTGACCAACAATACAGCACACAATAATTCATACGGGATACGTATATTCCAGAGCGATAGGAATATTGTCAATGGCAACTTCCTCTACGAAAACCTGAATGGCACTTACATCGGTAACTCCAGATACAACCAGCTTGCAAACAACACAGTGAATTCAAATAGTGATAATGGAATTTATTTAGAGTATTCCTCAAACAGCACCATTGCAAACAACACAGCGAATTCAAATAATGATGGAATTTATTTATATAATTCCTCAAACAACACACTGACCAACAACACAGCGAATTCAAATAGTGAGTATGGAATTTATTTATATTCTTCCTCAAACAACACCTTAACCTCCAACACAGCGAATAATAATAATCGTGGAATCTATTTACATTCTTCTCCCTCAAACCATAACACCTTAACATCCAACACAGCGAATAATAATAGTTATAATGGAATTTATTTAGGTTATTCCTTGAACAACACCCTGATATACAACACCGCGAATTCAAATACTATTGGAATTTCTTTATGGACTTCCTCAAACAACACCCTGACCAACAACACGGCGAATGATAATACTTGGGATGGGATTCGGTTATCTTATTCTGATTTTAATGATTTGATAAATAATAATATGAGAAATAACACCAACAATGGCGTTTACTTCCATTCAACTGCAAACAACAACACATTAACAGGGAATTACATCTGCGGCAATGGTCTGGATATTAACGATACGGATGCAAATTCCGGTGATGAAAATACCTGCAATACAACTTCTAACTGGAATGACACTTCAGCAACATCAGGAGGTTGCATGTATTCCTGTTCTGCTGCACCAACACCCGGCAGCATCATAATCACCGAGATAATGATAAATCCTGGTGCAGTAACTGATGCCAATGGAGAGTATGTTGAATTATATAACACAGGAACAGGAACATACAACCTTCAGGGATTAATTCTTAAAGATAATGGTACGGATTCTCACACCATCTCATCCTCGCTTATCATTACACCCGGAAATTACATTGTCCTGTGCAGAAATAGTAATTCATCTGAAAATGGAAATTTCACATGCGACTACGATTGCAGCAGTTTCGTTTTAACAAACTCCGGGGATGAGGTCATCCTTGAGATGCAAAACGGCACCGTGATAGATGAGGTATGGTATAATGATACGGATTGGTCGGTTGCAGCCGGAGTTTCAATGAGTCTTGACCCAAACAGGTTTGATGCAGCATTAAACGATGATCCTGCAAACTGGTGTGAATCAACAAGCACATTCGGAGATGGTGATAAAGGAACGCCCGGGAGCGCCAATGATGATTGTGGGTTATTAACCTGCGGCTGCGACAACGGAACCTATAATTACACCTGCGGGGAAACAATATATGAGTCCTGCACACTGAATTGTAATTTAAATTCAACCAGCACATGCTTTACAATCGGAGCAAATGATATCATAATTGATGGCAATGGTTACAGCATA
>Ga0209427_10005783_pt1 | contig 14175 bp, 11 predicted proteins | sample DeeMarSWOR136_30_FD_187465 | JGI IMG/M metagenome (GOLD analysis project Ga0209427, IMG submission 187465) | Marine sediment microbial communities from White Oak River estuary, North Carolina - WOR-1-36_30 (SPAdes) (version 2) | ecosystem: Environmental > Aquatic > Marine > Intertidal zone >... | reverse complement strand
TGTGCTAAATTAGATAGGCGTTTAAGGGGCCGTAGTTCACTTGGGAGAACGTTTGACTGGCAGTCAAAAGGTAGGGGGTTCGAATCCCCCCGGCTCCACCAAAAATTGAAGCTAAAAAAGCCCTTATGTTAATTACTATATAAGGGCTTTTTTTGTTTTGCTAACGGTTTGCTAACGGATTGATTCTACAGCCTTATCCGGTAGCAAGATATCATCAAGGCGCTTCGCTGCCGCATGCTACAACCCTGGGACCACACGGCTATAGGTATCCAAGGTTATTCTAATACTTGCATGACCTAGACGTTCTTGCACAACCTTTGGGTGTACGCCTTGCTTTAACAATAGAGAAGCGTGGCTATGACGGGCATCATGTAGGCGTATTCCTTGTAGCCCTGTCTGGCGGGCCAAGTTACGCCATGCTTAACTGACGCTATCAGGTAATAAAGGCTTGCCATCATATTTGCTAAATATCAAGTTAGCGTCAGTCAAGTTGAGACCTAGAGATTGCTTTATTGTTTCTTGTCGTTGGCGGTGTTCTCTCATGACTGAGACCGTAGAGCGTGAAAGTACTATCAGGCGGCGGCTCTTATCTGTCTTTGTCTCCCTGATAATGATATCCCTGTTGTGGAGCTGGTGAAGTGTCCTACTGACCGATATCTGGCATAGCAGTAGGTCAACATCACACCACCTTAAAGCTAGTAGTTCGCTTCTCCTCATTCCGGTAAAAAGTGCCAAGTAGAATAAGGCATAGTAGGGTGTTACCCGAGCATACTCCAGGAAGATATGAATATCAGACTCGCTCATTACCCGCATTTCGTGACGCCTCACCTTTGGGGATTCTACCGCATCAGCAGAATTCTGGGCTATCATCCCCATTCTGACAGCGTGCTTCAGGGCTTTGTGCAATGTGGTATGAACGTACCTGACGCTGCGATTACCGAGACCACCATATCCATCTTTGCGCCCGCTGGATAGCTTATCAGCATAAAGGTGTTGTAAATGTTCTGGTTTTAACTGAGAAAGTGGGATATTATTGATTGACGGTAAAATATGACGTGCTCCCCAAAAACGATACCAGTTATAATCTCATAAAAAGGGGGGATAAATGGCCAAAAAGGGATACACACCGGAACAGATCATCAACAAGCTCCGTGAGGCAGAAATTCTCTTGAGCCAGGGTGAAACCATCGCTTTAATCAGCAAGAAGATTGGGATAAGCGCAGACACTTACTACTGCTGGCGAAGAGAATACGGCGGCTGAGAGTAGACCAGGCTCGTCGGCTTGAAGAGCTGGAGCAGGAGAACTCACGATTAAAGAAGCTGGTAGCAGATCTTTCTCTGGATCATGCCGTTCTCAAAGAGGCCTCACGGGAAACTTCTAAGCCCATCCCGCAGACGCAAGATGGTTTTAAAGATGTCTCAGAAGTTAGCGGTCTCGGAAAGGCGGGCATGTAAAGTACTAGAGCGAGCCAGGGCTACTCAGCGTCGCAATCTATCGCCATCATCCGACGAGAAGCAACTCACCGATGATATTATTGCTCTGGCGACCAGATATAGAAGGTATGGCTACCCCAGGATAACAGCTTTATTAAATAATAAGTATGGGTGGAGGGTGAACTATAAAAGATTAGAAAGAATCTGGAGAAAGGAAGGCCTCAAGATGCCAAAGAAACAACACAAACGAAGCAGATTATGGCTTAATGACGGATCCTGTACCGACTCCGGTAGGAGTATAAGGATCATGTCTAGAGCCACGATTTCATGATAGACCACACGGCTGATGGCAGAACCTTCAAAATACTGAATATCATTGATGAATACACCTGGGAATGCCTGGCGATACTGATATCCCGCATGATTAGAAATCAGGATGTGATTGATCTTGTGTTTCAACTGTTTATCCTTCGTGGCATTCCAGAGCATATCCGATCTGACAATGGTCCCGAATGCACTGCCGGAACAGTAAGGAAATGGCTGACGCGGTTTGGTGTGAAGACTTTGTTCATAGAACCAGGAGTCCTTGGGAGAACGGGTATATTGAGTCATTCAACGGCAAGCTTAGGGATGAACTGCTGAACTGGGAGATCTTCACTACTCTCGAGGAAGCGAAGGTCTTGATTGAACAGTGGAGGAGAGAATATAAGCAGATACGTCCGCATAGTGCTCTGAGATATCGGTCACCTGCTCCTGAAGCTATTTTAAGTGAAATAACGAGGTAACAAGTGGTATCATTATTGGGGGCAGGTCAGCGGAAATGACGATAACCGGAATAAAGAATCCGCCGCCTCACAATAACTGATTACCTGTAGGCTAATCTCTAAGGCCTAAGTTATACATCAGAATAAAAGGGGGAGATTGAGATGAACGAAATCCATTATTTTCAGGTGAAGGAGTGGCCATACCCGGTAAATTACGGTAAAGAGAACGAAGTTGTTGCTGATGTTCTGATCATCGGTGGCGGAATAGCTGGATGTCATGCTGCTATCAATGCCGCTAAGCGGTCAGCGAAGGTTATCGTTGTTGAGAAGGCAGCGACGATAAGAAGTGGTTGTGGAGGAGCTGGGGTTGACCATTGGGGTAGTGCCTTTAGCAACCCCTGCTCTAAGATTACCCCGGAAGAAGGGGTCGAGGGTGAAAGAATGTTCGCCGGAATGCAAATGCGCTATATGCCTAAGCACTGTCAGTACATCACTGCTAAGGAAGGCTATGATGCTCTCCTAGATGCTGAGAAGATGGGAGTGCAGTTTAGGGATGTAGATGACGAATTTGCCGGGGCCCCCTTTAGAGATGAAGAAACTAAGATAATGTTTGCCTATGATTACGATAACAAGACCACCATCCGCGTCCGGGGAGGGGCAAACATCAAGCCTGCCCTGTACAATGAACTCAAACGGCTAGGTGTGGAAATCTACGATCGGGTTATGGTTACAAGTCTGCTCAATGAAGGAGGCAAGCCAGGTTCCAGGGTTATAGGGGCGACAGGAGTGAATGTACGAACCGGTGAGTTCTATATCTTCAAGGCAAAAGCGACTATAATCTCCACAGCTCAGCCTCTCCGAATCTGGGTATTCTCAACAGAATTAGCTGGCTCCTATTCCGCTCATGATGACCCTAACCTTGCCGGGGATGGTTGTGCTATGGCATGGAGGGCCGGAGCAGAGCTTGCCCTGATGGAGCAAACTACACCGACATCATCAGCAGGTGGCTTTCGCTGGCCGGCTTATGGCGTTGGTCATCCTGGGGATACTTGGTATCCCTGCACCATAGTTGATGCCAATGGCAAGGAAATTCCCTGGGTTGATAAAGACGGTAATATATTGAAGACGGTGGAGGAGCGAAGTCGGGCAGGAAGCGCATCCCCCATCAGGGACTTACCTGAGCGTATCAAAAAAGGTGAGTTTGCCCTCCCATTTTATGCCGATTTACCCGGCATGCCACCAGATGAGCGAAGGGCAATATGGGGTCTCATGGTAGGTAATGAAGGAAAGACCCGCGAGGGAATATACCTATTATACAACAAGGCCGGTTTTGACCCTGACAAGGATATGCTCCAGGCTAACATTATGCCTCCCGATTGCTATAGCTCTGTCGACTGGTTTCAGGGATGGGGAGTGGGACCGCCACAGTGGCTAGAGACCGCATTTGGAGGGAGAGCTGGTGTGGTGGTTGATTGGGATCTCAAGACCAACCTTGAGGGTTTATATGCAGCGGGGAATCAAATAGCCGGGTTTGCAGGACACCCCGGGGCATCTGCTACCGGAAGATACGCTGGTAGAAAGGCAGCAGCTTACGCAAAGACTGCTTCAGAGCCCGCCATTGACAGGAAGCAGGTGGAGGAAGAAAAGGCTCGTGTTTATGCCCCGATAATGCGAAATAAGGGGATGGGGTGGAAGGAGTTGCAGGCCGGGCTGTGTCGAGTTATGCAAGACTACTGTGGCCCGTATAGGAATCAGGAAGCGCTGATAATGGGCTTGAGATGGCTCGACAGCATTAGGGAGAATGAAGCTTCAATAGCTTATGCCAGGAATCCCCACGAGTTAATGCGTGTCCTGGAATGCCTGGTACGCATCACCGTGGGTGAAACGATGATGCATGCTTCTTTAGCCCGAAAAGCAAGCAGCCGGGAACTGGGCTTCAATCGACTTGACTATCCCGAAATGGACCCACCAGAGTGGAACAAGTTTGTCACCATCAGCCTGGAAAATGGGGAGGTCAAGGTTGGAGAGTTGCCTCTCAACTACTACCTCCTGCCACCTAATGCTCCTACCTATGAGGAGAATTATAAGAATCATTGCGATCTTTAGAAAGCATAAGAAGCTGTAATTGCCTATATTGATGGAGGTAAGTGATTATGGAAAGCAAAGCATATCTGGTTCCTAACCCGATGACCCCGTGCCAGGCGATAGTGATTGATCCCAAGCTCTGTACTGGCTGCAACGAATGTGTAGAGGTGTGCCGAACCGATGTGCTGGTACCCAATCCAGAGAAAGGTAAACCACCTATTGTCCTTTATCCCGATGAATGCTGGTTTGGTGGTTGTTGTGTTGGCCATTGTCCTGTGCCTGGGGCCATTAGAATGGAGTACCCTTTGAATCAGCGAGTAGGCTGGAAACGTAAGGAGACCGGTGAATACTTCAGAATCGGGATGAAGAATCCGCCGCCTCCAAATACCAGACCACCAGTAGGATGATTTTCCTCAATGTAAGCACTGAGGAAGTTGAAAAACGCAAATGTAGCCTAAACAGCCCTGGCCAGGTGGCTGTTGAAGATATTCTGCCAAATCCTTAAGGATAGGAGACCTTATAAGACAACCTACCTGGCTACGAGGCATCCGGGACGCCTTTCATTTGCTTTAGCGAGTTCCCAGGCCAGGATGAGGCGGCTGTAGTCGTCCATGACTGTAACCAGGTCCTTCCCTAGAAGGACCAGCCCCAGTCGAGAATCTTGAGATGGGCACAATCCATCGGCCAGTGTTCGTTCGGCCGTGTTGTCTACGGTGGTAATCCTTTCCCGCTTTAAACCCGATTATTTCCACCGGCGATAAAAGAAATTCGACCATAGTTCGTTGAAGCCTTATCAATGGAGCGGCTGGGTATCCGGTAACGAATACCCAGCCTTTTCTTTGTAAATAAGCATTATGACGAAGATAACAAATCGTTATTTCGTGTGGTACCTGCTGGCTGTCACAGGTTACTATATTGTTGGTCAGCAATAACCTCAATTAAATAACAAAATCGCCTACTATAATCTCACCGTCCATATCTTAACAAGGCCTTTACCCGAATCCTCTGAGCAATTATCACTCAATAACCATCATTGCAGGTCATCGGGATACTTTTACAAACTATTTTCAGAGGTATTCATCTCAATTGTTGATATTGACAACTATTCTAGAGTGTGGGAAAATAACCATACTAATTTACTATAAGGCTTGAAAATCCCAGTTAATTTTATTAATTTATAGGGAGTTTATTACGGAAAAGAATAAACGTTTCTTACTTTTCCAATATTAAAATGTGTAAAAATCTTGCTGGTAATGTTAACTAATTAGGAGGTGCACAAAAGAATATAAATATCATTAATCAGTGATTTCTTTCTATCTTATTCTTATACCAGAAAGGAGGGAACATAAATTGAAGAATCGATTACTTATAACACTAATAATTGTATTGGTAGCTGGCATACTACTTGGAAGCTGCGCCGAACCCGAACCAGCAAAACCAGTTGAGCCGGCGAAACCAGCCGAACCGGCGAAACCAGCTGAGCCAGCACCAACCCCCGCTCCCGGAGAACCACAGTCAGGCGGAACCCTCAGGGTGATTAGAAATTACGGCGTGACGAATATCGGATACCCTCCGGATGATGGAGGTATGGCATTCGGACAAGACTTTACGAGAAGACTCATTAACTGGGATGTTGATGGGAATGTCATTCCTGACCTGGCTGAGTCCTGGAAGGAAGACCCGGTAAGCAATACCCTTACCTGGAAGCTGCGAAAGGGCGTTAAGTTCGTCGATGGGACAGACTTCAATGCCGAGGCGGCCAAATGGAACATAGAGAGAACTAAGGACATAAAACGCCTGACGGAAGCAGAAAAGGTAATATCGCTGGAAGTTGTCGATACTTATACTCTCAAGATGAATCTCACCGAATTAAACAGTCAGGCCGCTAATAACTACGGCTGGGTCAACCAATACTCACCGACAGCTTTCAAAATTAATGGAGAAGAGTGGGCTAAAACCCATCCGGTAGGTGTGGGGCCTTTCACACTGGTTGATTGGGCTCCGGATGACTTCGTCAATTACAAAAAATTTGATAACTTTTTCATTAAGGGTACCCCATACCTGGATGCAATCAACTTCCGCGTCATTCCTGACCCAGTGTCAGCCTCGGCGATGATGGAGGCGAAGCAGGCAGACTTGTGGTTTGACGCACCCGTTAAATTCGCCGTAGACCTAGAGAAAAAGGGCTTCAAAATAAACTGGGCGGTAACCGGTTTCTTCTGGGGGTTCTTTGCCAATACTGCCAATCCCGATTCGAAATGGAACAATAAGAAACTCCGCGAGGCATTAGAGTACGCCATCGACCGGCCTGGTATGGTCAAAGCGCTCGGGTACGGCAGGTTTGAAGCGCTCACTCAGATTGCTCCCAAAGGCAGCACGGGTTATAACGATGGCTACGAACCCCGGCCGTATAATCCGGAAAAAGCTAAGCAGTTGCTAGCTGAAGCTGGCTACACCACGGGCTTGCAGACTACTATATTGTGCGATGCAAGGAGCCAGGACTACGCCACCGCTATTCAAGCCAATCTCCTTGCCGTAGGTATCGATGCCAAGATAGATCTGGCCGATTTCGCCAGGTACAATTCGATGTTTATGTCGGGCTTTTTCGGAGGAGAGGGGTTTCCTGAACTGGCAGTAGGGATGACAGGCATCGACCTACCGTTTGCCACCGGTTTACTACGTCATTTTGGCCCGACGCCCATGACGGGTATACTCAGCATCAATGGCGCCAAGTCACCGGCATTTTTAGCTCTCTGTGATAAGATATATAAAACCTTCGACTCAGCCGAACTGACGAAAGTCACCAAAGAAGCAGTAAAGCAGGCATCTGAGGATGCCCTAGTAGTGCCCCTCTTTAAAACCCCGTGGGCGAGTGTGATGTTACCTGGTGTCCATGACGATAGTAACACGGTGCACAACGTGGTCTGGAATATTCATAATACCTGGATAGAAAAAGGCAAATGATCTAAAAAAGAACCGGGTGACTCACCCTTAATTAAAGGTGAGTTATAGGTGAGTCACCCGGCTTAAATAAAGCCGTAGTGTGTCTGGATATAGCTAGAAACCCCAACCAAAGGTTCATTTTATCCAGACCTGGTCACCATATTGTCTGATTGAAACAATTTTACTGCGCCCCACGAGGCTGCACATGACGACGTTTATTATTCGCAGGCTTTTACATGGATTGATAATCCTCGTCCTTGTATCACTATTAATATTTTTTGCCATGCGGCTGTTACCCGGTGATCCGCTCTTGATATACATGGCCCAGCACTCCCAGCAGAACCTGCAGGACCTGCCACCCGAAGTACTAGAGCAGCTACGCCATGAGTTCGGCTTGGATAAGCCGCTGCCGGTCCAGTATGTAAATTGGATTTTAGGCATCCTCAGAGGAGACATGGGGGATTCATTTTTCTACGGCCAGGATGTTGGTACACTGCTGCTGCAACGTTTCCCTGTGACTGTTTATCTCGGTATCCTGGCCCTGATAGTAAGCAGTATTGTTGGCTTAACTGCTGGAATGCTCGCCGCTATCAGACGGGGAAAATGGGTTGACAGTATTGTCACACCCTTAACCTACATCGGCGTCTGTATTCCCATTTTCTGGCTGGGTATACTCATGATTTACGTTTTTGGCCTTAAATTGAATTTCCTTCCCATTGCTGGCTTTACCTCGCCGTTCGATGATTTTGTCTTAAGCATAAAACAGGCGATAATGCCCGTTATTTGCCAGTCTATTTTCGGGGTAGCCTCAAATGCGCGGCAGATGAGGTCGAGTGTACTTGAGGTCATCCGTCAGGACTACATCCGCACTGCCTGGGCAAAAGGCTTGCGTGAGCGTGTTGTTATATTTAAGCATACCATGAAAAACAGCTTGATTCCGGTGGTTACCTTGATCGGTATGGGTGTAAGCTTTATCTTTGGTGGTTCGGTTCTGGTTGAGACTGTGTTTGCCATTCCGGGTATTGGCAGATTGCTGGTTACTAGTATCTTTAACCATGATTATATGGTTGTACAGGGCGTGGTATTAATAATGGCAATCGTCGTTTTGCTGGTCAATCTGATTGTGGATATATCGTATGGGTCGCTTGACCCGAGGATACGCTATGGATAAAAGAGTGGAACCTGTAACAAAAGAGCCTGCCGGGGTCACTGGTTTTCTGGAAGCCCCGCCTCATGTCAGTGAGTGGCGCCGTTTCAGCAGGGTCTTTTTTTCGCGCAAGATAGTATTATTCGGGATGGTCGTCCTGATAATATTGATGTTTACCGCCATCTTTGCTAACTTGCTGGCTCCTTATGACCCATATACTCCCGATATGTCGAACTCCCTGCTCAACCCCACCAGGGAGCATCTTCTGGGTACAGATATTTTCGGTCGGGACACGCTAAGCCGCCTTATCTACGGCTCAAGGACAGCGCTGGCAGTGGGTTTTATTTCGGTCGGCATAGCTTCCGTGATAGGCATTTCACTGGGGATTGTAGCAGGCTACTTTGGCGGTATAACCAATGCTATTATCATGCGGGCAATTGATACACTCATGCCGTTTCCGATGATAGTGCTAGCGCTTCTCGTCGCTGGTCTGCTTGGCGGTGGTATCCACAACGTTATCGTTGCGTTGAGTATCGCCACCATACCGCCGTATACCAGGGTGACACACGGTCTGGCTCTCAGCATCAAGGAAAATGATTATATCCTGGCACAGCGTTCCATGGGCTCGAGCAATATGCGTATCATGATGAGGCATATCCTGCCTAATGCGTTCCCGCCTATTATTGTCTTAATGACCATGATGCTTGGGTCTCTGATTCTCGCCGAAGCCGGCCTCAGCTTTCTTGGCATCGGCATTGAGCCGCCCGGCGCGGCTTGGGGCGGCATGGTCAATGACGGATACAAGTATTTGCAGGAAAATCCGGTATTATCTTTTGCTCCAGGCCTGGCTATCATGCTCGTCGTTTTCGCTTTTAACATGGTGGGAGACGGCCTCCGTGATGCCCTGGACCCCAGGCTCAGGGGCTTGCTTTGAGTTTATAGCAGGAAGACTAATAAGCGAAATATGAAGATGAGTGAAAAAGTGTTTATGGTGCCCAATCCGCCTACACCTAATAAAGCAGTAGAGTTCGAAACCACTATATGCCAAGGCTGCAACCTCTGCGTGGAGGTTTGCCCTGATGATGTTATGATGCCTAACCCGGAGAAGAAAAAACCGCCAATAGTCCTTTATCCGGAGGAGTGCTGGTACTGCGGCGTCTGTGTTGAGGGATGCCCCAAGCCAGGGGCCATTCGTATGCTCCATCCTACCAGCCAGAGAATATCGGTCAACTGGAAGCGCAAGGATACCGATGAGTTATTCCACCTGGGCATGAAGAATCCGCCGCCCCCCAACCCCAGGCCACCGTCCGGGTAGACTCGTATCGGCTTAAAACTGGTGTACGTGAATTTTTTCAACAAGGAGCCTAATGACCATCAAGCAAAAATGGGAGGATATGACTCCCCAGGAGAAACGCGAAAAGAGATTCGAAAGATGGCTGGCGCCACCTGACGTGAAATTCCCCACTCCTGAAGCCGAAAAGGCTTACAAACAGAGAGTCCAGCGGTTCATCGATGTCATCAAGCTTAAAGAGCCGGACCGCGTGCCTGTGTTTCTCCCCACCGGTTTTTTCCCTATATTTTATGCTGGCACCACACTCAGAACTGTAATGTATGATTATCAAGAATTGCGTCGGGTATGGTTGAAATATCTCCGTGATTTTGATATGGATTCATATTCAGGCCCTGGCGAAATTTTTCCGGGCTTTGTATTCGAAAAGCTCGGCTACAAGCTTTTTAAGTGGCCGGGGCACGGATTGGCTCCAAATTCGCAATTCTATCAGTTCGTTGAGGATGAACGTATGAAGCCGGAAGATTACGACACCCTGATTAAAGACCCCTCTAATTTCATGATGAAAAAATTCATGCCCAAGGTATTAGGTACTTTGGAGCCATTACAGGCTCTGCCCCGCCTCACTGCGTTGATTAGTGTGCCCATGAATTATATCACGGGTCTTAGCAGACAGGATGTCCAGGCTGTTTTCGAGACTCTCGTAGAGGTCGGTAAAGACCTTGAGAAATGGCTCAAGGTGGTTGAGGACTGCGAAAAAGAAAGAATAGCGTTAGGAATTCCTCATATCATGAGCGGAGGTGCGGAAGCACCTTTCGATATACTTGGAGATAAGCTGAGGGGAACGAAAGGGATATTAACAGACATGTTCCGCAGACCGGATAAACTGCAAGAAGCGATGGAAAGGCTAATACCTATATCATTGGAGGCAGGGATAGAGGCGGCTAACAAATCCGGGGTACCGTTATCGGCCTTCGCACTGCACAAGGGCAATGATACCTTTATGTCACAAAAGCAGTTTGAAACTTTTTACTGGCCATCATTGAGGAAGATACTGATGGGCCTGATTGCGGAAGGTCTCGTGCCCTTGTTGTTCGCGGAGGGCAGCTACGTGAACCGCCTTGACGTCATCACCGACCTGCCCAAAGGCACCGCGATATGGTGGTTTGAGCATATGGACATGGCCAGGGCGAAAGAGATAGTGGGGAGTAAAGCATGTATCGCCGGCAATATACCCGCTTCGATAATTCGCACCGGTACGCCCCGGGATGTAAAAGCTCATTGCCGTAAACTCATCGAAATAGCCGGGAAGGGAGGCGGCTATATACTGGCGGGTGGCGCCGGTATAGATAAAAGTGACCCTGATAATCTCCGTGCCATCATGGAAGCTGCTAAAGAGTACGGCGTTTACCGAAAATAGTTAAATATGCGAAGAGTAATGAATGAAGCAAGTCTTGTAGCTCTTATAGCACAAGGCGGGCATTGAAATGATTGAAATCAGTTATGAAAATGCCATGGAATAGCCTTGCCATGTGAATTACGGCAAGGAAAATGAGGTCGAGGCTGATGTCCTAGTTCTAGGCGAGGGCATAGCCGGAAGCCATGCGGCTATCAGCACTGCCAGGAAAAGCACCAGAGTGGTACTGGTGGAAAAGTGGGCCCTATCATAAGCGGCGCTAGAGGTCCTGGTTGCGAGCACTGGTGTATCATTCCTGCTAACCCCCACGCCAAGGTTTACCCCCGATGAATAGACCAAACAGATTATCGTGGTTCCAAACAGCAACAGCATTGGTAGCCAGATACAGTGCCGTGAAGGCTACGATACTCTTCTTGAAATGGAACAGATGGGCGGTAAAATCAGGGATGTAAAAGATGAGTATCTCAGTACTGAAGGCAAATATGACGATACTAAATTCATGTTCTCCCCGCGTTATAGCCACAATCATGCTACGGAGGTGGTTATCCGTGTCCGGCGCACGACCTTTAAACCCGCTTTGAAGTGCTGAAGCTGAATTCACGGGATGGAATAGGTTGTCTGATGATTTCAGAACAGGATTGACAATCGGTTGCGATGGGATATATCATTCGTTTTGAGTATCAAGGAGGACAAGAGCCAACTCACTGCAAGTTGATATAGGAAATCCCACATAAATATATAATCTGGCCAATAACCATACCGATGTTCCCGCAAAAAAGGACAGTCTCCTGATGAATGACGTAAGATGTAGCTTTAATCATCTATTCAGGTTAGTATAGAAAATTTAATAAATCATAAAGGAGGTTTAGAAAATGGCTACATGGCATGATTACCTGAAGGAACATGGGCACGCACCGGACTGGCAGTATCCTATCCGCTACGACCAGGAGCAAGAAATCGATGCTGATGTCCTGGTGATTGGCGGAGGTATTGCCGGCTGCTGGGCGGCCATCAACGCCGCCAGGCAGGGAGTAAACGTGGTTATGGTGGAAAAGGCTGATACTATCCGGAGTGGTCAAGGAGGTCCGGGGTGCGACCACTGGTGTGATGCTCCGGCGAACCCTTTATCCAATGTGGACCCGGATGAGTGGGCGGAGCACATGGCTGACCGCCCGTACTGCAACGGTATCGGCATCCAGATCCAGTGCCGTGAGAACTATGATACCCTGCTTGAGCTGGAACAAATGGGTGCCAAAATCAGAGACACCGGCGATGATTATGTCGGTGCTCAAGGCCGGGATGAGAAAACCAAATTCATGATATCCCCGCGCTATACTAAAATGCACAGTTATTACCCCGCGGCACAGAAGCCGATAACCTTCAAAAGCAATCCGGAGCACAAACTGAATAACGTTGTCATACGGGTATGGGGGACAACATTTAAACCCGCACTAAAAAAGGAATGCCAGCGTCTGGGGGTAAAAATTTTTGACCGTGTGATGGTGACCAGCCTGCTGACCGAGAACGGGGTCCAGGGCACCCGGGTAGTCGGGGCCACCGGCTTCAACAACCGCACCGGTGAATTCATGATCTTTAAATCTAAAGCGGCTATCCTAGCCACTGCCGGAGCCGGCTCGATATGGGTGATAACTACCGAATTAGGTGGATACTGCAACATGAGTTCCCGGGCGATTACCGGCGATGGCACCGTCATGGCCTGGAAAGCCGGAGCTGAGCTGACCACGATGGAAAACAATGGAAGGTTGATTATTGCTTCTGGCTTGAAGCATAAGTGGTATTCCGGGGCGGGTGATGCCAGCTATGAGAATGTCCCCATCGTGGATGCCAACGGCAAAAGGGTGCCAATGGGGATCCAGGGTTGGGAAGATGCGGGAGCCATGAGCGTAGCCTCTGAAGTTGAGGACAAAATGAGGGAAGATATCCTCAAAGGTAAATATGCGCTGCCGTTCTACGGTGATTTCCCGTCCATGCCGGAGGTCGAGAGAAATGCTACCTGGAAACTGATGCTGGGAGAAGAGTCTACGGTGAGAATCATTACCAAGACCTTCAACGAAGCCGGCTATGACCCGAGCCGGGACTTGCTTCAGAGCTATAAGTTCATTGAGGGCGGCAGCTTGCCACAGTGGAGAGAGGCCGGCTATGGTTTCGGCGGGGGTATATTAGTCGACTGGAACCTGAAGACCACTCTCGATGGGCTGTATGCCACCGGAATGCAGACGTTTGCCCCCGAGGATCATAGTTATTGTGCGGCCACCGGCAGGTATGCCGGCCGAAAAGCCACCGCCTATTCCCGGGAGATCGGCGAACCCAAAATATCCCGTGAACAGGTCGAGCGTGAGAAAGCCCGGGTTTACGCCCCGGTCAAGCGCAGCAGCGGCTTAGAGTGGAAAGAACTGCATGCCGGTATTGCGAGAGTCATGCAGTATTATTGCAGTGAATTCAAAACCGAGAACCTACTCAATATTGGTCTCAATGCCCTGCGAAAAATAGAAGAGGAATCGGTGCCTTTGATGTTCGCCCTGGACCCGCACAAGCTGATGCGCAGTATGGAAGACGTTAGTCTTTTAACCTACGCTCAAATCATAATCAATGCCTCTCTGGCACGAAAGGCCAGCAGTGCTCCACTGAACTTCCGCAGGATAGACTACCCGACCCTGGACCCGCCGGAGTGGAACAAGTACATCACTCTCAAGCTGGAAAACGACAAGGTCAAGACCGGAGAACTACCGCAGGTCTTCTGGGGTAACATGAAGGAACAGTATGAAGCCCATAATAAAGACTATACCGGTGTATACAAGGGGAAATAATAGCTGCAAAATCAACACTATACCTTTTGAATAAACCTGTTTTTGGAGGAAAAGATGTCTCAGGAAAAAGTAATCGCCATTCCTAATATAACTACACCGAATAATCCGGTAATTTTTAATCCTGATATCTGCGATGGGTGCAACACCTGTGTAGAAGTCTGCCAGATAGACGTGTTCATGCCCAATCCAGAGAAAGGCAAACCACCTATCATATTGCATCCTGATGAATGCTGGTATGGCGGCTGCTGCGTTAATGATTGCCCCCGTCC